>Ga0105247_10000987_pt1 | contig 21438 bp, 20 predicted proteins | sample KBSS24metaG_FD_81519 | JGI IMG/M metagenome (GOLD analysis project Ga0105247, IMG submission 81519) | Switchgrass rhizosphere microbial communities from Kellogg Biological Station, Michigan, USA - KBS S2-4 metaG | ecosystem: Host-associated > Plants > Roots > Rhizosphere > Soil | place...
GGTTCGCGCAAGGCTTACGTGCAGCGGAATGGGGTTACCGCGGTAAGCCGATAGGGTTGGCATGTGTTGCGCATCGCCTATCTCGGACCCGAAGGGACCTTCACCGAGGCGGCGTTGCTGAAGATCTCTGCGAGCGGTCTGGTGCCCGGCAGCGATTCGCCTGACGGCATCACGCCGATCGCCACGGAAAGTACCCCCGCTGCCCTCGCTGCCGTCCGTTCCGGCGACGCCGACTATGCCTGCGTCCCGATCGAGAACTCGATCGAGGGATCGGTGCTGCCGACGCTGGACAACCTCGCCACCGGGACGCCGCTGCAGATCTTTGCCGAACTGACCCTCGACGTGTCGTTCACGATCGTTGTGCGGCGGGGCACCCCGGCCGCAAAAGTCGCGACGGTGGCCGCCTTCCCGGTGGCCGCCGCGCAGGTGCGGCATTGGCTGACCCAACACCTGCCGAACGCGCAAGTGGTGCCCGCCAACTCGAACGCGGCGGCCGCGTACGACGTCTCCAACGGGCGCGCCGACGCCGGAGTGAGCACGGCGCTGGCGGCCGAGCGCTACGGCCTGACGGCGCTCGCCACCGATGTTGTCGACGAGCCCAACGCGCGCACCCGATTCGTGCTGGCCGGGCCGCCGGGAGCGCCGCCGAGCCGCACGGGCGCCGACCGCACCTCGGTCGTGCTGCATCTCGACAATGCGCCCGGTGCGCTGGTGTCGGCCCTGACCGAGTTCGCGATCCGCGACATCGACCTCACGCGCATCGAATCCCGGCCCACCCGAAAAGAGTTGGGCACATACTTCTTCTTCCTTGATTGTGTCGGGCACATCGACGACGAAGCGGTCGCCGAGGCACTCAAGGCGCTGCATCGTCGTTGTGCAGGCGTGAGGTTCCTTGGTTCGTGGCCGACGGGGTCTGCCGCCGGCGCCGCGCCACCGCGGCTCGACGAGGCGTCGCGTTGGTTGACGAGGCTGCGGGAGGGCAAGCCGTGACTGGCCGGCTGATATTGGTCCGACACGGACAGTCGCGCGGCAACGTCGACCGTCGCCTCGACACCCGGCCTCCGGGGGCGGCGCTGACCGACCTCGGCCGTGACCAGGCCCGCGCCTTCGCTCGCGACCTGCCGCACCCTCCGGCGATGATCGCTCACTCGGTGGCGGTGCGGGCGGCGCAGACCGCAGCGGAGATCAGCGGGGAGCTCGGCCTGAACACCCGCGAATTCGAGGGCATCCACGAGGTTCAGGTCGGTGAGCTCGAGAACCGCAACGACGAGGAGGCGATCACCGCGTTCGAGACGGTCTACCAGCACTGGCACGAAGGCGAGCTGGACGAGCCGATGCCCGGCGGGGAGACCGGCAACCAGGTGCTCGACCGCTACGTGCCGGTGCTCACGCAGCTGCGGATGCGCTACCTCGACGACGACTCATGGCACGGCGACATCGTCGTGGTCAGTCACGGTGCGGCGATCCGGCTCGTGTCGGCCGTACTGGCAGGCGTCGAAAGCAGCTTCGCCCTCGACCATCACCTGGCCAACGCCGAATCGGTTGTGCTGTCGCCGATTACCGACGGGCGGTGGAGCTGTGTGCAGTGGTCGACGCTGACGCCGCCGTTCTATCCCGAGCCGGATGTGCACCCGGTGGAGGATGCGCTGCAGTCAGCCGACCCGATGGGCTGATGCCCGCACGCCGCAAGTGCACCCCAGCGCATCGCAATCGACGCTGAATGCGTGTACCACCTCCGGGGTGACGCAGTCGTCCTCGGTGCATTCGGCGCGATACCAGGCGTGGTGAATGACGGTGCCATGGCAGTGTTGGAGGCCCGCCAAGCACTCGCGGCACGGATTTGTGCTCCTCGCGTGCGCAGACGTGCTCATGGCCCCTTGATAGCACCGGCTTAGGACAAAGCGTGGTTGCCGCGCCTAGCCCCACCCGAGTTCGTGCAGCCGGTCGTCGTCGATGCCGAAGTGGTGCGCGATTTCGTGGATCACCGTGATCGCGACCTCGTCGACGACCTCATCCTCGTCCTCGCACACATCGAGCAACGCTTCGCGATAGATGGTGATCGTGTCGGGCAGCGAGCCCGCGTACCACGAATCGCGTTCGGTCAAAGCCACACCCTGATACAGGCCGAGCAGGTCAGGCTCCTCATGGCTGCGGTCCTCGACAAGCACCACGACGTTGTCGACCGCCGCGGCGAGCTCCGGTGGAATCAGGTCAAGTGCGTCGGAGACCAGCTCGTCAAACCGTTGCGGGCTCATCCGCGCGGCCACGCGGCTACTGCCCTGGTGGCGGTGGCGGCGGAACGGGTTCGGCAGGTGGCGGCCCCGGCGCGGGTGGTGGCGGCGGTGCGGCCTCCTGCGGAGGCGGCACAGGAGCCGGGCCGGGAGGCGCGCCCTGCGGGGGCGGCGCGCCGTCGGGCGGTGGTGGCGCATCCTGCGGCGCCACCGGCGGCGGTGGGCCGTTGAGGAACGTGTTGCCCTGTGGCGGAGGCGGCGTCCCCGTCGAGGTCGGGGCGGTCTGGGCGGACGTCGAACCCGTCGACTGTTGCCCGGGCATGTGCTGGGTCTGCTGACCCTGGTCGGACTGGCTGGTCGAGTACTGCGACTGCGACGACGACGAAGAGGAAGATGAGGAAGACGAAGAGGAGTCGGGCTCCTGCGGCTCGACGACCGGAATCGGCGGCAGGTTCAGCCGGTCTCCGGGGATGTCAGGCGGTGCGACCGGCGGCTGCCCGTTGATCATCAGTGGGCCCTTGGCGCTGTTGAGCAGTGTCGACCAGCCCCCGTTGCCCAGTGTCGCGCCGATGCTGCACGACACCTGATGGCTGCCTGCCGACCAGCTCGGCAACGAAATGGTGCTGTAGATCAGGGTGAGCGTGGTGCTGCGCAACTGGATCGGCGCCAGGTAGGCGTCCGTCATCCGGGTGCAGGCGTCCTTGATGAAGGCGTCCTGGTCGGGCTCCGGAGGCAGCGCCTGCGGGAACTTCTCGGCCAGGTTGACCGCGCCCGTGACCTCCATCGCGTGTGGGGCAGCGCAGTCAACGGGAATGTCGGTCGGCTGGTTTGTGCTCGGGTCGATGCCGAGACAGGTGCCTGCCGACCAGACCTTCGACTGGTCGACGTCGGCGACCTTGCCCTTGGCCGGAAGCTGCTGGTTGTTTGGGCCCGGCAGCTGCAGACCGCACAGCATGCGCCGCTCACCCGACTGCCACGCCTTGTCACCCGACCACAGCATGCTGACGGTGAACCGGCTGTTCGGGTCGAACCGGGCGCCGAGATAGTTCTTGACGGCTGCCGAGCATTGCTCCTGGCTGATCTGCTGGATCCGGGCGGGCGTCGGCGGCGCCGTGTCGGGGCCGTACTCGCTGCCGGGGAAGGTGCGCATGTCCACCGACTCGGCGACCTCGAAGCGGTGCTCGTCCTTGCAGTCGACGATCTCGGCCGAGTCCGGTGTGCGATCCCGCCAGTTCAGGCAGTCACCGCTCTTGGCGGTGTTGAACATTTCGTTGCCACGGGGGCCGAGTGATATCGAATTGGCGGTGAGCCCGTTGGAGCCGTCCCTGCTCGGCAGCGCCGTGATGAGCCCGGCGATGAGCAGACCACCCAGCGCGGTCAACAACAGCGCGCGGCGGGTCGCCGTAGCGTGCAGACTCTGCCACCACGCCACCCGCTCAGACGGCTCTCCGTCCGCGCTCTTGTGCGAGTCAGCGAGTAAATCCTCGCGCTCGGGTGCGTCCAACATCTGCTCCATTGTGACAGGCGTGTCAGGCGCTGTGACAACTGATGCAGATGTAACGTTACGGGGTTGTGCGTGAGCGGGGCCGACGCGATCGACATCCCCGGTGAAAAGTAGGGTTGCGGCCGTGATCGACCTCAAGCTGCTGCGCGAAAACCCGGACCTGGCGCGCGCCTCTCAGCGAGCCCGTGGCGAAGACCCCGGCCTCGTCGATGCGCTGCTCGAAGCCGATGCCGCCCGCCGGTCCGCGGTGTCAGCGGCCGACGACCTGCGTGCCGAGCAGAAGGCCGTCAGCAAGCAGGTGGGCAAGGCGTCGCCCGACGAGCGTCCGGCACTGTTGGAGCAGGCCAAGGCGTTCGCCGAGAAGGTCAAGGCAGCCGAGGTCGCACAGGCAGAGGCCGAAAAGGCCTTCACCGCAGCCCATATGGCGATCTCGAATGTAATCATCGAGGGCGTCCCGGCCGGCGGCGAGGATGACTTCGCGGTGCTCGACACCGTCGGCGAGCCGCGGGCCATCGAAAACCCCAAGGACCACCTAGAACTCGGCGAGACGCTCGGTCTGATCGATATGGAGCGCGGCGCGAAGGTATCAGGCTCGCGGTTCTACTTCCTCACCGGCGCAGGTGCGCTACTGCAGCTCGGCCTGATGCAGCTCGCGGTGCGGCTGGCGACTGAGAACGGCTTCACGCTCGTCATCCCGCCGGTGCTGGTGCGCCCCGAGGTGATGGCGGGCACCGGATTCCTCGGCGCGCACGCCGACGAGGTGTACCGCATCGAGGCTGACGACCTCTACCTGGTCGGCACCTCGGAGGTACCGCTGGCCGGGTATCGCGCCGACGAGATCCTCGACCTGTCCGACGGCCCGCTGCGCTACGCGGGCTGGTCGTCGTGCTTCCGCCGGGAGGCCGGCAGCTACGGCAAGGACACCCGCGGCATCATCCGGGTGCACCAGTTCGACAAGGTCGAGGGCTTCGTCTACTGCAGGCCGGAGGACGCCGAGGCCGAACACCAGCGGCTGCTCGGCTGGGAGCGCCAGATGCTGGCGCAGATCGGGGTGCCGTACCGCGTGATCGATGTCGCTGCGGGTGATCTGGGGTCGTCGGCGGCGCGCAAGTTCGACTGCGAGGCGTGGATCCCGACGCAGCAGACCTACCGTGAGCTGACGTCGACCTCGAACTGCACCACCTTTCAGGCGCGCAGGCTGTCGGTGCGCTATCGAGACGACAGCGGCAAGCCGCAGACCGCGGCGACGCTCAACGGCACGCTGGCCACCACACGTTGGTTGGTGGCGATCCTGGAGAACCATCAACAGCCCGACGGTAGCGTCCGCGTGCCCGAGGCTTTGGTGCCGTTCGTCGGGACCGACTTGCTGGAGCCGAAAGGCTAGCCGAGGCCGCCAGTCGGCTGAACCGTCACCGGTCGAGGCTCGGAAGGCGGTTGATAACTGCCAACCGCGGATCAATTACTGCCACCGGAATTAACGTGGTGAACAGTGTGTTTAACCAGCTAAATATCTCAATGCGGTTATAAAGCAGATCAAAACGCACTGAGGAAGAAGGCGTCCAAATGAAGAAGTTCGGATTTGCCACCCTGATCGCAGGCGGCCTCACCGCAGCGGTGCTCGGTTTCGCCGGACCGGCCCAGGCCGATATCCCCACCAACCCGACGATGCCCCACTACCACGTCGACAACCACGACGAAGCCAACACCACGAACGGCTTTGCGGACCTGCCCTTTTGACGGGCCACAGGGCAGGCCGGCTAGTTGTTCAGCAGCTCGTCGAGCCTGGCGAGAAATTCCTTCGGCCGCTGCGGAGTGAACGCAGGCTTCGGCCGGACGCCGGGCACATCGAGAGTCACGAGCGTGGACTTGATCGGGCGCCACACATCGAGCGGCAGCCAGCGACGCAGGTCCGAGCTGCCCCAGATCCGGAACCGCTGGGTGAACAAGCCCAGCGGTTCCGCCTTGTATCCGCGGATCGATCGCAGCGGGATCACCTTGGCTGTCCCGGAGGGAAAGTGGTAGCGCCGCAACGTGATCGCTTCACGATCCAGCTGGACCAGGCCGTCGTCGTAGTACTGGCGCGGGGCCGTCATCGTCGTTGAGACCTCAGCTCGTGGCCTTTGGTAGTCAGGCAGCGGCCGGACTCCAGGCTCCACTCCCAGCCGTGCAGATTGCACGTCAACTTGGTGCCGTCGACCACGCCGAACTTCGACAGGTCGGCCTTCAAGTGCGGGCAACGGCGCTGAATTTCCCAGCCGTCCAAGGTGATTGACGCGGTGTCATCATGCGCCTCGGCGAACCAACCGTCGGCGTAGGCGATTCGCTCGTCGGAGAGGCACTTGAAGAACGTGTACAGGTACTCGTTGTAGCCGCCGACCCGCCAGGCCGAAAACCGCGTCGACAGGAAGATCGTGTTTACCCAGTCCGGCTCGTTGTCCCGCAGCACGGTCCGCACCAGGTGCGGTGCGATCGCGAACCCGTACCGAAACTTCTCGTCCGGGATGGGCTCGCGCACCACACGTTTCGGGAAGTCAAGAACCACAGTCTCTGCGCCAAGGCGCAGTTCGACGGGATATCCGATGCCGTCGCAGATCTGATCGCTCTGCAGCATGATCGGCTCGAGCGTCGCCCGCAACGGCTCGAGAAGTGGTTCACCGGCCGCGGGCGCCCAACTGGCCTTCTCCGCGGCCAGCACCGGCGCCATCCGCTCGGCGTAGTCGGCGATGTAGGCGGCCTTGCTGGTGGCGAAGATGGCATGCACTTCGTCAGCAGGTAGCGGGTGGGTCAGTGAATTCAACTGCGGGCCAGCGAAATCCGCCGACGACCCGGGAATCATCAGCAGGCCGCGGTCGTGTCCGTGTGCTCGCATCTGGTCCAGGAACACCACCTGGTCCGGGAAGATGTTGGCGGGGTCGCCGTGGTCGTCGTTGAGGTCACGCAGTTCAGGGTCGAGGAAGCACGGCGGGCCCGCCGACGGGACCACCCACGTCGCGCCGACCTGAGCGATGTACTGGCGGCAGCGGTCCATCTGGCGCTGCCGCTTCTGGGTGCCGAACGCCTCCTTCGCGCGGGCGGGCATGTCGTAGACCATCGGGTACCAGATCGCACCGGAGTACTGCAGCATGTGCACGTCGACGTGGCCGAAGTCGGCGTGCAACACGTCGAGGTCGACCGGCCGCGCGTCATTCATGTTGAAGCACACGGTTTCTCCGTCGTCGACGACCAGACCGGAGTCGCCGATCGGGCCATCGGCGGGTGCGCGCAGCGCGATGATCATCACATCGAGATCGCCCTTGGGCCCGCTGACGCGGTGCTTGACCGAGTCCGTCGTCTCGAAGAACCGATGAAAGCCCACCCTTTCGAGTGCGCGCTGCAGGTCGGGCACCGGGTAGTCGGGCAGCAGCACGACGGCGTCCTTGTTGACGTGCTCGCGCAGGTTCTTCGGGTCGAAGTGGTCGCGGTGCAGGTGCGAGACGTACAGGTAGTCGACGTCGCCGAGGGCGTCCCAGTCCAGTGCGCTGTTGTCGGGGAACGGGAACCACGACGCGAAGTACGCCGGGTTGACCCACGGATCGCACAGGATGCTTCCTGCCTTGGTGTCAATCCGGATACCCGCATGGCCGACGCTTGTGACCTGCACTAACACCCTTTCTACTCGATGGGGATACCGGTTCGAGCTTAATGGGAGGAGATATCGCCGGCGTTCCACAGCCGCCGGTAGAAGTCGATACGCGCCGGGTCCGGCTCCACACCGTAGGCGTCGAGCAGCTCGCCCTCCCATGAGCCGCCGTAGTTCCACGACAGCGACAGCGTGGCCACGGCTAGGTCGGCCCACCGGTCGGCGACGCCCAGGTCGCCGAGGTCGACGTGCCCGCTGCAGCGGCCGTCGTCATCGATCAACGTGTTCGGTGCGCATGCATCTCCGTGGCAGACCACCAGCCGGCCGGGCGGCATCGCATCGGTAACCCAGGCCGGCGGCCCGAACGGGCAGTCGTCGACCGGCAGGGTGTCGTGCAGCAGCCGCAGCCCGGCGCCGATCGCGCGTGCCGCGGCCCGCGGCGCGGCCACCCAATGCGGGTCCACCGCCGAACGGCCTGCCAGCCCGGCGGTGTGTAACCAGCCGTCACCCGCTCCCAACACGCGGGGTACCTCGACACGAGCCCTCGCCCAGCGCAGCCGCTCTACCTCTGCGACCAGGTGATGTGCCCACTTCGGCGGCGCGACCTTGACGTACTCCCGTCCACCATCCATTGCGAACGTGACCCCACCGAGCTCGTTGACCCAGACCGCGACGACCGGCCTGCCTCCCGCGATGGCCTCGACGATCTCCGGAACCGCCACCGGTTCGCTGGGAACGCTCACCCGACTAGGCTGCCTGATGTGGAACCGGTATACGGGACAGTCATCCAGCTCGCCCGCCTGGCATGGCGGGTGCAGGGGCTGAAGTTCACGATCACCGGCGTGGAGAACTTGCCCCGCACGGGTGGTGCCGTCATCGCCATCAACCACACCAGCTACTTCGACTTCACGTTCGCCGGGTTGCCCGCCTACAAGCAACACCTAGGCCGCAAGGTGCGGTTCATGGCGAAGAAAGAGGTCTTCGACGACAAGATCTCCGGCCCGCTCATGCGCGGCATGCATCATATCGAGGTGGACCGCGGCGACGGCTCCGGCTCGTTCGAGCAGGCCTGCCGGGCGCTGAAGGAAGGCGAGTTGGTTGGCGTGTACCCGGAGGCCACGATCAGCCGCAGCTTCGAGATCAAGGCGTTCAAGTCGGGGGCGGCGCGCATGGCCATCGCGGCCGACGTGCCGATCGTCCCGCACATCGTCTGGGGCGCACAGCGCATCTGGACCAAGGGGCATCCCAAGAACATGCGGCGCCCGAAGGTGCCCATCTCGATCGCGGTTGGCGAGCCGATCGAGCCGACGCTGCCACCCACAGAGCTGACCGCTCTGCTGCATTCGCGGATGCAGCACCTGCTCGAGCGGGTGCAGGACGCCTACGGCCCGCACCCACCCGGCGAATTCTGGGTGCCGCACCGGCTTGGCGGGGGAGCGCCGTCGCTGGCCGAGGCCAATCGGATGGACGCCGAGGAGGCTGCCCAGAAGGCGGCCCGCCGGGCGCAACGGGCCGACCCCACCGGGGCGCCGGGGTAGCGGGTATGGAGCCGGTTTTCCGCACACTGGAGATCGCGGCCGAGGCGGCAATGAGGGCTACTGGTACGCGCATCACCTACCACGGTCTGGAAAACATCCCGGCGCCTGGCGGTGCCGTGATCGCGATCAACCACACCAGCTATATCGACTTCCTGCCCGCCGCGCTGGCCGCGCATCACCGCAAGCGCAGGATGCGGTTCATGATCAAGGCCGAGATGCAAGAGGTGAAGTTCGTCAGCTGGCTGATCAAGCACACCAAGACAATTCCGGTGGACCGCCGCGCCGGGGCTGGCGCGTATGCGGCGGCAGTTCAGGAACTGCGTAAGGGGGAAATCGTCGGTGTGTATCCAGAAGCGACCATCAGCCGCAGCTTTGAGCTGAAGGAGTTCAAGACCGGAGCCGCGCGGATGGCGCTGGAGGCGCAGGCGCCGATCATCCCACTGATCGTCTGGGGTGCGCAGCGGGCGTGGACGAAGGACCACCCGAAGTCGTTGGGCCGCAACAAGTTACCAATAACCGTCGTGGTCGGCGTGCCAATTCCGGCGACGGGCACCATGGAGCAGCTGGACGCCACGCTGCGCGAGTCGATGACTGCGCTGCTGCACAAGACGCAGCTGGACTACCCACATCCCGAGGGCGCGTACTGGGTGCCGCGCCGGCTGGGCGGTTCGGCACCGACGATGGCGGAGGCCAAGCTGCTCGACGAGGCGGAGCTGGCCGAGCGGGCGCGCAAGCGGGCCGAGCGTGAAGCGAGAAGTCACCGGTGACCCCCGACCTGATCGCCACCGATGTGGACGGCACGCTGCTCGACGACGACGAGAAGATCACGGCCCGCACCCGGGACGCCGTACAGGCGGCGGTCGAGGCCGGTACGCAGTTCGTACTCGCCACCGGCCGCCCGCCGCGCTGGGTGCAGCCGGTCGTCGACGCGCTGGGTTTCGCGCCAATGGCTGTGTGCGCCAACGGCGCAGTGATCTACGACCCGTCCACCGACCGGATCATCTCGGCCCGCACGCTGTCAGTCGACATGCTCGGCGAGCTCGCCGAGATCGCCACCCGGGTCATCCCGGGCGCGGGTCTGGCCGTCGAGCGCATCGGCAGCAGCGCACACGACGCGGCCACCCCGCAGTTCGTCAGCTCGCCGGGTTACGAGCACGCGTGGCTCAACCCCGACAACACCGAGGTGTCGCTCGAGGATCTACTCAGCGCGCCCGCCGTCAAGTTGCTCATCCGCAAGGCAGGCGCCCGCAGCTCCGATATGGTCGCCGCATTGGCCAAACATGTTGGGCTGGAAGGCGATATCACGTACTCCACGAACAACGGCCTCGTGGAGATCGTGCCGCTCGGCATCAGCAAGGCCACCGGCGTCGAGGAGCTGGCCCGCCCGCAGGGCATCGCGGCCGCGGACGTCCTGGCGTTCGGCGACATGCCGAACGACGTGCCGATGCTGCGGTGGGCAGGCCATGGAGTCGCGATGGGCAACGCCCACCCCGACGCGCGGGCGGCGGCCGATGAGGTCACCGCGGCCAACACCGATGACGGTGTCGCGCGCGTTCTCGAACGCTGGTGGGTCTAGCTGGGTTTCGTGAGCCCTAGGCGGGGTTGATGGGCGGTGTGAACCGCTCGAGCTGGATCGGTTCCGCCTCGCTCGACGGTGGTGGCAGCTCCAGCGGCACGCCGTCGATGACGCGCGTCACCGTGCCCTTCTCGCGGTCGAAGTTCAACGTGCCGTGCTGGAAGTTCTGCACGATCCACTGCGGCTCCTGGATCTCGGCGCTGGTGGGCAGGCCGAGCGCGCCGCGCTCGAAGCCCAGCGACCCCCACGCCTTGTAGATCGCACCGGTGACGGGCTCGGCGCCGCTCTGCGGTGACCAGTACACCGCACCCTTGTTGAACGTGACGTATCGCACCGAACCCTCGCCCGATGCCTCCGGCGACGTGGGCGCACCGAGCAGGCTGTTCATCCCGCCCATCGAATCCCATCGGGCGAAAATGGCTCCGCCGCGCAGTGATTCCGCCAGATCCTCGGGCCCAGGCGGCTGGTTGAATCGCGCCGCGATGTCTCGGATCCGGTCCATCAGCGCGTACGCCGCATTGCCCGGACAGTCGGTGTTCCCGACGTCGCGGTGAGTGAAGATCGTCGGAAGCGTCGGCGTCGCACCGGTCGGGAACTTGGTGAAAGACCCACCCGAAGATGGCAATACCACGGTCCCCCGCGGATCGACGTGATCAAGCCCCAGCCGCCAGCCGATGAGCCGGCCGACCGTCCTCAATTGGATCGGAGTCGGGGGCACGACGTCGAAGTCGCCCAACATCGCCACGCCCCAGGTGTTGCGGTTGAAGCCGCCGGTGTGTGACCCCTCGACCGGTTTGTCCATGCCGCCTGCGCGACCCTCGAAGACCTGGCCGTACTTGTCGACCAGCGCGTTGTAGGCGATGTCGCACCAGCCCAATTCGCGGGTGTGGTACTCGTAGATCGACCGGACGATGCCTGCCGAATCCTGGGGTTCGTAGTCATTGCTGCCCGCGGTGTGGTGCACGACCGCGGCCCGGATTCCGTTGTCGTACACCGTGTTCCCGCACCGCATCCCCTCGTCGGCGCCCCACTGTGCGCGGCTGATGATGTTGGGTGGCTGGCCGGGCATCGTGACGGCGGACGGTAGCGGCAAGGTGTCCACCGGCGCTTGCGGCGGGCTGATCAGCACCGCGTTGATGTTCTGTGCGAAGGGCTGCTCGACATTGGCGGGCACATAGCCCAGGCCCGGCTTGGCGGGTGCCTTGGGCGCCGCCACGGTGGGTGCGACGCCCGGCGGGCGGGTGACCGAGATCTGCACCGTGGTGGTGCGGCCGACGAATAGGGGCTCGGTGCCGCGCGGAGCCCCGGAGTCGGGGCCGACACCTTCCAACGTCTCGGCTTCGTACCACGGCCCCCACGAGCCGTCGGACTTCTTGGCCCGGACCTTCGCGGAGGTGCCTGTCAGGTCTTCGGCGGTCAGCGCAACCATCGAGAACGGGGTGTCCTGGTGAATCTCTCGGAGAGTCTCACCGCCGCCGAGCCCGGTCAACGACTGCTGAGCGAATTGCGGCGCCTGGCTCACCGGCTTGGGGTTGTCGTCGCCCGAAAGGCCGTCGACCGCCCACGGCAGCACCACGATCGTCGCGGCAATCGCGGTGAACAACAGCGATGGCGGGGGACGACGGCACAGCACGGACCGATGTTACGTATGTGTCAGTTGTTACCAGTGTTCCGACACGGTAGTTGGACCGACTAAATGCCATCGTCGGCGGCTCGTTCCGCGCCGCTTGATAGTCGCCGGACTAAATGCCGGGCAATTCGTCCTGCAACGGCACCGCAGAGCTTTCGGGCATTTCTGCGGTGCCGTTTAGCGGCAGGACTAGATGCCGGGAACCGCCGCGGCTGCTGCCGGGACGGCTGCGGTGGCCGCCGCGGCGGCATCCGCCGCCGGGGCACCCGCGGGCTTGATGGCCGACATGATCGCAGGCATCAAGACGCCCTTGAGCAGGTCGATCGCCTGTCCCGCGCCGAGCTGGTTAGCGGCGCTGGACAGGTCACCGAGCAGACCACCGCTGCCGCTGGTGGCGGCAGGGGCCATGGCCAGCGACGGATCCCCGAGGATCGGGTACGTCCCCGCTGCCGGATCCAACCCGATGGGTGCCGAGATCGGTACCTCGCCAGGGGCGGGCAGTGCCGCCGCACTGGAGATCGGCGATGCGAGGGCCGGATCGACGCCCGTAGTCGGTGTGGTCAGACCTGGTGTGGCCAGACCTGGTGTCAGGCCGGTCGCCGCGGTGGGGCTGGTCAGCGCCGGGTTGCTCAGCGCCGGGTTGCTCAGCGCCGGGTTGCTCAGCGCCGGGTCGGTCAGGGCCGGAGCGGCCGCGGTGGGCGACAGCCCCGGTGTGGTCAGCGGCGACATTCCCAACCCCGGAGTGGTCAACGGGGCTGTACCCAGCCCCGGCGAGGTCAACGTCGTCGGCATGGACGAGCCCGAGCCAGTCAGCAGGCTCGTCGGCATCGGGGGCAGGTTGATCCCGAATTGCGACAGGCCCTGTGAAAGGGCCGACATCAGCTCGTTGGGGAGGTCGGTGATCATGGCGGCCTGGACGAACTGGCGGTGCTGCGTCGGTGGCTTAATGCTCTCGGACAAGTCGGACATGGCGACTACTGCTGCTGGACTCGCGACTGCCAGGGCGGCGACCGCGCTCATGGCTGTGGAAAGCCTGCGTCGACGTCGGTTCGGCACGGAAGTCTCCTCAATATATGGACTACGTCTGGTAGCTGTCAGCGGCTGCGGACTCGATCGGGCGGAGCCCATCTGTGCCGACGTGATCGACGGTACTGGTGTGACTGTTGGGGTAGAAGTGGCGATACGGAATTGTGAGCCGATCGCAACCTTCAACCTTGTCATCCGGAGGGCAGAAGCATTGCGACCCGCGATCGGTCAAGTCGGGGAGGGCCGTCGCGGTCGGATACCCTTGCTGCCGATGACCGCTCGTTTTGATCTCTTTGTCGTCGGTTCCGGATTCTTCGGTCTGACAATCGCCGAGCGCGTGGCAACTCAGCTGGACAAGCGTGTTCTCGTCGTCGACCGGCGCCCGCACATCGGCGGCAACGCGTACTCCGAGCCCGAGCCGCGCACCGGTATCGAGGTGCATAAGTACGGCGCGCACCTATTCCACACGTCCAATCAGCGGGTGTGGGACTACGTCCGCCAGTTCACCGACTTCACCGGCTACCAGCACCGCGTGTTCGCGATGCACAACGGGCAGGCCTATCAGTTCCCGATGGGCCTCGGCCTGGTGTCGCAGTTCTTCGGCAAGTACTTCACCCCGGATGAGGCGCGTCAGCTGATCGCCCAGCAAGCCGCGGAGATCGAGACCGCCGACGCGCAGAATTTCGAGGAGAAGGCGATCAGCCTGGTCGGGCGTCCGCTGTACGAGGCGTTTCTCAAGCACTACACCGCCAAGCAGTGGCAGACCGACCCGAAGGAGCTGCCCGCGGCCAACATCACGCGGCTGCCGGTGCGCTACACCTTCGACAACCGCTACTTCAACGACACCTACGAAGGCCTGCCCGTCAACGGGTACACCGCGTGGCTGAAGAACATGGCTGCCGACGAGCGCATCGAGGTGCGGCTTGACACGGACTGGTTCGACGTCTGCGACGGGTTGCGTGCCGAAAGCCCCGACGCACCCGTGGTCTACACCGGGCCGCTGGACCGCTACTTCGACTATGCCGAGGGCCGGCTGGGCTGGCGCACACTGGATTTCGAGGTCGAGGTGCTCGACACCGGAGACTTCCAGGGCACCCCGGTGATGAACTACAACGACGCCGACGTGCCCTACACGCGCATCCATGAGTTCAGGCACTTCCACCCGGAGCGTGAGTACCCGACCGATAAGACGGTGATCATGCGGGAGTTCTCCCGGTTCGCCGAAGACGACGACGAGCCCTACTACCCGATCAACACCGAAGCCGACCGGGCATTGCTGGGCGTGTACCGTGCGCGTGCCAAGGCTGAGACGGCATCATCGAAGGTGTTGTTCGGCGGCCGGTTGGGCACCTACCAGTACCTCGACATGCACATGGCCATCGCCAGCGCGCTGAACATGTACGACAACACACTGGCGCCGCACCTGCGTGACGGTATGCCACTGACCGAAAATGGCATAGAAAGTAGCAGCGCATGAGTGACATTCCGTCCGGCGCGCTCGACGCCGGGGAATCCAGGGCGGTCAGTCTTCTCGCGCGGGTCATCCTGCCGCGGCCGGGCGAGCCGTTGGACGTCCGCAAGCTCTATATAGAGGAATCGGAGACCAACGCCAGGCGCGCCCACGCGCCGACCCGCACCACGCTCGAGATCGGTGCCGAGTCCGAGGTGTCGTTCGCGACGTACTTCAACGCCTTCCCCGCCAGCTACTGGCGGCGGTGGTCGATGCTCGAGTCGGTGGTGTTGCGGGTCGAGCTGACGGGCAGCGCCCGCGTCGACGTCTACCGGTCCAAGGCCACAGGCGCACGGATCACCGTGAGTGGCGCCCCGGTGTCGAGCGGCGACTCGGACCAGCCCGCCGTGGTCGAGTTCGAGATCGGCCTCGACCCGTTCGAGGACGGCGGCTGGATCTGGTTCGACATCACCACCAATTCCAAGGTCACCGTGCACAGCGCCGGTTGGTACGCTCCGGTGCCCGCGCCGGGCCGGGCCAACGTGGCGGTCGGCATCCCGACCTTCAACCGGCCCGCCGACTGCGTCAACGCGCTCGCCGCACTGACCTCGGATCCGTTGGTGGACGAGGCGATTGGCGCGGTCATCGTGTCCGACCAGGGCACCAAGAAGGCGGTTGACCACCCGGGCTACGCGGCGGCCGCCGCCCCGCTGGGCACCCGGCTGTCACTCCACAATCAGCCAAACCTCGGCGGCTCCGGCGGCTACAGCAGGGTGATGTACGAAGCGCTGAAAAACACCGACTGCGAACAGATCCTGTTCATGGACGACGACATCCGCATCGAGCCGGATTCGGTGCTGCGGGCGCTGGCGATGAACCGGTTCGCCAAGACGCCCACGCTCGTCGGCGGTCAGATGCTCAATCTGCAGGAGCCGTCGCACCTGCACGTGATGGGCGAGATGGTCGACCAAGAGAACTTCATGTGGACCAACGCGGTCAACACCGAATACGACCACAACTTCGCCAAATATCCGCTCAACGACGAAGAGGAAGCCCGGAGCAGGCTTCTGCACCGCCGCATCGACGTCGACTACAACGGCTGGTGGATGTGCATGATCCCGCGGCAGGTCGCCGAGGAACTAGGCCAGCCGCTGCCGTTGTTCATCAAGTGGGACGACGCCGACTACGGTCTGCGCGCCGGTGAGCACGGATACCCGACCGTGACGCTTCCCGGGGCGGCGATCTGGCATATGGCGTGGAGCGACAAGGATGACGCGATCGACTGGCAGGCGTACTTCCACCTGCGCAACAGATTGGTTGTCGCCGCCATGCACTGGGACGGTAACGTCGCGGGCCTGATCGCCAGTCATATGAAGGCGACGTTCAAACACCTACTGTGCCTTGAGTATTCGACTGTCGCAATCCAGAACAGGGCGATGGACGACTTCCTGGCCGGGCCCGAGCACATCTTCTCGATCCTGGAGTCTGCACTACCAGAGGTGCGCAAGATGCGTCAGGAGTTCCCCGACGCTGTGGTGCTGCCGAGTGCTACCGCGCTGCCGACGCCGTCGGACAAGCGGTGGCGCAAGAAGGTGGAGATCCCCACTAGCCCGCTGGCGATTTCACTGCGGCTGATCCGCGGCATCATCCACCAGCTCAGGCCGCACGACCCGGAACACCATCGACGTCCGCAGATCAACGTCGCGACCCAGGACGCGCGGTGGTTCTCGCTGTGCAAGGTCGACGGAGTGACGGTCACCACCGCTGACGGCCGCGGCGTCGTCTACCGGCAACGCGATCGTGCGAAAATGTTTGCGCTGCTTCGCGAATCGCTGCGGCGTCAATTGCTCCTCGCGCGCAAGTTCAACAAGATGCGCAAGGTCTACCGCGCGGCGCTGCCTGTGCTGTCGAGCAAGCAGAAATGGGAAGCGGTGCTCCTGGAATCGTCGCCGGCCAATGGCTGATGACCTACGGGGCGAGGAAGCCGCGTTGGTGGCCGTGCAGTCGGCCCTGGCGGACCGACCCGGTGTGTTAGCAGGCGCGCGTGCCCTTTCGCATTTCGGCGAACACAGTATCGGCTGGGTCGTCGTGTCCGCGTTGGGTGCTCTGCTTCAACCCCGGCGCCGGCGGGCGTGGCTCGCCGCTGGCCTGGGAGCGTTTCTCGCGCATGCGGCCGCGGTGGTGATCAAACGGGTGGTCAAGCGTGAACGGCCGCATCACCCTGCGGTCGTTGTCAACGTCGCCACGCCGAGCCGGCTGAGCTTCCCGTCCGCACACGCGACGTCGACCACCGCAGCGTCGATCCTGCTGGCACGCATCACCGGCCTGCCCTTACCCGCGGTGTTGATTCCCCCGATGGTGTTGTCCCGCTTGGTGCTCGGCGTGCACTACCCCAGCGACGTGCTGACCGGCGTCGCCGTCGGGGCGGTCGTGGCGAAGACGGTCGGAGCCGTCGCCGACCGGGTTGGAGGAGGCTCATGAGCATCTCGAGTGAGAGCGGCGCTGACAGCGCAATGCAGGCGAATAAAGAACCGGCACCTGTGAAGGGCCCGCCCAAGAACATCGTCACAGGCGTGGTCAAGGCCGTCCGCCCCAGACAGTGGGTGAAGAACCTGCTTGTGTTGATCGCGCCGGTGGCCGCGTTCGGTCGCGACATCCAATTCGACTATCACCAGGTCGCCATCAAGGCCTTGATTGCCTTCGTCGCGTTTTCGCTCGCCGCATCGTCGGTGTATCTCGTCAACGACGTCCGCGATGTCGAGGCAGACCGCCAGCATCCGACCAAACGTTTTCGGCCGATCGCGGCGGGCGTCGTGCCAGTGTGGCTTGCGTACGCCTTGGCAGTGGTACTGGGCATAGCGGCGCTAGCTGTTTCATCGCTGGCATCGCGGAATCTCATCGTCGTCATCGCCATCTACATCGCCATGCAGATGGCCTACTGCTTCGGGCTCAAACATCAGGCCGTGCTCGACATCTGCATTGTGTCTTCGGCGTATCTGATCCGCGCCATTGCCGGCGGCGCAGCAGTGGGTATTCCACTGTCGCAATGGTTCCTGTTGGTGATGACCTTCGGCTCGCTGTTCATGGTGGGCGGGAAGCGCTACGCCGAACTGCAGTTGGCCGAGCGGACGGGTGCCAAGATCCGCAAGTCGCTGGAGAGTTACACGGCCAGTTATCTCCGCTTCGTGTGGACGCTGTCGGCGACGGCCACTGTGCTGTGTTACGGGCTGTGGGCCTTCGAGCGGGATGGCAACTACGCGTCCTGGTACGCGGTGACGATCATTCCGTTCACGATCGCGATCCTTCGGTACGCAGTCGACGTCGATGGCGGCCTAGCCGGCGAGCCGGAGGAGATCGCGTTGAAGGACCGCGTCCTGCAGCTGCTCGCCGTGGCGTGGATCGGAACCATTGGTGCCGCCGTCTTCTTCAGTTGACAGGGTGAGTTCTATGGTCGCGGGCCGGCTGGCCCGCTGGCCGGCGTTTCCCTATGACGCGACCGCTCGGGTCAGCCTCTGGGCCGGCGTGGTGGCTGTCGCCGCACTGTTCGGGTGGGGCGCCTGGGAGCGCCGCTGGATCGCCGACGACGGGCTGATCGTGCTGCGCACGGTGCGAAACTTGTTGGCAGGCAACGGTCCGGTCTTCAACGTGGGCGAGCGTGTCGAGGCCAACACGTCGACGTTCTGGACCTATCTGATCTATCTCGGCGGCTGGATCGGCGGCCCCGTGCGGCTTGAGTATGTGGCACTCGTGTTGGCCCTGGTGCTCAGCGTGGCCGGGATAGCCCTGCTGATGCTGGGCGCAGGCCGGCTGTACGCGCCCGGACTGCGGGGCCGACGGGCGTTGCTGCTGCCCGCGGGAGCGCTGGTCTACATCGCGGTGCCGCCCGCGCGCGACTTCGCCACCTCGGGCCTCGAAAACAGTTTGGTCATGGCCTATTTGGGCCTGCTGTGGTGGATGATGGTCTGCTGGGGACAGGCCTTGCGCGCCTATCCCGTCGCGCAGCAGCAGCCACCCCCGCCGCGGCGTGGCGTACCGCCGACCCTACGCAGGGCCCCCTTCGCAACCGCTGTGCCGCCGCTGCCCACCGCCAACGTCACCAGCCGATTCTTTGATGCTGCACTGGCATTCATCGCAGGTTTGAGTGTGCTGGTGCGCCCCGAACTGGCGCTCATCGGCGGGCTCGCTCTGATCATGATGCTCGTCGCCGCCCGAGGCTGGCGGCGACGCGTGTTGATCGTCGCGGTAGGCGGCCTGCTTCCCGTCGGCTACGAGATCTTCAGGATGGGCTACTACGGGCTGCTCTACCCCAGCACCGCGCTCGCCAAGGATGCGTCGGGATCCAAATGGGCGCAAGGCTTTGTGTACCTCGCCAACTTCAACCGACCCTACTTGCTGTGGGCCCCCGCGATCCTGCTCGTCGGGCTCGGTCTCGTGGTGCTGGTCAACCGTGGCAGGCCGTGGTGGATTCGCCGCGCCACGCCGCTGGGCTACAGCTGGTTGATCCGCAGAGTGCAAAGTCCCTCCGCCGTGGTCATTTTCATGATCGTCAGCGGGCTGCTGCAGGCCATCTACTGGATCCGCCAGGGCGGCGACTTCATGCACGGCCGCGTGCTGCTCGCGCCGTTGTTCTGCCTGGTGGCACCGGTGGCAGTGATTCCGATGACCTTGCCCGATGGGGCCCAAATGCCCCGCGGCGCAGGCTATTTGTTCGCCCTAGCGACGGGTGTGCTGTGGCTGGCCGTCGCGGTCTGGTCGCTGTGGGCGGCGAATTCGCCCGGCATGGGTGCTGACGCCACCCGCGTCACGTACACCGGCATCGTCGACGAACGCCGGTTCTACTCGCAGGCCACCGGCAACCCGCATCCGTTGACTGCCGCCGACTACCTCGACTATCCGCGCATGCGGGCCGTGCTTGTCGCGCTGAACAACACACCGGACGGCGCGCTGCTGCTGCCGTCGGGCAACTACGACCAATGGGACGTGGTGCCCGCCCTCCCGCCGCCTGCGGGTATGCCGCCAGGCGTCCGGGCGGCCTACAGAGGCCCGCACACAGTGTTTTTCACCAATCTCGGCATGCTGGGCATGAATGTCGGGTTGGACGTCCGGGTGATCGATCAGATCGGGCTGGTGAATCCGCTGGCGGGACACACTGCGCGGCTGACCGACGGCCGGATCGGACACGACAAGAACCTCTTCCCGGATTGGGCGGTTGCCGAGGGTCCGTTCCTGAAGATTCCACCGTACATTCCGACCTACCTCAATCAGGATTGGATAGCGCAGGCCGAGGTGGCGCTGAAATGCCCTGCGACGGAATCCATGTTGAACGCCGTGCGTGCTCCAATGGATTTGCGGCGGTTCTTCTCGAACCTGCTGCATGCGCCGGAATTCAGCAGCTATCGAATTGATCGGGTTCCGCTGTATGAACTGGTCCGGTGTGGCCTCGATGTGCCCGAGCCGAAAGTCGCCCCGTACACTGGCATGCCGGCAACGGGGCCGTAGCCCTTGTCGATTTGTTAGCTGGCGGGGTTTTCTGGGAGTTTGGTAACGCCGCAGCCATGTTGGCGCGATAGCAATTTCGAGACCGCCGTTCATACGGCGCGGACATCTGAACGGACGGTACGAGCAGCAGATGCATCGGACATCGGTGGTCAACGCTATGCAAAAACGGCTTCGTCGCCTGCTGGCGATCGCGGCCGTGACGTTGACGCTTCCCGCGCTTGCGGTCGTTGTCGGTGGTACTCCGAGCGCCAATGCGTTCTCGCGGGAGGGCCTGCCCGTCGAATACCTCGACGTGTACTCCACGTCGATGGGCCGTAACGTGCACGTGCAGTTCCAGCCCGGAGGCGCAGTGGCGCCGACGTCGGGCCTGGGCGGGCCGAAGGCCGTCTATCTCCTCGACGGCATGCGCGCACAGGACGACTACAACGGGTGGGACATCAACACCCCTGCGTTCGAGTGGTTTTACCAATCCGGCATCTCCACCGTGATGCCCGTCGGCGGCCAGTCGAGCTTCTACACCGACTGGTATTCGCCGTCAAGCTTCAACAAGCAGCCCTACACCTATAAATGGGAGACGTTTCTCACCAACGAGCTTCCGCTGTGGTTGGCCGCCAACAAACACGTCTCGATGACGGGCAACGGCGTTGTCGGCCTGTCCATGTCGGGCGGCGCGGCTCTCATCCTGTCGGCCTACCATCCGGCGCAGTTCCGATATGCCGCGTCGCTGTCGGGCTTCCTCAACCCGTCGGCGTTGGTCATGCAGCAGGCGATCCGCGTCGCGATGCTCGACGCCGGCGGCTACAACGTCGACAACATGTGGGGCGCGCCGTGGGATGCCGCATGGAAGCGCAACGACCCGATCCAACAGGTCTCGCGCATCGTGGCCAACGGCACGAGGCTGTGGATCTACTGTGCCCCAGGCGGTTCCACGGCGCCCGACGACGGGGCCGACCCGAACCAGGCGTTCAACGCCAGCAGTCTCGAGGGGATGGCCATCAAGAGCAACAAGGACTTTCAGGAGGCATACACCAAGGCCGGCGGCAACAACGCCACCTTCGTATTTCCACCCGCGGGAGACCACGCGTGGCCGTACTGGGGGCAGCAATTGACGTCACTGAAACCAGACCTGATCGCGACCCTCAACGGCTGAGGAGCGACCAGGGGCGATACGCGCTGAAGAGAGGAATCACGCCGAGGTGTGGTTGACTACACGGGCACGCCGCAGGTTCGGCCGTGCGGCTTACGACAGATGGGATAGGTAGAAGCATGACGTTCGTTGGGAAGATGCGCGGCGCCTGGGCGCGCCGGCTCACGATCGCGGCCATGGTGGCCGCCGTGTTGCCCGCCCTGATAGGCGTCGTCGGA
>Ga0105247_10000988_pt1 | contig 21435 bp, 13 predicted proteins | sample KBSS24metaG_FD_81519 | JGI IMG/M metagenome (GOLD analysis project Ga0105247, IMG submission 81519) | Switchgrass rhizosphere microbial communities from Kellogg Biological Station, Michigan, USA - KBS S2-4 metaG | ecosystem: Host-associated > Plants > Roots > Rhizosphere > Soil | place...
CCGTCGCGCTCTTCGGTCTCTTCCTGGTCGCGCCGGCGGTGTACGCGGCGCTCCTCGCGGCGCTGGTCGTCGGCTCGGCGGCGTGGCTCCTCCCGCGCCTCGTGCGATCGAAGCTCGTGATCGGCGCCGCCGTCTTCGGGACGATGGTCGCGTGCGGCGCGCTCGTGACGGCGTTCGTCTCGCGCGGGCCTTCGTCCGCCCGTGACGCCCGCGACGAAGGGGGCGAGCTCTCGGCGCGGTATCCGGCGTCGCCCGGCGCGATGGGGGCGGCGAGCACGTCGCCTGCCACCTCGCGCTTCGCGGTCGAGGGGGCGCGCGCGTCGGCGCTCAAGGAGGCGGCGGAGTTCGGGATGATCGGCCTCCTCACGTCGCCCGAGGCGACGCGCGAAGGGGTGAAGCCGGTGGCCCTCGTCCTCCCCGACGCCGCGCGCCGCGTCACGGTGAGCCGCGAGCTCGTCACGCAGGAGCGGCCGTTCCGGCCGCGCCTGCTCTACGTCACGTCGCGCGGCGTCGCGCTCCTCGAGGCGCTCTGGATCGCCGTCGTCGCGTGCCTCGCGTGGCTTCACCGCGGCGCGCTCGCGTCGGCCGTCGCCCGCGCGAAGTCCCGCGTCGCCCGCGGCGCGGTCTCCGCGCCCGCGCCCGTCGTCGCGCCCCCGCCCGCCGCCGAGGTCGCCGGCGAAGGGTGACGCCGATCGCCCGCCCCGAGGCCGCCCCGCCCGAGGGCGCGGCCGGGCGAAAGTGACACAGCGAGTCGCGTTGCCACGGCGCGCGGGTCCGGCGCCGAGGCCCGGAGATCCGTGCGCTCTGCACGTGCCCGCGCGTCCCGCGGCGCGGAATTCATGGCGCCCCGGCACCGGTCCGCTCGGCCTCACGGCGCCGCTCGGGTCGCCCCGCGCCGAGGTCCGGCACGTCGACTGCACTCACCCCGAGCGAAGGCCGCCCGCCACGTCGCGCGCGGTCGACGAAGGAGCCCCCTGGATGACCGCCCCGGATCCGATCGCGTCGGCGAAGCACGCCGGCCTCCGCTACGTGACCGACACGCGCCCCGGCATCCGGCGCAGGCGCGCCGGCTCGGGCTTCGTGTACGTCGACCCGGAGAACAAGAAGGTCCGCGACCCCGAGGTGCTCCGGCGGATCCGCGCGCTCGCGATCCCGCCGGCGTGGACCGACGTGTGGATCTGCCCGCTGGCGCACGGTCACATCCAGGCGACGGGGCGCGATCAGAAGGGGCGCAAGCAGTACCGTTACCACGCGAAATGGCGCGAGGTGCGCGACGAGGTGAAATACGATCACGTCCTGTCGTTCGCCCGCGCGCTGAGCGCGATCCGCAAGCGCACCGAGGAGGACACGGCGCTCCCCGGCCTGCCGCGCGAGAAGGTCGTCGCGACCGTCGTGCGCCTCCTCGAGGTGACGTTGATCCGCGTCGGCAACGAAGAGTACGCGCGGAAGAACAAGTCGTTCGGCCTCACGACGATGCGCGATCGCCACGTCGCGGTCGACGGGTCGCGCGTGACGTTCCATTTCCGCGGAAAGAGCGGGAAGGAGCACACGATCGACGTGCAGGATCGGCGGCTCGCGCGCATCGTCGCGCGCTGCCAGGACCTGCCCGGCCACGAGCTCTTTCAATACGTCGGCGAGGACGGCGAGCGCCACGGCATCGAGTCGGGCGACGTGAACGAGTACCTCCACGCGGTCACCGGCCAGGGCTTCACGGCGAAGGACTTCCGCACCTGGGCCGGCACGGTGCTCGCGGCGCAGCTCCTCTGCGACTTCGAGTCGTTCCAGTCGGAGGTGGAGGCGAAGAAGAACATGGTCGCGGCGATCCGCCGCGTCTCCGAGCGCCTCGGCAACACGCCGACCGTCTGCCGCAAGTGCTACGTCCACCCCGAGGTGTTCGACGCGTACATCGACGGCGAGCTCGTCGAGACGCTGAAGCAGCGCGCCCAGGAGGTCGTCGACGCCGAGATGCACCTCTTGCCTCCGGAGGAGGCCGCCGTGCTCGGCCTGCTCCAGCGCCGCCTCGCCCGCTCGTCGCGCCACGCCGCGTGAGGCTCGCGAGGAGGACGACCCTCTTCGCCGGCGCGCCGCGTCGCGATTTCCCCGTCGAGCGATTCGCCCCCGCGTCGCGTCCGGAGCTCCCACGGCCTCGTGAGGCGCCGCCCGCGTCAGCGCCGGAACGTAGGGCCCGCGAAGGTGATCGCGGCGACGTCATCGGGCCGGTCGAGATCGCGGAGGATACGCGGATCGTCGACCGTCACGCGCGCGTGAGCGTCGCCGAGCGCGCGCAGCACGTCGCGCAGGGGCGGCGCGGGGCGGGCGGTACGGTACGGCGCGAGGACGTCGGGCCGGCAGAGGATCGGGTGCCCGCCGCGCCCCCCGGCGAGCCGCGGCGTGGCGGCGCGCGCGCCGTCTTCGATCGCGCGCTCGAGCGCGTCGAGCGCGCCGTCTACCGCAGGGTGGGCGTCGACCGGCGTCACGAGGACGTGCGTCACGCCGTGTCGCGGGAGCGCGCGGACGCCGTACGCGAGCGAGGCGGCGGCGTCGTCGCCGTCCGACGCGACGACGCGCGCGCCGTGCCGTCCGACGAGCGCCGTCGCCCGGGCCGCGTGCTCGGCGCGGACCACGATCGCGACGTCGTACCCGCGCGCCGCCAGGCGGGCCGCGTGCGCTTCGATCAGCGTCACGCCGTCGATCACGAGGAGCGCCTTCGGGCCGCCCATCCGCGCGCCGTGGCCGGCGCCGAGGACGATCGCTTCGCGGGTCACGCGCTCACGATAGCCGCTTCATGGTCCGCGCGCCGCGCCGCCGCCCCCGTCGCGGATCGCATACACTCGGCCCATGTCGAATCACCTCGTCGGAGCGAGCGTCCCGCGCGTCGACGGCGCCGCGAAGGTCACCGGCGCCGCGCTGTACATCGATGACCACGTCGTCCCCGGCGCGCTCTACGGCGCGACCCTCCGCTCCGACGTCCCCCGGGGGATCCTCCGCGGCGTCACGCGCGACCCGTCGTTCGACTGGACGGGGATCACCGTCGCCACCGCCGGCGACATCCCGGCCGAGAACGTGCTCGACATGCTCGTCGACGATCAGCCGCTCCTCGCGAGAGACCAGATCCGCCACCTGTACGAGCCGATCGCGCTCGTCGCGTGCGACGACCCGGTCCGCCTCCAGCGGGCGCTCAAGGCGCTCCGCGTCGACGTCGATCCGCTGCCGCCGGTGCTCGGGATCGATCAGTCGCTGGCGAAGAAGGCGCTCCTCTACGGCGACGACAACGTCTTCAAGCGGTACCTGATCGAGCACGAGCTCGCGGAGCGATCGATCGACGAGCGGATCGCCGCGTGCGACGTCGTCCTGTCGGGGCGGTACGAGGTGCACCACCAGGAGCAGCTCTACATCGAGCCGCAGGGGATGATCGCGTGGTGGGAGGGCGACGGCGTCCACGTGAAGGGATCGCTCCAGTGCCCGTACTACGTGCACAAGGCGCTCAAGCGGATCTTCGCGCTCCCCGGCGAGCGCGTGCACGTCGGGCAGGCCGTCACCGGCGGCGGCTTCGGCGGAAAGGAGGAGTATCCGAGCGTCATCGCCGCGCACGCCGCGCTCCTCGCGAAGGTCTCGGGGCGGCCGGTGCGGCTGATCTACGGGCGCAAAGAGGACATCGAGGCGACGACGAAGCGCCACCCCGCGCGCACCGAGATCACGACGGGCGCGACCCGGGACGGCGAGCTCGTCGCGCTCGAGGTCCGCTGCGTGATGGACGGCGGCGCGTACGTCACGCTCACGCCGGTCGTCCTGTCGCGCGGCATCCTGCACGCGGCCGGCGCGTACCGCTGGAAGCACGCGCGGATCGAGGGGGTCGCCGTCGCGACGAACACGCCGCCGAACGGCGCGTTCCGCGGCTTCGGCGCCCCGCAGACGATCTGGGCGATCGAGCGCCACATGGACCGCCTCGCGGAGAAGCTCGGGCGCGACCCGCTCGATCTGCGCCGGCAGAACGTCCTCCGGATCGGCGACAAGACGGTCACCGGGCAGGTGCTCCGCGAGAGCGTGGGCGTCGAGGAGTGCATCGAACGCGCGGTCGCCGAGAGCCGGTACGAGGAGAAGCGCGCGGCCTACGCGGAGGCGCCGAAGGGCGCGCGCATCCGCCGCGGCATCGGGGTCTCCGTCTTCATGCACGGCGCGGGCTTCACCGGCTCCGGCGAGCGCCGGCTCAAAGGGAAGGTGCAGATCGATCTCGAGCGCGGCGGCAGGCTCCGCATCCGCACCGCGTCGACCGACATCGGGCAGGGGACCGAGACGGTGTTCCGCCAGATCGCCGCCGCCGCCGCCGACGTCGGGCTCGACGCGATCGAGTTCGAGGTGCCGTGCACCACGAACGTCCCCGACTCGGGCCCCACCGTGGCGTCGCGCACCGTCATGGTCGTCGGATCCATCGTCGAGAAGGCCGCGAAGACCATCGCCGATCGCGTGCGTGCGACCGACGCGTTCCGCGGGGGCGCGTCGTTCGCCGACGCCGGCGATCGGCTGCTCGACGCCGAGGACGTGGTCTGCCTCCTTCAATACGAGCCGCCGGTGCAGGTCGACTGGGACGACGACACGTACCGCGGCGACGCGTACCCGACGTTCTCGTGGGGCTGCGACATCGCCGAGGTCGAGGTTGACCTCGACACCTACGAGACGAAGGTGATCGGCTTCTGGGCGGCGCAGGACGTCGGCCGCGCGATCCACCCGGTCCTGTGCGCCGGGCAGATCGAAGGCGGGACGCTCCAGGCGATCGGCTGGGCGCTCCACGAGGCCGTCGTGTGGCGTGAGGGACGAATCCAGAACCCGCGGATGACCAACTACGTGATCCCCACCAGCAAGGACGCGCCGAGCTTTCGCACCATCCTGGTCGAGCACCCGTTCTCCGGGGGCCCGGGGGGCGCGAAGGGCGTCGGCGAGCTCCCGATGGACGGCGGCGCTCCCGCGATCGCGACCGCCGTCGAGCAGGCGATCGAAGCGCACTGCCCGGACTTGCCGCTCCTCCCCGAAGACCTCTTCCGTGCGGTCCAACGGTCGCGCCGAGCGACGGCCTGAACGACCCCCATGGTCCGCGTCGATCCGGTCAGCCGGTGATCGGATGTCTCAGGGCGGATGGAGGTCTAGGTGGTGAGGGTGTAAAATTGATCCCGCTTTCCGGAACGGTCGGATGGCCGAACGGCCGGCACGGCCACTGCACGTAGTTCCACCGTCGAATGAAGCTTCAACGCTTTCCTACTACATTATCGTCGACGACCTACACCAACGACGATATCGACGACGAGGACGCGACCATCGTGCTCGCGCGCAGCGGATCGATGCCGCGAATGCAGATCATCGCGCGGCGGTACCACGTCCTTCGCACCATCGGCGTCGGCGGGATGGGCCGCGTGGTCGAGGCCGACGACCTCGAGAAGCAGCGCAAGGTCGCGATCAAGTTCATGCAGCCGTCGTCCCTGTCCAGCCAGGAGGCGCGTCGCCGCTTCGGGCGCGAGGCGCGGGCCGCGTCGCGGCTGCGGAGTGAACATGTGGCGAAAGTGCTCGACGTGGGCACCACCGAGGACGGGACGCCGTACATGGTGATGGAGCTCCTCGTCGGCGAGGACCTCGCGACCCGCCTCGAGCGGCGCGGACCGCTGCCGTGGCGGGACGCGGTCGATTGCATGATGCAAGCGTGCTCCGGCGTCGCCGAGGCGCACGCCCGCGGGATCGTCCACCGCGACATCAAGCCGCGGAACCTGTTCTCGTCGAAGCGGGCCGACGGCAGCCGCCACGTGAAGGTCCTCGACTTCGGGATCGCGAAGGACACGCACCGGAACGACCACGGGCAGACGCTCACGCGCGGGGCGATCGCGCTCGGCTCGCCGCACTACATGGCGCCGGAGCAGATGGCGTCGTCGCGCGACGTCGATCTGCGGACGGACGTCTGGGCGATCGGCGTGTGCCTCTACGAGCTGTGCTCGGGCAAGCGCCCGTTCCGCGCGTCGAGCATCCCGAAGCTCTTCGGCAAGGTGCTCACGCGGAACCCGGCGCGCCTGCGGTCGATCGCGCCCGACGTCCCCCCCGAGCTCGAGGCGGTCATCTCCAAGTGCATGGAGAAGGAGCCGTCGGCGCGCTACGCCGACGCCGCGGCGGTGCGCGAGGCGCTCGCGCGCGTCCTGTCCGGCGAGGCGCGGAGCTGGAAGTCGCTCACGTCGCACATGGCCGTCGGGATGGCCGTCTCGGCGATCCTCGGCGCCGCGGCCGCCGGCATCGGCACCTGGATCGCGTCTCTCCCCTGAGACGCGCCTGGTCCGCGGCGCGCCCGTCGCGGCACGCAGCGCGCGCTCGTCCGCGATCGCGCCCCGTCGCGATCACCGGCGCGGGCCGCGGTCCGCGCGCGCCGGGTCGCCGCGAACGCGGGCTTTCGCGCGACCGGGGCCGCGGGCTACGATGCGCCCGATGATGCGGATGACGGTGAACGGCGAGGCGCGCGAGGTCGACGCGCCCCCGATGGCGCGGCTCCTCGACGTCCTCCGCGGCCCGCTCGGCCTCACGGGGACGAAGGAGGGGTGCGGCGAAGGGGAGTGCGGCGCGTGCACCGTCCTGCTCGACGGGCTCCCGGTGAACGCGTGCCTGGTCGCCGCGGGGCAGTGCCACGATCGCGATCTCGTCACGGTGGAGGGGCTCCGCGACGCGGACGGATCGCTCTCGGCGCTCCAGCGCTGCTTCGTCGAGGACGGCGGCGCGCAGTGCGGCATCTGCACGCCGGGGATGCTCGTCGCCGCGGAGGCGCTCCTCCGCGCGAACCGCGAGCCGACGGAGGACGACGTCCGCGACGCGATCGCGGGCAACCTGTGCCGCTGCACCGGCTATCAGCGGATCGTCGACGCGATCCTCCACGCGGCGGCGCGGCGGCGCGCCGGGTCGCCGTGACGGCCTCCGCCGATCCGGAGCGGACGCCGGCGCACGCCCCCGCGGGGCTCGCGGGCGCGCGCGTCGTCTCGCCGCGGACGGTCGACGAGGCGTGCCGGCACCTCGCCGAGGCCGCCGCGGCGAAGCGCGTCGCGATGGTGCTCGCCGGCGGGACCGACGTGATCGTCGATCGCCACCTCGCGCCGGTCGAGCGCGCCGCGCGCGTCGACCTCGTCGTCGACCTCACGGGGATCGAGGCGTTCCACGCCGTCGAGCGGACGCGCGCGTCGGGCGAGGACCGCGTCGTCTTCGGCGGCGGGGTCACGTACTGGGATCTCCGCACGAGCCCGATCGTCGCGGAGGCGCTCCCGATGCTCGGCCAGATGGCGAAGGACGTCGGCGCGGTGCAGATCCAGACGCGCGGCACGCTCGCGGGGAACGTCGCCTCGGCGTCGCCCGCGGCGGACGGCGTCGCGGCCCTCATGGCGCTCGACGCGGTCGTTCACGTGCGCGGCGCGGCCGGCGCGCGCGCGGTGCCGCTCGAGGGCTTCCTCGTCGGCTATCGCCGCACGCTGCTCCGAGCCGACGAGATCATCACCGCGATCGACGTCCGCGTGCCGCGGCCGGGCGCGGCCGTCGCGTGGCGGAAGGTCGGGACGCGCTCCGCGCAGGCGATCAGCAAGGTCGCGCTCGCGAGCGTGATCGAGATCGACGGAGGCGCCGTCCGGCGCGCCCGCTTCGGGATGGCGTCGGTCGCCGGGACGACGCACGCGCTCTTCGCCGTCCGCACGTACCTCGAGGGGCGCGCGGTGGCCCGCGTCGACCCGGCCGAGCTCGAGGCCGCGGTCTCCCGCGACGTGCAGCCGATCGACGACGTGCGCAGCACCGGCGAGTACCGGCTCCACGTCGCGCGCGTGCTCGTCCGCCGGGCCGTGCTCGGGTAGCCGGTCGGCCCAGCGAGGACTCGGCGCGCGCGGGGCGCCGATGGCGCCGATGCTCGCGATCCGTCGTCCGCCACGGCGGGCGCCGAGCGGCTCGCGAGCGACCGCAATCGTCGCCAAATGGCTCGCGAACCGAACTCGATACGACCCGGGCGATAGGTCGAAAACGACGACGTCGACCCCCCGCCGTCGCGCGGCCGCGCGGCGCCGGCGCGGAGAAACCCGAAGCGTCACGCTAGCCTGAGTGACGGTTCTGCTGATAGCTCGAGAATTTGGCTACCGCGAGGGGGGGATCGAGGCGCTCCCGCCGTACGTTCGCGCATGAAGCTCGTACCTCAGGTCTCGCGCCACGCGTGGCGCGCCGCAGTCGTCGCGCCTTGCGCCGCGCTCGCCTTCGCGGGGTGCAGCGCCGCGAACGTCGGCGGCGACGATACCGATCACGAGTCGGCGCTCGGCGCGAACGTCATCAGGGCGGCCGCGTCGACGGCGCTCGGCGCGCACTACGACGCGACGCAGGCGAACATCACGTTCAACGTGTTCTCGTCGGCCGCGACGCGGATCGAGCTCGATCTGTACGCGTCGCCGACGGCGGCCACGGAGGCGATGTCCGTCCTCTTGACGGCGAACGCGACGACCCACGTGTGGTCGCAGACCGTCTCGGTCGCGTCGCTCAAGGCGGCGGGGATCTCGGGCGCTGTGTACTACGGCTACCGCGCGTGGGGGCCGAACTGGCCGTTCAACGCGAGCTTCACGCGCGGCTCCGGCGTCGGCTTCGTGGCCGACGTGGACGCGCAGGGGAACCGCTTCAACCCGAACAAGCTCCTCTTCGATCCGTACGCCGTCGAGATCAGCCACGATCCGAACAACCCGTCGAACTCCGACGGCGGCGTCTTCGCGTCGGGCGCGGCGAACCGCAACCGGGACAGCGGGCCGCTCGCGCCGAAGGGCATCGTCCTCCCGCCGGGCGCGGCGAGCCTCGGCACGAAGCCGACGCGCGCGCTGAAGGACGACGTGATCTACGAGGTCAACCTCCGCGGCCTCACGAAGCAGGACCCGAGCATCACGAGCTGCCAGGGGACGTACGCGGCCGCCGGGCAGAAGGCTCTGGCGCTCGCGGCGCTCGGCGTCACCGCCGTCGAGTTCCTGCCGGTCCAGGAGACGCAGAACGACACGAACGACGTCGCTCCGACCGACACCACCGGCGACAACTATTGGGGTTACATGACCCTGAATTACTTCTCGCCCGATCGTCGATACGCCTGCGACAAGACGCCCGGCGGACCGACGCGCGAGTGGCAGGGGATGGCCAAGGCGTTCCACGACGCCGGCCTCAAGGTCTTCATCGACGTCGTCTACAACCACACCGGGGAGGGCGGCGCGTGGACCGCCGGCGACAGCAGCACGTTCTCGGTGCTCTCGTTCCGCGGCCTCGACAACCCGACGTATTACAGCCTCACCGCCGACAAGCAGCTCAATTGGGACAACACCGGCGTCGGCGGTAATTACAATACGTTCAATCCGACCGCGCAGAACCTCATCGTCGACTCGCTCGCGTACTGGCGCGACACGCTCGGCGTCGACGGCTTCCGCTTCGACCTCGCGTCGGTGCTCGGCAACACGTGCCAGCACGGCTGCTTCAACTACGACAAGACGAACCCCGGCACCGCGCTGAACCGGATCGCGCGCGACCTGTCGCCGCGCCCCGCCGCGGGCGGCGCGGGGACGGACTACGTCGCCGAGCCGTGGGCGATCGGCGGGAACTCGTACCAGGTCGGGAACTTCCCGTCGGGCTGGTCCGAGTGGAACGGGATCTTCCGCGACTCGCTCCGCGCCGATCAGAACCAGCTGGGCGTCGCGGCGGTGACGCCGGGCGAGCTCGCGACGCGCTTCGCCGGATCGAGCGATCTCTTCCAGGACGACGGGCGGCTCCCCGGGAACTCCGTCAACATCATGGTCGTGCACGACGGGTTCACGCTGAAAGACCTGTATTCGTGCAATACGAAGAACAACAATCAGGCGTGGCCGTTCGGCCCGTCGAACGGCGGCGAGGACAACAACCGGAGCTGGGATCAGAGCGGCGTCGCGGCGGACCAGCGGAAGGCCGCGCGCAACGGGATGTCGTTCTTGATGCTGAGCGCCGGCGTCCCGCTGTTCACCGGCGGCGACGAGTTCCTGCGGACGCAGGCCTGCAACAACAACGCGTACAACCTCGACTCGAACGCGAACTGGCTCAACTACTCGTGGACGACGGACCAGACGAACTTCCGCGCGTTCACGCAGCGCCTCGTCGCGTTCCGCAAGGCGCACCCGGCGCTCCGCCCGTCGGGCTTCTACAGCGCGTCGGACACGAACGGGAACGTGATGGAGCAGCTCCGCTGGTTCCGCCCCGACGGCTCGGTCCCCGACTCGACGTACTTCAATGACGCAAATCAGCAGTCGCTCGCGTTCCGGCTCGACGGCACCGAGTTCGGCGACACGGCGAGCGCCATCTACGTCGCGTACAACGGCGGCACCGACCCGGTGACGTTCTCCCTCCCGTGGCCGGGCAACAACAAGACGTGGTACCGCGTGACCGACACGTGCCCGTGGGCCGAAGGGCCCAACCAGGTGCGCGCGCCGGGTCAGGAGGACCTGCTCGCCGGCGAGGGCTCGACGTACGGCCTCTGCGGGCGCGGCCGCCTCCTCCTCATCGCGAAGTGATCGCGGCGACGTGGTCCTCGCCGGGCCGATGGGGTGACGCGTGACGACGTTCGAAGGCGAGCGTCCTCGAGCGATGAGATAGGATTTGAACGAAATGCGAACATGCGCGCGCTGGGGCGACCTGACCCGGACGCGCGCATCGTCGTCTCGGCCGGAACCGCGCGACCGACCTGTGCGCGACGCACGGCGCAAGAACGATGGCAAAACGTAACGCACGGGTGAGTGACTTTTTTGTTAGCGCCCGACGTTCGGCGTGCTACTGACGAAACGCCTGGTTTACCCGCCAGAGCGGGCGAGCGCCCTCGTCCGCTCTGCGTCATTCACGTCGGTCTCTCGCCTACCCTCGCGCTCGCGCTCGCGCCCGCGCCCGTTCGCGTAGTTCGCGTCTCCTCGCGTCTCTCGCGTCCTGAATTCGCGATTCCAGACTCGCGCTCGCGCCGCGACGGAGCCATCATGGAGCGCCGCCGGGCCGCCGCCGCAGAGCACGTCCGACGCGGATCGGACGACCCGTCGGGATCGCGAAATCAGGATCGAAATCAGGATAACGAGTCGTCTCGTGTGCTCTTTCAGCGCGACTCGGCAGGTCGCCGTTCCGCGCGCCCATCACCGCCGTCTTCCGCCCGTACGAGGTACTCATGAGAAACATCGCCCTTCGCTGGAAGGTCGTAGCCGCGTCGCTCCTTTCGATCCCGCTCGCCATCGCCTGCGGCGGTGACGACACCACTTCTCCGAACGGCCCGGTCGTCGACGCCGGCCACGGGGGCGGACCCGAGGGCGGCAACGAAGCCGGCACGGGCGGCGGAGATTCCGGCGGCGGGACCACCGACGGTGGCGGCGGTGGGAGCGACGGCGGCCGGACCGACGGCGGCGGCAACGACGGCGGCAACGACGGCGGCACGCTCGCGTGCGTCCCGTCGGCCGGGCTCGACTCGAAGATCGGGCCGGAGTGTCGCGACTCGAAGCGCGTGTGCGTGCAGAAGTTCTCCTACCCGAACGCGACGGGCATCGTCTCGGTCGAGGTGCGCGGCGACTACCTCCCCGACACCTCGTGGGGCGCCGGCGTCCACATGACGCTGAACACCGCGAACAACATGTGGGAGACGAACCTCGAGCTCACGCCGGGCTCGACGACCAACTACAAATTCTATGTCCTCCGGCAGGGCGAGCACATCAACTTCGGGACCTGGGTCGAAGACCCGGCGAACCCGGCGGGCTCGAGCGGCAACAGCGTCGTCCAGGCGTCCTGCCAGAAGCCGACGTGCAGCACGGCGTCGCCGCTCTGCCCCACGCCGCCCGCGACCGTCGCCGGCGCGTTCGATTGGCGCGACGCGGTGATGTACTTCGTCTTCGTCGACCGCTTCCTGAACGGGTCGAAGGCGAACGACAACCCGATCATCACGGACGCCGCCGGCCAGCCCGGCGCGTACCAGGGCGGCGACTACGCGGGCGCGCTCAAGAAGCTCAACGAGGGCTACTTCACCGATCTCGGCGTGAACGTCCTCTGGCTCACGGTCCCCTTCGACAACCCGGACAATTACAAGAGCTACGCCGATACGTCGAAGCCGGCGAGCGATCCCGGCGCGCACGAGTACACCGGCTATCACGGGTATTGGCCGCTCGATCAGTGGCCCACGGCAGGGAGCGTCGCCAAGCGGGTGGAGGAGCACTTCGGCACCGAGCAGGAGCTGAAGGACCTCGTCACCGCGGCCCACGCGAAGGGGATCAAGATCCTCATCGACTACTCGATGGTGCTCGTCCACCAGGACAGCGCCGTGTACGCCGCGCACGGCCCGGCCTCGGCGGACAACTGGTTCACGCCGCAGAAGGCGGTCGACGACAGGGGGAACCCGATCTACGTCGACGCCAACTGGAACGTGGTGGCGTCCACCGCGCCCGGCGCGTACCAGCCCGACTGCCTGTGCGCGAGCCAGGTGACCGGCAAGGACGGATCGACCAAGACGGCGATCTGCAACTGGGACGGCACGTACGACAACCCGTACATCGGCACGCGCTGCTGGTTCCAGGGGTATCTCCCGCACTGGAACTACGACAACCCGAACGCGCTCGCGTACTCGCTCGACGCGGCGGTCCGCTTCGCGCAGGACACCGGGGTCGACGGCTACCGCCTCGACGCCGTGAAGCACATCAGCCCGGCGTGGTACACGGGGCTCCGCACGCGCCTGAACCAGATGCTCGCCGACAAGGGGTCGAAGGAGCGCTTCTACCTCGTCGGCGAGACGTACGACTTCAACGGCCGTGACAACTTGAAGCGCTTCGTCGACACCAAGACGATGCTCGACGGGCAGTTCGACTTCCCCGAGCGGGCGCAGCTCGCGCGCGCGCTCCTCGTGCGGAAGCCGGGCTCGAGCATGGCCACGTTCGCCAAGTTCGCCGACACGAACGACGGCTACTACGGCTGCGACGCGATCATGAGCCCGTGGGTCGACAACCACGACATCGGGCGCGCGATCCACGCGGCGGAGGACACTCCCCTCTGGGACGAGTACTCGAACGCGGGCGATCGCTGCTGGGTCAACCAGCCGAGCCTCCCGTCCGGGATGAACCCGTTCGAGCGCATGGCGAACGCGTTCGCGGTGCTCATGACGAACCCGGGCGCGCCGCTCATCTACTACGGCGACGAGTACGGGATGCCGGGCGGCGGCGATCCGGACAACCGCCGGATGCTCTTCGACGACCAGGGGGTCGTCCTGGGCGGCGCGCTGACCGCGGGGCAGCAGTACCTCAACGAGCGCATGAAGAAGCTCACCGCGATCCGCAAGGCGCACGTCGCGCTCCGCCGCGGCGTCCGCACCACGCTCAACACGTCGAGCGACGTGTGGGTCTTCTCGATGAAGTCCGCCGAGGAGACCGTATGGGTCGTCGTCAATCGCGGTGACGTCCCGCAGAACGTGTGCGATCTCCCGGCGGGTCCGCTCCAGGAGCTCGTCGAGGACAAGGCCGTGAACGGCCCCGGGTTCACCATCCCGGGCCGCCAGACGCGCGTCTTCGTCACGCGCTGATCGCCGCTCGATAGCGGCGCTCCGCGCCGAAACGCCCGCGAGGTCTCCCAGAGAGACCCGCGGGCGTTTTCTTTTGGCGCAGGCGCCGCCGTCCTGGCTCGTCCCGCTTATCGGGACGCCGTCCTCGTCCCGCTTATTTCGGATGGTTCGCGATGCAGGTGTTGGAGCAGGCGTCGTCGTTGTTCGTGTTCCCGTCGTCGCACTGCTCGGGCGGCGTGTCGACGTGGCCGTCGCCGCAGTGGGGCGCGTGCGCCTTGCAGCCCGGCAGGCAGCCGCCGTACGAGCCGTCGTTCTTCCCGTCGTCGCACACCTCGTCGCTCGCCACGACGCCGTCGCCGCACGTCGACTTGCACTCCGACTTCGGGCGATTGAAGTCCTTCAGCGTGACGCGGAAGTTCGAGCCGCACTGGTTTCGCTCGGCCTGGAACATCACGACCTCGTAGACGCCGTGCGGCGTCAACCCGAGCGCGACGGCCCCCGACTGCGGCATGTCCGACGAGAACTGCGCGCTGCCGTCCGCCGTGTCGGGGCCCGCGCCGTCGGCGTCCGCGTCGAGGATGAAGTACCCGGTCCTCGGCGTGTGGAGGCCGCCGAGGTCGATCGCCAGCTTGCCGTTGACGAACACCCACGTGTCGTCGTCGCCGGCGAAGTCGAACCGCTCGCCGCCCTGGTACTCGAACCAGAAATGCGTCTCGGAGGTGAACGACACGTTGCGCGCCGGGGAGCAGACGAGCACCTCCTTGCCGGCGCCCACCCACCCGCCGTTGTTGATCGGATCGAAGAACGTCTTTCCGCCGTTCACCGCGGAGTTGGCGCTGTCCCAGGTGTACGTCCCGTCGGCCTGCCGCTGGAGCGCCACGCTGATGGCCGACGCGAGGTTCACGCCCGTGACGTTCGTGTACCACTGGGCGAAGTTCTCGGGCGTCGAGATGTTCGGGCGCGTGGCGCCGCCGAAATAGAGGTGCCCCGGGTTCTGCGTGCAGTCGCCGCCGGGGCACACGAGCTGGGGGCGGCCCGCCGCGTTCAACTGCGCCTGGACGATCCCGAGCACGCCGGTTCCATTGAGCTGATTGAAGTCGGTGTGGGCGGTGCTCCCGTTCGCCGTGTTCCCGACGCCGATGAAGTCGCGCAGCAGGATCGGCTGGTTGATGACCGGCGGCGGCGACGCGACGACGTCCGGGCAGGCATACCCGGTCTCGAGCGTGCACGTCGGCGAGCAGCCGTCGCCCGCGCGCGTGTTGCCGTCGTCGCACGCCTCGGTGGCGAAGCGCTGCCCATCGCCGCAGGACGCCTGGCAGACGCCGCCCGTGCAGGCCGGCTCCTTCTGGCACTTGTAGCAGCCGTCGAACGGGAGGTCGTTGCCGTCCTCGCAGCTCTCGCCGCGCTGCACCTTGCCGTCGCCGCACACGACGGCCGAGCACGTGAGCGCCTTCGGATCGCAGTCGTAGCCGGGCTGAATGCGGCAGTCGGTGCACCCGGTGACCGTGGTACCCGGTGGCACCTCGCACTCCTCGACGCCCGCGAGCACGCCGTCGCCGCACGTCGCCGCCTCGCAGCGCAGGTCGGCCGTCGGGCAGGTCCACCCGGACTCCACGTTACATTTCGGGTCGCAGCCGTCGCCCGCGCTGGTGTTGCCGTCGTCGCAGCCTTCACCGGCGCCGACCACGCCGTCGCCGCACGTGGGAGGCGTGGCGGTGTCGATCGGGCCGCACGACGCGTCGTCGCACGAGTTGAGCACCGGTGAGTCGTCGCCGGCGCCGCCGTCGCCAGGCCCGCCGTCGAGGAAGGAAGAGCCGTTGTCGTCCGATCCGCACTGCGCGAGAGCGAGCGGCGCGACGAGCGCGGCCGCGCACGCCCAATACGATTTTGCGTTCATGTCGTTGCTCGAGAATTTGACACCTTTGCGGGGCTCGCGCGCGCCTTTTGGAGCGAGGCGCGACACGTCGCGCGGTCGCTACGCGTCGGTCGCACGTGCGCACTCCGTGCGCACGTGTCGCCCGCGGGGGCTCGCGATCGCGTCGCGGGCGACGTGCCGAGCTTCGAGGACGGTCTTCGAGCTTCGCGCGCGCGTCGAGAGCTCGCGACGAAGCCCGATTCGGCTCTCGGCGGCCCGCGTGCCAAAAGCCGGGTGGACCGCGGCGCCGGGCGGGGTATTCGACGTCGAAATTCCGGCGGAAAAATCGATCCTCGTCCGCGCACGAAGCGCGATGGGACGATCTCGAAGCGTGAGGACGGCGCTCGAAGCTCTCCAGGCGTTTCGAGCGGTGGGGGGCCCGCGCCACGCGCGCGAACCGCGCGAACGAGGGGCGGCGCGCTCCCTGCGAGCAGGCGCGTTTCGAGCGCGCCGTCGCGTTCGGCTATGGCATCGTGGCCGAACACAAGCGATTCTGCGGCTCATGCGTCGTTCGGCGTCCGCTCCTTCATCGGTCACCTCCGCTTCGTCTTCTCCTCCCTTCGCGCCATTACGCGCGCCGTTCGCGCCGCGCCGGGCGCCCGCGCTCCTCGCCGCGTCCGCGCTCGTCTGGCTCGTCGCGTCCGCGTTCGCCGCGTGCGGCGGGACGAGCGACGTGCCGTCGGCGCCGGGCGGGGGTGACGCGGGGGCGACGCCGGACGCCTTCGTGAGCGACGCGTCGGGCGACGTGGCCGTCTTGGAGCTCGACGCGGGCGGGATCGACGCCGCGCCAGGGGACGGCGCGACGGCGTATCCGGCGTTCATCCCCGACGTGCCGACGATCACGAACCACGACGGCAGCGTCCTCTCGTCGGCGAAGATCGTGACGATCGTGTGGACCGCGGATCCGAACTACAAGACGTACGAGAGCTTCTCCGACGCGATCGGCACGAGCGATTTCTGGAAGGCCGCGACGAGCGAGTACGGCGCGGGCCCCGCGCGGAGCGGCGGGCACGTCGAGATCGCCACGACGCCGCCCGCGTCGTTCGACACGAGCACGGCGAACGACGAGATCGACGCGTTCATCGTCAAGGGGGTGAAGGGCGCCCCCGCGAACGGGTGGCCGGTCCCCGACGATCAGACGCTCTACGTCCTCTACATCCCCGAGGCGACGGCGATCCTCGATCAAGGGGTCGACGCGTGCGCCCAGAACGTCGGCTACCACACCGAGACGCAGGGCGTGGCGGCGCACCCGCACGTCGTCTACGGCGTCGTCGCGGAGAAGTGCCACGACGCGATGACCACCGTCGTGGACAACGCGACCGAGACCGCGGCCCACGAGATCGTCGAGGCCGCGACCGACCCGCACACGGACACGGACCTCGCCTGGACCGGCTTCGACGTCGACCACTACGTCTGGGAGCTCTTCCAGGAGCGGCAGGACGAGAACGCCGACGCGTGCGAGTTCTTCCCCGACTCGTATTACAAGGACGCCCAGCTCGGCGCGTCGATGCAGCGGATATGGTCGAACCAGTCGGCGCTCGCGGGGAAGAACCCCTGCGTCCCCGAGGACCGCGCGACGCCGTATTTCAACGTGACGCCGCTCGCGCAGGAGTTCATCACGACCACCGGGACGACCGGCAAGCTCCGCCGGAGCAAGGGCTTTCAGGTGCCGGTGGGGAGCACGAAGACGATCGACGTCGGCTTCTTCAGCGACGCGCCCACCGACGCGTGGACGCTGACCGCGAAGGAGGGCGACGGCTTCACCGCGCCGGTCGCGCCGCACCTGACGCTCGCCGTCGACAAGGGCACGGGCAACAACGGCGACGTCGCGCACGTCGCCGTGACGGTGACCAGCACGCCGACGAAGGGGAACCAGATCATCTTCACCCTCCTCTCCACGCAGGGGACCGTGCGTCACATGATGCCGATCCTCGTGGGCGCGTACCCGTGACGGCGCCGCAAAGGACCGGGCCCGCGCCGCGCCGCGCGGCGGACCGCGCGCGCGTCGCGAGGCGCGCGGCGGCGTCGATGGCGATCTTCGCGGCGATCGCGGCGGCTCCGCGGGGGGCGCGCGCCAGGTGCCCGGGCGAGAAGCCGGACGATCCGGCGTGCGAGCCGATCGCCGCGGCGATGATGCCGAGCGCGGAGGGCGTCCTCTACTTCCCCAAGGGCGATCTCGGCCCGTACTACGGTGGCGGCGTCGACTTCGTCCTCTTCTCCTGGTCGAGCAACAACGACGCGTTCGGCCCGTCGCAGGGGTCGCTCCGCCTGGGCGCGAGCTACCTCGCGGGCGCGCACGATCGGAAGCTCCTTCTTTATCGCTTCGCGAGCGTCGTGTCGCTCGAGGGGAACGCGAGCCGGCGCTTCTTCATCCCGTACTTCGGCGGCGCGCTCGGCGGCCTCTGGGAGACCGACCTGGGGAGCCGCGCGCTCGCCGAGGGCGATCTCGGGCTCTACATCGTCTACACGCGCGACTTCGTCCTCGACGCGCAGGGGGGCGTGGTCCTGCCGTTCACGGCGGTCGATCAGCTCCTCGGGCCGAAGGCGCAGCTCACCGCGAGCTTCGCGCTATGGTGACCGCCGCGCCTTCGGGGATCGAGCTCCACGTCAACGGTGAGGTCCACCGCGTCGACGTGCCGCCCGACGTCCCGCTCTTGTGGGTGATCCGCGAAGAGCTCGGGCTCACGGGGACGAAGTTCGGCTGCGGCGCCGCGCTCTGCGGCGCGTGCACGGTGCACGTGAACGGCGAGCCGCGCCGGTCGTGCATGACGCCGGTGGGGACGGTGGCGGGCGCGGCGATCGTCACCATCGAAGGGCTCGCGAAGACCGAGCTCGCGGCGGTGCAGGAGGCGTGGATCGAAGAGAGCGTCCCGCAGTGCGGCTATTGCCAGGCGGGGCAGATCTTGAGCACCGCGGCGCTCCTCCGCGCCCGGCCCGCGCCGACCGACGAGGACATCGACGCGGTCCTGAGCGCGAGCTTGTGCCGGTGCGGCACGTACCTGCGGATCCGTCGCGCCGTGCACAAGGCCGCGGAGAAGCTCGCGGCGCGCGGCGGTCCGAGCGCCGCGGCGCCGCCGGCCGACGCCTCGCGCGGCGCGGCGCCCACGTCGAGCAGGCCCGACGGCGGCGCGGAGGGCGGGACGTGAGCGCCGAGGCGAGCCGGCGCGATTTTCTGCGCCTGTGCGGCGCGGCGGGCGGCGCGCTCGTCCTCGAGATCGCGCTCCCGGGGTGCGCCTCGCCGTCGCGCACCGCCAGGGCCGCGGACGGGGGCGTCGCGTTCGTCCCGAACGCGTGGCTCCGGATCGAGCCGAGCGATCGCATCGTCTTCGTCCTCGATCGCGTCGAGATGGGGCAGGGGACGATGACCGGGCACGCGCAGCTCGTCGCCGAGGAGCTCGCGATCGATCCGGCCCGCCTCGTCGTCGAGCTCGCGCCGGCGGACCGCGCCTACGACAACCCCGACGCGCAGCTCGGCTTCCAGATCACCGGAGGGAGCTCGAGCACGCGCGCGTCGTTCGTCCCGCTCCGCACCGCCGCCGCGACGGCGCGCGAGGCGCTGCGGCAGGCCGCGGCGCGCCGGTGGGGCGTGGCGGTCGCGTCGTGCGCCGCCGAGGACGGCGCGATCGTCCACGCGGCGAGCGGCCGCCGCGCGCGCTACGGCGAGCTCGCCGCGGACGCCGCGCGCGAGGACGTCGACCCGCCGGCGCTGAAGCCGTCGAAGGAGTTTCGCACCATCGGCAGAGCGGTGCCGCGCCTCGACCTGCGCGCGAAGGTCGACGGATCGGCGGTGTACGGGATCGACGTGAAGGTCGCGGGGCTCGCGACCGCCGTGGTGCTGCGCGCGCCCTCGTTCGGCGCGAAGCTCCTCGGCTTCGACGCGCGCGACGCGAAGGCCGAGCCCGGCGTGATCGACGTCGTCGAGGTGCCGACGGGCGTCGCGGTGGTCGCGGCGTCGTACTGGCGCGCGCGGCGCGCCGCCGGGAAGGTCCGCGCGCGCTGGTCCGAAGGCGATACGCGCCTCGACACCGAGGGCCTGCGGCGCGCGTACCGCGCGCGGCTCGACTCGCCGGGCGTCGTCCGGCGGAGCGACGGGAGCTTCGCGTCGTCCGCACGCTCCGCGTCGCGGGTCATCGAGGCCGTCTACGAGGTGCCGTACCTCGCGCACGGGACGCTCGAGCCGCAGAACGCGACCGTGCACGTGACGGACGGGCGCTGCGAGGTGTGGGCGCCGACGCAGGCCCCGGGCCTCGCGCGCGAGGCGGTCCGGCGGATCACGGGCTTCGCGTACGACGACATCGTCGTGCACCAGACGCTGCTCGGCGGCGGCTTCGGGCGGCGGCTCGCGCAGGACTACGTCGTGGAGGCGGTGCACGTCGCGCTCCGCGTGCGCCGGCCGGTGAAGGTCGTCTGGTCGCGCGAGGACGACACGCGCCACGACGTCTACCGCCCGATGGCGATGACGCGCGTCCGCGCCGCGCTCGGCGAGGGCGGCGCGCTGAACGGGTGGTTCCAGCGGATCGTCTCGCAGTCGATCCTCGCGCAGGCGGGGGAGGAGTGGGCGTCGGCGCTCGTGCCGAACGCGACGCCGCTCGCGCTCAAGAGGGTCATCGGCCGCGGCGGCGCGATCGCGTACGGCGGCGGGGTCCTCCTCGACGAGTCGACGGCGGAGGGGGCGCGCGATCTGGCGTACGACATCCCGAACGTCCGGGTCGAGCACGCGCCGGTCGCGGTGGACGTGCCGGTGGGGTTCTGGCGATCCGTCGGCTTCTCGCACAACGTCTTCGTCACCGAGAGCTTCTTCGACGAGGCGGCGCACGCGCTCGGCCAGGACCCGTTCGAGATGCGGCGGAGGCTCCTCGCCCGCGCGCCGCGCCACCAGAGGGTCCTCGAGATCGCGGCGGAGAAGGCCGGCTGGGGCTCGCCCCCGCCGCCCGGCCGCTTCCGCGGGATCGCGCAGGCGAGGTCGTTCGAGAGCTACGCCGCGCAGGTCGCGGAGGTGAGCGTCCAGGGGGACGAGGTGAAGGTGCACCGCGTGGTCGCCGCGGTCGACTGCGGCACGATCGTGAACCCGGACATCGTCCGCGCCCAGGTCGAAGGGGGGATCGCGTTCGGCCTCGGGGCGGCCCTCCGCCACGAGATCACGATCGAGAAGGGGCGCGTCGAGCAGGGGAATTTCGACGACTTCGAGCCGCTCCGGATGAACGAGATGCCGGAGGTCGAGGTCCACCTCGTCCCGAGCGACGAGCCGCCCACCGGCATCGGCGAGCCCGGCCTCCCGCCGATCGCCCCGGCCGTCGCCAACGCGATCTTCCGCGCCACGGGCCGCCGCATCCGCCGCCTGCCGTTCTCGCGCGGGTTCGCCGAGGCGGCCCCGACGAGCGCGACGAAGCGGAGCGGCTCGTGACGGCGCGCGCGGCGTACGCGACGCTGGTCCTCGCGATCACGTGCGCCCTGTCGGCGGCGCGGGCGATCGCCGCCCCGCCGTCTGCCGCCGCGCCCGCGCCGACCACGCCGCCGTCTGCCGCCGCGCCCGCGCCGGCGCCGAGCCCCGCGGCGACCGGCGCGGCGCTCGCGTCGTTCGGGGCGATCGTCCGCGTCCTCCAGTCGCCGCGCTGCATGAACTGCCACCCCATGGGCGACGCGCCGCTCCGCGGCGACCAGGGCGCGCGCCACCGGATGAACGTGTCGCGGCGGAGCGACGAGTCGGGGCTGCCGTGCGTGACGTGTCACCTCGATCGCAACGGCGCGGCGCCGCGCTCGCCGCCCGGCGTCCCCGACTGGCGCATGCCGAAGGCGGCGCTCCCGATGGTCTTCCAGGCGATGACGCCGCGCGACCTCTGCGAGCAGCTCAAGGACCCGGCGCGCAACGGCGGCAAGTCGCTCGAGCAGCTCCGCGAGCATTTCGCGCACGACCCGCTCGTGCTGTGGGGATGGAGCCCCGGCCCCGGCCGCGCGCCGCCGCCGGTGCCGC
>Ga0105247_10000996_pt1 | contig 21410 bp, 15 predicted proteins | sample KBSS24metaG_FD_81519 | JGI IMG/M metagenome (GOLD analysis project Ga0105247, IMG submission 81519) | Switchgrass rhizosphere microbial communities from Kellogg Biological Station, Michigan, USA - KBS S2-4 metaG | ecosystem: Host-associated > Plants > Roots > Rhizosphere > Soil | place...
AACGAAACTACGGACGCTTACGACAGCATCGAGTGGCTCGTCAAGCACGTGCCCAACAACAACGGCAAGGTTGGCATGTTCGGTGTCTCGTATGATGGCCTGACAAGCGCGCTGGCGCTTCTGAAACCGCACCCTGCTCTCAAGGCAATCAGCGAACAGGCATCACCTGCTAATCAATGGATGAACGACGACGAGCATCGCTACGGAGCGCTGCGCGAGAGCTACGCGTTTGAGTACGCAGTGATGGAACAGTCAGACAAGAATAAAAATACCAACTTCGTCTTCGACATCTACGATACCTATTCGTGGTATTTGAACTTAGGGCCGCTCTCGAATATCAATGCCAGGTACCTGCACAATTCGATTCCGCACTGGAACGACATTGTCGCTCATCCTGACTACGACGAGTTTTGGAAGAAGGAAGCCTGGGTCAGCCAGCTACACTCAACCTCGGTTCCGCTGTTGAACGTCGCAGGCTTCTGGGATCAGGAAGATCCGTGGGGGCCTTGGCAAATTTTTCGTCACGCGGGTGAACGCGATCCGGAAAACGTGAACTTCATGGTCGCTGGTCCATGGTTTCATGGACAGTGGCGATCGCTGAAAGCGGACAGCATCGGGCTGATACCTTTCGGCGGTCATGAGACGGCGCGGGAGTTTCGTGAGAACATCGAAGCGCCGTTCTTTCGCTACTATCTTCACGGGCGCGGTGCGAAGCCGAGTTGGAAAGTCTCCACTTTTCAATCCGGCGCAAATCGCTGGCGTACCTACGATGCCTGGCCGCCCAAAGAAGCTAAGCTCACATCGCTTTATTTACACGCCGACGGAACACTCTCCTTCGATTTGCCTAAGCAGAAGGCGTATCGCGAGTATGTTTCGGACCCATCGAGTCCGGTGCCGTATCGTCAGCGACCGATCTCGCCGACGTATCCGGCCGGTGATTGGCAGACGTGGGAAGTTGCCGATCAGCGTTTCGTCGACGGACGTCCGGACGTGCTGACTTTTACCAGCGCGCCGCTTGAAAAAGATCTGATCGTTACCGGCGAAGTCGCGGCCCAGCTCTTCGCTGCTACTTCAGGCACTGACGCCGACTTCATCGTCAAGCTGATTGACGTTTATCCGGAAAACGCGCAAGCGAACGCGTGGGAGGCGGAGGCAGGACCAAAGCCAGGTGAGTACGCGCGTTCTTTGAATGGCTACGAGCTGCCGGTCGCGATGGAGATCCGGCGTGGCCGCTATCTCACGAGCTATGAGCATCCGAGCCCGCTCGTGGCGAACAAGCCCACCGAATGGAAGATTCCCTTGCGCGACCGCGACCACGTTTTTCTCAAAGGCCACCGGCTGATGGTCCAGGTGCAATCAACCTGGTTTCCGATAATCGACCGTAACCCGCAAAAGTTCGTGCCGAACATCTACCAGGCGACTGCCTCTGATTACATCAAGGCCACGCAACGTGTCTACTGTTCCACATCGTTCCCGTCGCGGATCGTGCTGCCAGTTATGCCGTAGCTCTGCGTTCTCTGCGCACCTCAGCGTCCTCTGCGTTAAATAGCAAACTTAACGCAGAGGACGCTGAGGTACGCAGAGAAACGCAGAGAAATATTTCCCTCAACTCAAACTTTTGGACGATGACACCCTCCATCACTGTCGCTAGACTCACCTCCTCTCACTCGTAAGTTCCGCTAAAACTCGGATCGTGGAGGTTGTTGATTGATGCGTACGATCGTTCAACTCTCGCTAATTACTATCGTCTTGTTAGCGGTTACGACTGCCAACGCACAGAGTAACTACGCAAGTTTGAGTGGCACCGTTTTCGATCCGCAACAACAAGTTGTGTCTGGTTGCACGATTCAACTCAGCTCGGTGAGTACTAAAGCATCTCGCCAGGCGACGACAAACGAGCTCGGCATATTCCAGATTAGCGGGTTATTTCCCGGCGATTACGTGCTGGCTGTGAACGCGCCGGGGTTTGCCGCGGTGACACAAGCCGTAACACTCGAAGTGGGCCAGGCTCGCACGATCGACTTCATGCTCAAGGTCGCCGCACTCAATACGAGTGTGGTGAATATAAGCTCGGATTCGGCGAACCTGCTTAAAACGACTGATGCATCCGTCGGTGAAGTAGTCGAGCCAACCGCGGTCCAGAATCTTCCGTTGAACGGTCGCATGCTCATCGATCTGGTGCTAACCGTGCCGGGAGCGCATGAATCTCACGGTGCTCAAGCAGGCGACATGAGCCCACTTTACTGGCGTCCCGGCCAGCGCTCGGCCGTGAGCATCGGTGGCAATCGTCCTAACGCAAACTATTTCCTGCTCGACGGCGCAACCAACACCGATCCGACATTCAACACACTCAATCTCAGTCCCTCACCTGATAGCGTTCAGGAGTTCAAAGTCCAGACGGGCAGCTACACGGCTGAGGTCGGCGGCGCAGGTGGCGGCCAGATCAACATCGTGACGCGCACCGGCGGGAATGAGTTTCATGGCACAGCGTATGAGTTCCTGCGCAATGACGCCCTCGACGCTCGCACCTTCAACGAGATGGATGAGTCGAACCATCTCGTACGCAACAACTTCGGCGGTTCTTTTAGTGGTCCAATCGTTCGCAACAAGAGTTTTTTCTTTTTCAACTACGAAGGTTTGCGGCATACGAAGTCGGAAACGATGGTCGCCACTGTGCCGACTGAGGATGAGATAAACGGCAACTTCGAGATGAGCGGCGCCACGATCTACAACCCGTTCAGCTCTCATGCAAATCCGAACTTCGATCCGTCGAAGCCAGTTAGTCCGAGCAACCCGCAGGTTATCCGCGACGAGTTTCCGGGAGGTGTCATACCGCAGAACCGGATCGACCCGAAAGCACAGTTGTTCCTTCGTAAATACGTGCCGCGGCCCAACCTCGAGATGGGAATGATGGGATGTGGAATGACGATGATGGGCGCGCCGACAGTCGTGGGCGCGGGTATGGACTGCAATAACTATCTCGACGTGCGCAACGCCCATCACGTTACCGATCAGGCGACGATTCGCTTCGATCAAAGCCTTGGCGATGGCGACAGTCTGTTTGCGCGTTATTCATTCAACAGTGAGCGAGGATTTACTCCGCAGAACCTGCCCGGGTTTGGCGCTATTCACGACAACCTCGCGCAACACGCCATGATTGGATGGACCAAGATCATCAGCCCGAACCTCGTGAACATCGCCACCGTTACCGGATCGCGACTCGCGATGCATCGAACGTCTGAAAACAGTTTCACCAACGATATCGTTTCGGAACTGGGAATCACTGGCGTCGGCTTTGGCGGTGAAGGAGCATTCGGCGCTCCGTGGTTCAACGTCCAGGGTTATTCCGGCATGGGTGACACGTACATCGCGACCCCGATGCATGCGTGGGACACGGTCATCGAAGGCCGTGACTTGCTGACGTGGCAAAAGGGAAGACACAGCTTGAAGTTTGGCGCCAGTTATCGACGTTTCATCTGGCCCATGTGGGGCTTTTTCCAGAATCGAGGTTACTACCAGTTCACCAACGGGTTCACTACACAAACTGCTACCAATGATGGTACCGGTTCGGCGCTCGCCAGTTTTCTGTTAGGACTGCCTGCAGTGAAGCAAAGACAGGCCGGCATTCCACAGATGCAGTTGCGACAATGGTATGCAGATGCTTTCGTGCACGACAGCTTCCAGCTTACGCGCAATACGACAGTCCAGATCGGGCTGCGCTATGAATACATGAGCCCCCTCGTCGACATTCGCTACGCAAACACGAATCTCGTTTTTCAAAACGGGCGTCCGTTCGTATTTATCGGAGGGCAACAGGGATTTCCCGAAGGCTTGAACGAGTCGAATAAGCTGCGATTTGCGCCGCGCTTTGGCATTTCGCATAACCTTCATAAGCACGGTCTCGTGTTGCACGCGGCGTTTGGCATCTTCTTTACGCCTGTCGATATGAACACGTGGTGTAATCAACGTCACAACGTGCCATTTGTTTTTCCGGAAACTCAACAGAGCGACAACTTCACGCCGGCGGCCGGCATCGTCGCCAATCACTTCAACTTTGGACCAGCCGTGCTTGGTGTCACGACGGTTAGCTTTGCTGCTTTCGAGCTCAACGCGCCGCCGCAGTATATCGAGCAGTGGAGTGGCTCGGTTGAAAAGAGTCTCGGTGCGGAAACAACGCTCGAGCTCGGCTACCTCGGATCTCATGGTCTGCACTTGCAGCGCTCGCATCTCATCAATAACGCGCCGCCGGGACCGGGTGCGATTGGACCACGTCGGCCGTTCACCACGCTGAGCTTCCTTCCGGGTATGGTTTTGCCGGATAACATCACGATTGCGAACACGACTTTCCCGGTGAGCGGTATCAATCTGCTCGAGAACTCCGCGCAGAGCTGGTATCAGGCCGGCTACGTGAACGTGCGCCGCCGGTTCAGCAGAGGTTTGACCTTCCTCGCGAACTACACATTTGCAAAGAACCTGAGCGATGCCCCTGACTTTCGTTCACCGATGTTTGAATCGGCCGCGCCTCAAAACAACTCCAATCTCAGACTCGAAAAAGGACCAGCCTGCGACGTGCGACACCGCTTCGCATTCAGTGCGGTCTACAGTCTGCCCTCGTTCGGCAAAGACGGTTTCGCTCATACGCTCACTCGAGATTGGCGGTTATCGGCGATTTACCAGGCGCAGTCTGGATTCCCGTTGACCATTTCGGTGTTTGGCGATACTGCAAATGCGGGTACGTTGCTGGGTGAAAACCCGATCCGTGCAAACTACACGGGCCAACCGGTATTTGACGCAAACAGTCGCACGGCAGACCGGTGGTTCAACACAGCGGCGTTCAGCACGCCGGCAGCATTCACGTTCGGCAACGTCGGCCGCAACACGGTCTACGGTCCCGGACGTCAGACATTGGATTTGGCTTTACAACGCGAATTTGCGATGACCGAAACGGTGAAGTTACAAATCCGCGCCGAAGCCTTCAACGCACTGAACCATACCAACCTCGGAACTCCGAACCGCTTCGTGAACACACCGCAGTTCGGCACCATCACGGAAGCTGCCACTCCCGGTCGTGAGATACAACTCGGAGTGCGCGTGTCGTTTTGAGTAACCTCGAGGCATCACTGTGTCGCACGATTTCAGGGCCACCGGGCTTGGTGGCCCTGAATCGTTTTTGCTCAAGGCGACGCTGGTAGGATGCTGAGCTCAGGCACGAATCTGGTGAGGGAGCGCTCGAGGTTAACAACTGCCCCGGCCGGAAGTTTTTGCATTAGTTTCTCTGCTCCCTCCTGACCGAGCGCCTGAACGAGCACGGGCCCCTTGTCGAGATCCGCAAAGCTGTCTCGCATCGTGAGTGTAATGTATTCGTTGGCATTTCCTCCGAAGATCGTCTGAGACACAAGGTAAGTGACACCAGCCTGCTTCATCACAGGAACAAAATCGTTCTTCAGGTAGTTCTCATAATCGTCATTACGATTTGGAGCAATGCGGACAAAGTGGAGGACGGCCAGCTTCGGTCCTCCGGAACGTTGAGCCGCAAAACTCAAATCTGGTCGGGTGCGGATTATAAATCGGCGAACGCTGTTGACGAGGCTGCCTGCTTTTGCTTGCCAGGCTGGAACGCCCTGCGCGCCCAGGCCCTTTTCGAGTGCACCTGGCCCATCGAACTCTGCCAATTTGCCCACCGGAGCCACGAGCACATATTCGAACGCATCTCCGGCCGCAGTTGTATTCTGCCAAACCTCCCGCCACTTTAGACCTCCCTTCTTCAGTGCCGGATTAGTAGTGTTTTTCATGAAGTTCTGAAACTCAGTCATCATTTCAGGCTTGACGCTTACGACCGTGACTGAAAGAAACTCGGGTGTGGGCGCTGCTTGTGGTGATGGGGTTGGAGTTTGGGCAACGCTTTGTGAGGACAGCGTAGCCACGAATACGAGAGCGCACAACGCGCGCAAGAGTCTCATTGGTGTTATGTAATTCATGATCGTTTCCTTCTTTCTGGGGAAAAAGGTTTCGCGAAGTGACATGATTCAACACTGGGAAACTCGCGACGTGACGCGAGAGCGGAACCGTTGTTTGGGCTAGATCGATACCGGGTGCCTTCGCACTGGTTGATCATGCTGACCTTTGGACGATGTGGGACGGATGCTATACCAGCCGCGAACGACAATCAAGAACTTCGCAGTCGATTTGTTGCGCGCCATGCAACAGTGAAATGGAATCCTCGAAACCGACATAGTCTTTGGGATTACAACCAAATCCTGCCTGGCAGGAGACTACGCCTATGAAGGTTCACCGTTTCAGGCTTGTTCTCACCGTATCGTTGTTCGCTCTGTCGATCACCATCATTCAACCCGATTTGAGCCGGTCGGACGCGGCCAGTCCGCCCCCGGCCGCGCCGTCTGAACCCGTTCAGGTATTAAAGGTGGGAATCACGGAGTATCAGAACATCGAGGACTCCTACGCGCGTTATGACAAGCTATTCCAGAAGTTAGGCAAGTTTACTAAAGAGGCAATCAGCTTCCAATTTGCGATCGGGAACTACGGCGAAGTTATGGAGTGGTACAACCGCGGTGAGATTGATGTCGCCGTGTTGTCAGGGATGCCTGTATCAAAGTTGTTGCTCGAGGCGGGCGATAAAGATCTTAAGAAGATCGATAATGCCTATATCGGCGACGTCAGCTTGTTTGATAAGCCTGACCTTTCTAAGAGCGAGATCAAAGACAAATTTGCCGTGCCTCTTTCTGAGGAAGACTCTGTCTTTACCTACCGTACGGTCTGCCTCGCGCTCGCTTCGGATCCAGATCTCGGCACAGCGAAAGATGGTAAACCGAGAACCATCGAAGACATCAGGCAACTCTGGAATAACGGCAAAGCTGAAAAGCCGTTCAAGTTCCTGTTCGTTCGACCCTATTCTCTCTCGGGCTACATCATTCCCCGCTATATCCTTTCGAAGGAGTACGGAATCAATGTGACTCCCGACCAAATGGAGTTTAGCTACTCTCACACCAACTCCCTTAAGAAGCTAATCGAGCAAGCGCAGAAACCAGCCGGCGAGCGAACTCGCTACGTCGCTTTCGTCCTTGAGGAGACGCGGTACGCAAAAGATCCGACAAGCCCGCAAATCTTCGAACAAATCGACATTGATAAGTTGGAAAACATCAAGATCCCACGTGAAAAGATCTTTGTGAATCACAATCTGGATGACGAAAAGTTTCAGAAGTACAAAACGTTGATGGAAGGACTGTTCGATAACTGGAGGCCGGATCCCGGTGATTTAACGGTGCAATTGCGGAAGCGAGCTGCAAACTGGCAACAGGAGTATGACGTCAGCAAAGATGCCGTAAAGAACGTCGCAGTCCCGAGACAACTGCTCTATAAGACGACCATTGGAGAGCTGCTTGAAGACTTTGCACGTTACGTGGACCAGCCGATAACAGACAATCGCCTCACACCACGTTTGGCGCTGGTGCTTTCCGGTGGCGGGGCGAAGTGCGCCTATCAGGCCGGTGCCATCTCGGCGATCGAAGCGAAACTTAGAGAAATCAACAAAGCGCGCGCCGCGGAACCCAAGCCAAAGCCACCCATCGATATCAACCTGGTTGTGGGTACGTCTGGAGGAGCGATCAACGCATTGCTGGTCGCGGCCGGCGTGACGAAAGCAGAAAGTGCGCCTAACGAGTTCGCCGCTCTATGGGGATCTTTCCGCCAACAGCAGTTCTTCCAACCGTCGTACCGCTTTAATCTCGGCTTCGGGTTGTGCTTCGGTCTTCTGCAAGCGCTCCTGATTACCATCGCAGTTCTGCTTTTCGGCCGTGAGAACGTTAACTGGCTGATGATTGGTCTGGCTATTCTAATTCTCGTTTTGATTGAGACAGTGTTCTCGTTCTACTTCGGAGTGAAGTTCGCGAACTTTACCAAAGCTCTCTTCTGGCAGGCGCTGGTCGTCGGGTTGACGATCATCATTGTGCAGAGTGTCGGAGTCCTTATTACCTCCGTTATCCGTAAACACCCGATGGGACTTAGGGGCACCTTAAAATTCTTTGCAAAGGATCCTCACCATTGGCGCTTGCTGACAGTCGTGTTAATGATCGGGATATCGCTCCTGGAGATATTCATCGCGAAGTGCCCCGGCCTGGACAAACTCGTCACCGGAACGACGAGAAACCACTGGATAGACCACGGCTGGATGCTAGTGACGCTGATTTGTAACTGGTCATTTCCGTATCCGCTTGTTATTGGGCTTTTCATTGCCGCCGTAGGCGCTGTCATCTGGCGGAGCTTCGATTGGACGGTTCGGCGACCTTACCTGGTGTGGGCGATGAGTATGCTGCTGATCTTGGGTGCAATCGGGTTGGTGCTGGAAACATTTTTCCGGGCCAGCGCGCCGTCAAAGACGACCGGAATCGAAGATGCGTTTGCCGAAAAACTTCCGATTTTGATCCAAAGGACTATCGATCCCCACTTTGTAATCGCGCCGGGGCAGCATAGCGAGTGTGTGTTGCGACAGATTTCACAGAAGCTCATGGACCCAAACGCGCCAGTGCTTCAGCGCGACCTTGTGATTACCACCTCAAGACTCCCAATCGACCAGTCTGACGAGATCGACCAAAAACAAGCCGACTTAGTCAATGGCCTGCATGACGACCTGTATTTCTACTTCCGCGCCAACACAAACGAGGAGTTGAAGCCGCCGCTCGATCGTCGTTTTATTCCGCTCAAGCGGAACACTGACAAACTGCTCGACGTTGTGATCGGCTCCAGTACGATCTACCCCATCTTCCCTTCACGCACCTTAACGAGTGTCCAACTCGGCAGCGAAGAAAAAGAGATGGAGAAAATAGATAGGATCAACATCGTCGATGGCGGATATATTCACAACATCCCGATTGAAGCCGCCATTAAGTGGAAGGCGACTCACCTCATCCTGATCGAAGCGTCGCCGGCGCCGGTCGAGAGTACGCCCAAAGATTTTTGGGACAACTCAATGATGGCTTTCGGATATCTTTTCAATCAGGCGCAACTGACAGACAAGCTCGTGCGTGGCGCGACTGAAACTTTCGAGTTGCGACCCACGAGCTTCTGTGAAAAGCAGGACACGCTGCCTTCATGCGTAGGTCTATCCAATACGCCCGACCCGAACATGGACACTTTCGACTTCTCTCTGCCGTTGGTAAGAAACGCGTTTCTTAGAGGAACGGAGGACGTGGCTGGCGATGGGACAAGCCTGAAGCCACTCTTTCAGCGCGTACCAGGCCCGCCAATGTTTCGGACTGTGGCGGAGACGCCGAGCAATGAGAGCACGGCCAGTGCCACGTCAGATTCCAGATCTAAACAAGCACATAATTTAGCAGCACATTCCCGTTATCGAAGGTTCAAGAATTCACGCACACGAAAGGAAGCCGGTCGGTGATCCTTGGACCGTAAGGCCGCTGCCGAGTATGACACGAAGCTGGAATGCCCCAACAGAATGCGCCCGCCCGAGACTTGAATGTGCTGATGCTGAACACGATAAATAGTAGGCTTGCCGACTACCTTCATTATTGCGTTAAATTATTGTACAACTTCAGATTTATTGGAGCCGGCTGCAGGAGTTGAACCGGCGACCTTCTAATTACGAATCAGACCAACGAGGAAAGAGCAAGTAAATTCAACTCAACAGGTTGCAGCCACGGTGGTTTTGCAGGGGTTTTTGATGATTCTATACGCAGCTATCTCGTTTGCTGATGCTCTTATCTAAATTCGGCGTCACAACTATGTCACAAGCGGATCATCCTTCGCCGTCTATTAAGGCGTCGATTCGCCAATCAGACTCGGAACTTTCCACTATTTACCTGACTGCATGTTCGGAAGATCTATCGGTAAGGTGAACCAGATCGTTGAGGTCTAAGGCACGTCGAGCCGTTAATCGATTTACAACGAGGATCTTTTTAGACGCTTGGCCCGAAACCTCACGTGATTGGACTCCTGCGGTCAGTGTAGTATCCAGTAAGTTTAGAACTTTTGTTTGTTGTGAGATTTTCATAGTTATTAGCGTGATCTAATTGAGCTGCAACGTTAATTCGCGTGCGATGTTTGTTGTTCGCTATTCCTGAGTGAATTTGAGAAATTTGTTGAATTTTTGTTTAGGTACTTTTTCCCTAATTAGTCTTACTCCAATCACCACTTCTAGTTAGTTTTCTTCCGCTTGGTGCCAGATAATTTCTTAGTTGAATTAACAAAAACTTTAGCTGGACAGGTGTGCTATACGTAAGGTGCTGGTCCACTCCAGCAGAAAGGTAGAGTGATGGTGATGTATGTGCTGATGGGTGTGATCATTTTCCTTACTCCCTTTGCGGTAATTGGCGTGAGCCACATACTCGTCGACCTGGTGAATAGGCTAAAATTCAGCGAGGTGTCCGCCGGAATCACGGTACGTAAACGGGATGAGCTGGATACGGAGCTGCTCTTACGGGAGTTGATACAGTGCTTACGTCTCCCCCGTATTGCACCGAAGAGAACTAATACTAGATCCATTGAGCGGAAGCGGAACAATCCTGATTGTAGGCGGCTCAATAAATGACGTTATGCAAGCTGTTTTACGCCCTTGAAATTTCTGTTGCCTCAGGTATGCTAGGTGATTATGGCAACAAGAACAGTATTTGAAGATGAGGATGGTAACGAACTCGAATGTTACCTGAATAACGCTTTACTGCTTTATATAGGCGTTCAACCGAAGGATGATCACACTGGCTACGGCGGGGGATTCATTACCCTAGATCGGACTGATGTAGGTAAGTTAATTGCAATCCTTCAAGATGCCAAACAGGTTATGGATGCTGAAGCCGAGAGCTTGGAACCCCCACCTATTTCCACAACATCCGATTCTCTCAATTAGTTCTCTAAAGCCTCAGCTATCGCTGCGCATCCGTTGCAGTAGCCTTTGAGCTTCATTGTGCAGTCGTGATCTTCTATATCTTGTTCGGTAGGCCGAGGAGGATTAAATAAATCAAACGAAGTACCATGCGACCAGTCTCTACCCTTCAACGAATCTAGCATCTCAGCCATCACCCTTTGGTGTGTGTTCATGATTTCCCGAACTCATCAACTCTCCACAGTCTTTTCCACTTACCGCACAGCGAGCATTGAATTCGAGGGTTGTCTTTATTTTTATCTTTAGGGTGTATCACAGACCTTGTGAGATAAGAATTAAATGAGCGATAGCAATTACCGCTACAAGCCAACCGGACACTATTCCGACCTTAACAATAGTTGAGAGTGGCTTTCGATGTTCTTGTGTGCAGTATTCGATACCGTCTGCACGATGATGAGCATGAGTGCCATCTTTATAGGCTGAGTACACTACTTGTTTTGTTTGCATGGTTGTGAGGTTAATGGTCTATCTGTACTAATTGTACCAAGCGTGCAGAATCACACAAGGGCTTTATAGAAATTTTACTTGGCTTATCTAAGCGCAGTTCACGTCATTGGTCCAACTTTCTCCACTTACCCACACTGACCCCAAATATGAATAGTTTATGATTAAGCTAGTGGAGATATCCGGGCAGACATCGCCTCTCTTTTACAAACAAATACAAAAATAAAAATCTGCATTAAGAACACAGTTCGTTGAGTCTGTTTCCGCAGATTCAGATTCAGCGGATTGTGTTTTTTGTTAATTGGGGTGGCGGAAGCTGACTGCGAGAGAATATCGGGTTTCACCCGACAGCTACAAAAAACAGACGCAGGCGAAACTGGTTTGACCGCGCTAAACTCGCGGGTACTAAGTAACCACACCATCAGCCGTTAGTAAGTAAATACTGAACAGAAGGTCAGGCGAACCTACAATGCCTCTGTTTGGATGCCAAGTTAAATGCGTAGGACGTCATAGGTGAGCTTGCTTCGAAGCGAAGATAATCGAAGCCTGGACAGCCCATGAACTGCTGGTATCGTTACGTTAGTTTCCTTTGCGATACCAGATTACTCAACGAGCCAACTGGACTCCGAGAAGAGTTAGGAATAAGTGGTACCCGGATACAACGGATCATTAGCACTGAGCTGACAAGTCTTCAGACAGGGCTTTTAGGGTTTATCGTGGAAGCCCAATAGAAGTTGGTCTAATAGGAGTTTTATGTAAATGCAGTTAGGTTTCAGTGTACCTAATCCGTTGTATAATTGGCCCTATGAGTAATGTTGTTCCCGACTCTGATGTAAAGGTCAGAACACTAAGTGAATACCTTAAAGCGCAGGGGCGTTTGGACATTGCGGATCTTCTCGTTGATGCGACGATAACTGAAGAAAATGATCCAGGCCTTTTTAGTGCTTTGTTTGACCTCAACGAATATAAATTATACTTGAATGTTTCTCCCACAGTGTTCCATAGAATCGAAACTGAAGCTGAAGTCAAGAAGGTGTTGGAAAAGTCTTTTTTAGCAGTTATGCCTACGCATCGAAAGAGGAGAGTTTTTAAAGTGGGTTTTCGAATACTGTCTGTCTGAGTTATCACGAGTCTATAAATGCTCAGGACATGGACCAAACTTTGCAATTAGCTCTTGAATAGCTTTTCATCATCTGATTTCCACTCAGTGTGTAAAACTCTAGCCATATTCTCTTCGTCCCATCGGTAGGTCATTATTCGATCGTTCGGTGTAGGTTTCTCCTGATAGCCAGGACCATCCGTTTTTGTGCTTCCTCTAACCCAACCGGCAGGTGTAAGATGCCAGTCAGTCCATTCGCTAGTGATGCTCATAATTCGCCCTCGTTAAGTTATCCCCAACTACCCCACTAAGCCCCTTTGTTAGACTATAAGTAAGTCCTCTAAGTCAACCTCACATGCGAACCAAACTTACAACCCAAGAAATGGAAGAGGCAATTCAGGTCTACTTTGAGTTGACTGGCAAGAGGATCACTAAAGAAGCTAATCCGATGGATCTCATGATGATGGTCCATAACACCTTCAGAAGTACCTGAAGAAGAAGCAATCACAAGTAAAGATATTTTCATGAGCGACATAACACACCAATAGACCAACAACTCAATAAACCGGAGAACGCTAATTTATGTCGCCTAGACGACCCTGATTGTGAGAGTTGTCAGTGACTAAGGTATCTGTGGCGGCTGCGGTTTATCTGGAAGAGTGGTGCCAAGGAATCTACCTTCAGTGAGCTTTGCATTAATGCGCTGGTGGTCTTCATCAGTGATTTTCCCCCAGTGGCGCAGGAGATCCAGTTCAATAAGGTTCTCATAGTACGTTATCAATCGCCCGACTGGAGAAATTATAAAGTTTACAGCTGCTTGAATGGCCCGTTGTACGCCCGCTCCGATGACGCCTCCAAAGAACATTGCGCCTGTCAGACCAGTAAAGGCTTGAAAATAAGGGAACTTAAGATAAATTGATCCGGCAATCATCGCTCCTAACAATCCTCCGAACGAAAGCGAACGAAAGTAATCGCGGAAGTTAAAACCTCCTCCGATCATATACGCGGTTCTTTCCTTCGTTCTTGTTGGAGTAACTCATAAGTCCGCTGTATCTCATATCTCTTCCTGTAAAGATCTTGCAGTTCCTGAAGTGTGAACGCAAATTTTTCACCAGGCTGCTGCCTTGTCTGATTGGCCATTCTGTTGAATGTAGAAACTAATCTAGCAATATCTGTTTTCTCCCGAAACTCAGCTAGTTCAAGAGCTATGTAAGCAGAAACTACTATGGCAATCCCGACAACGACTGCGATTGGTACACCTCCACGGCCTAGAAGTAAGTAGACAAAAACAGCCGTTACAATCGTCAATATACCAATGCGTATTTCAAGTTGGATTAGAAGGCTGCCACGGTATTCCAATACCGGTATTTCTTCTGGAAGGGTATCGGGAGGACGTTCTGTTGGGTCTACTATGTCCTGCATGGCCCACCGTTAACGCAAGGATAAAGGAACCGAGAGGTCGAGGGAATATAACCCTTAATTAAGCCAAAAAACAATAGCGATAACATGGCAGCAGAAACAGCTAATACTAGAAATCTGACACGTCAGGCTAAAGACCTATCCCTCACTCAAGCGATAGAAGTCTTGAAGAACCTGAAAAAGTATCCAGACCTTTACAAAGACACTTACCTTACCGTCCTCAAGAACTCAGTTCCTCGTGTAAGCCTGCCGCGTACAGATCGCAAGAGAGCTGGGCATCCGTATTAGACCTCTCGCTACAAACTGACGCTAGAACAGAGTTATAGTCTCGCCATGTCAACAACTCACTACGACTGGACTCGCTATTGGTGTTTGCGCGAAGGCTCAATGATGGTTGGCCGTGGATACCTCGTCGTTTTTTCTGATTTCTCCAAGGAGGTGGTCACCTTTGACAAAATCTCTCACATTCCGTGTCTTGCGTTGCTCGGAGAGCCCGGGATTGGCAAGAGCTACGCACTAGAGACTGAAATTAAACACCTAGAGAGCGCCCTTACCAAACAATCGAACGAAGAAATTCTTTTTTTTAATCTGCGCTCTTACAGTAGCGAAGGTCGTCTTATCGAAGAGGTATTCGAGAACGAAAAACTCAAAGAATGGTTATGTGGGTCGCACGTTCTCAGTCTCTTTCTGGATAGTCTGGACGAAGGTCTCCTTAGAATCGACACCCTCACTGCGCTTCTTTCTGACAAGCTGAAAAAGATGCCTATTAAGCGTCTGAAATTACGAATAGCTTGCCGCACGGCGGAGTGGTCGAGTTTCTTAGAGAGTCAACTCAAAGAATTATGGGGTGATGATAGTTTTAGAGCCTATGAACTTGCTCCGCTCCAAATCACTGATGTATCGACCGCCGCGAAAACTGAAGGTCTGGATGCCGAAGTCTTTCTTTCAGAGGTAGCAGCTAAAAGCGCGCAGCCATTGGCGGCAAAGCCCGTTACCCTGAAAATGTTGCTCAACCTCTTTCGACTTCATAACGCGCTGCCTCGTAGTCAGTCGGAATTGTACGAAAGGGGCTGCCTCTTGCTTTGCGAAGAAGAAAGTGAAGGCCGGAAGACGAAATGGAAACTAACAGCTTCCCAGCGACTGCGCATCGCAGCTCGTATTGCCGCGATTACAATCTTCTCTAACAAGGCAAGCATCTGGGTTGGAACTGATACCGGCGAACAGATTGAATCGGATCTGCTGGTAAACGATATAGCCGGAGGTTTTGAAAAGGATAAGGATAGAGTTGATTTTCATGTTACAGAAAACGGCGTCCGTGAGGCATTAGCCGCTACCGGTCTTTTTACTTCACGGGGCATGAACCGTTTAGGATGGCAACACCAGACTTATGCTGAATTCCTTGCTGCATGGTACTTGGACCATTTAAATCTTGAAGACGAGACCATTCTACGCCTTCTTAGAAATTCCGATGATACCGAGGGCTTCCTCGCGCCTCAGATATATGAAACAGCGGCGTGGATCGCCGGTAAGCGAACTGAGGTTTTTCGAATCTTAATGGAGACTGAGCCATTGGTCTTACTGCGTAGTGATGTTCTTTCCGCAGATGATTTAGTTCGAGCTAAATTAACATTCGCGTTATTGAAAGTGTTTGATGAGGAAAAGGAGTTCGACAGATGGGAGATACGGTCCTACTACTCCAGATTGAAACACGCCGACATTTCCGCACAACTTCGATCTTATCTTAAAGACAAATCGAAAGGATTTCTTGTCCGCCGAGTCGCTATCGATATCGCAGAGGAGTGCCAGATTAGAGAACTACAGAACGATCTGGCTGACATTGCGTTAGACCAAAGCGAACCACAATCCACTCGAGCTAGTGCGGCGAGCGCCGTCAGTGAGGTTGGCGACAGCCAAACAAGAGCAAGACTTAAACCTCTCGCGCTCGGCGAAGCCGGTGAAGATCCCGAATCAGAGCTAAAGGGTTACGGACTCATGTGTGTCTGGCCGGAGCACATGACCGCAGTAGAACTCTTCAACACATTAACTGACGCTCCAAATCTTTACGGCTCCTATAAGTCTTTCCTAAGTCGGAGACTAATTCCGTGGTTGAAGACCGAGGATTTGCCTACTGCGCTCGATTGGGTTCGGAATGTAACGAAGGATAAAGGGGCGTTTGATTTTGATCGCAAAGCCGTATCTGCCCAAATTCTCTTGAAGGCCTGGGACTCACTTGATGATGAAAGAGTTCTTGATTCATTCGTACAAGTGGTCCTTGAAAGGATAAGGCGGTATGACGAACTTCTGGAAGACTACGACGCTAAAGATACGTTGCTGGCGATGCGACAAGACACACGCAAACGCAGGAGTCTCTTATTGAAGATCTTTCCGCTACTCAGCGAGCGTGCCGACTGGTTTGGGCTTGGGCACTCAAGCGTTCTTCGATTGGGAAACGAAGACGTGTCATGGCTTGTGGATGAGTTACTCACGACAACGAACATTCTTACAAGGAACATCCTGATCTCCATTCTCAAAGACTTTCTCACCAGTTGGCACGGAGTTGCCCCAGACGTGCTAACGAAAATTCAATTCGCAATTAGTCAAAGCGAGATAGTTAGACGTGAACTTTCTGTTTTCTTCGAACCGATGTATCTCGATTCGCCAAATTCACAAAAGGCACGCGAGGCCTTCGAAGAAGCATCTGCGCGGAGGAAACAGGAAGATGCAGTTGAGGAAGACGAGCCCTTACTGCCATCCCCGACTGAACGAGTGTCAAGGATGCTTGAGAAATTTGAGGCAGGTGATGTGGATGCTTGGTGGCAACTGAATCTCGAAATGACCCTTACCGAGAAAAGCAAATTCTATGGTGACGAGCTTGAAGTTGATCTTACAAAACTACCTGGTTGGACTACTGCGAATGGGGATACCCAGGCGCGAATCATTGATGCAGCCAGAAAATACGTACTGATTGGAAATCCAAAAACCCAGGAATGGATTGGCACAAACACGCTGTATCGTCCGGCATTTTCAGGTTACCGAGCTTTGTGGCTGCTTCGCGATATCGATTCTTCCTTTGCAGAAACTCTTTCAACTGACGTGTGGCGAAAGTGGGCGCCAATAGTCTTTCACTATCCAATTTATAATGGCAGTGGTGAAGAAGTGTACGGCAAACATCGCCGCTTCATTGGAACAGTCTATCGAATTGTACCCGATGAAATTATTCGCTTGCTATTGGAGGAGATAGATCGATTCGGAAGTCCTAATACGGTTGTTGATTTTGAGAAGGTCCAAGACTGTTGGGATGAAAACCTGTTAACAGGATTACGCGGCAAGCTTATTAAGAGCGATCTGAATCCTCAAATGTTTAGACGGATTCTCATGTTGCTCATCGAGCACAAGGATAGAGACACTGTATCTTATGCTCATGAACTTCTGAAGATACCAATTCCTGCTGATGAAGCGGCTCAGGAACGTGCAGTAGAGGCCGCCTCGTCGCTTTTGCTTTATTCCGAAAATGCGGGTTGGGAATCCGTTTGGCCTGCGATTACCAGCAATCCTGAGTTTGGTCGAAAAGTGATCGAATCAGCCTTGTCACCTTACAGACAGCAGATAATTACGCACTTATCTGAAGAAAAGATTAGTGATTTTTACCTTTGGTTATCGCGACAATATCCACATTCTGAAGATCCGCAGTTTCCGGCTGGTATCGCGCATCTTGTCGGAACCCGTGAAGAGATTGGACAATTGCGTGATTCTCTTCTTTCACACCTCAAACAACGCGGAACACGGGAGTCGGTGCAAGCAATCGAAAAGATCGCGATCGCTTTACCGCATCTAGAATGGTTGAAATGGTCGCTATTGGAAGCTAGGAAAAACATGCGGCGCCATTCCTGGAACCCCTTATCTGCCGAACAGATCAAAGGCCTTGGGGAGAGCTCTGATAAACCGACGTTAACGAAGGACAGCGGTGGTGTGACGCATGCCCGAAGTGAACCTACTCCGCTGACCCTCTGGGGACGGCCAGTAGATGATATTCCACATCTCAATGAATTCATTACATCATTTCGATCCCTCCGGGATGGATTTGCTTTTTTCGTTGGAGCAGGTTTGGCAGCACCAGTGTTTCCGCTTTGGGATGAGGTCCTTTTACGAATGATCGACAAGTGCGATCACCAGAGAGTCCTCTCGCCCACCGATAAAGACGAGTTATTGGAGCTATTGAGTCAGAAAAAAGACTTCTTGGATATTGCGACAACTTGTGTTGCAGCGCTAGAAAAACATGATTACCGAGCGTTCATAGAGGAGCAGTTCGACCGCGATATAGACCTTGCAAAACTACTCGCCTATCAAGAGCTGTTCAAGCTGCGGCCGAATACCATCGTTACCACCAACTTCGATCAAATTCCAGAACGGCTAAATGGTTTAAGTTTTTCACGAGATACTACATCAATCTCAAGCGGCAGCCGTTATTATCGAGTGTTTACAAACCGTAACGTGGCAGAGGCTAACAATGCCTGGAAGGGCGGTAAACCAATTGTTTTTAAGATGCACGGCTGCGTAACCGACCATGGCTCAATCGTTTTTACTCGTGAAGATTTCCGTCGCGAGATCTATATAGGATTCGTCAAAGAATTTCTCAAAGCGATCTTCAGTTCACGAACAGTTCTCTTCCTAGGATTCGGGTTTGCAGATCCACACATCGACGCCATTCTTAGTTTTCTGTATGAGGTTAATTCAGGATTGGGCAGCCCTCATTATGTCTTAACTAACGATATAACTAACATCCAAAAACAAAGACTAGAGCGAAATTATGGCGTGCGCGTGATCAATTACACTTCTACTCCTGGACATCCCCAAGTCGTTGATTTTATTCGCTTCATCAACGCGTTACTCTAAAAACCGTGTTAGGCCCTCAGCACGGTGTTTATCAAATGGAACGAACAAGATTGACATTGTGCGGAACTAGTTATCTCTCACTGCGCTTCGAATGGGGTCTTGAAAATTTGTGGCGAGCACACCGACGGCGACCGTGTGTGTGCGTCCTCTGTGGCCGGTCTTTGATGAAGATTGCTTGTGAGAGTGATTCTGGACCCGAATGTGTTGTAATGGTGAGTCTTGTCGTCAGACGCGATGGATAATCAGGACCTTTATCCATTCAGGCTGCTGACAAGAGGTGTCTCAGCTCCTGCTGATTATGACGTCATCATTGCGGGGCGGCACTCGTTGATTCAATGGCTGTGATAAAGTCGGCAGCCGTCATTATTCGCAAGAATGGATAGCGTGAACGAAACTGTCGGGCTATGTCTGTTGATGTGGTCATTAGGTCAAGAAGATCCTTATCCCGACTCACAAGATATGCGGCATTCGCAACGATGGCGAGATTGATATACATCTCGTCATCGGGATCGCGTTCGTAATGAAACTCTTCGGGAACGTTAGTGATTAGAATCGCCTTTGCTTCCAGCTTCGTTAGAAAAGCATTAACGATGCGGTCATTAATACCTGGCAGTTTGCGACGAAGCTCCGCACGATTCAATACGTCCCGAATTTCGCGAATAATCGGCTCGCTCACAAAGAGCGATATGTCTCCATTGAAAAACAGCCGCAGTGCTTTGCGCGCTGGGCTGTTACGGTTGGCGATTCCTTGGACGAACAGATTGCAGTCAAAGACGACGCGGGGAGTAAGATCGGGCATCGTCTACTTGTTCCGGCGTCTCTCCTCGCGGATGGCTGTTTGGGTTTGCTTTACGAGGTCGTCGAGTTCTGCTTCTGACATCCCACTTTCATCGAAGCTTCGCGCGATCGGTTCGACGATTTCCTCGAACGATTTCTGAGCGAGAACCGCCGTTTCAAGGAGTTCCAAAGCAGCAGCCTCAGGAGTGGTTCCCTGGCGCTTCGCTGCCTCTGCGATGGCGTGAACCGTATCAGGATTGCTTATTTTGACCACCAGACTTTGCATAGTTGCGAATACCGACCCGCTTAGTTTAGCACACTGTTTAGCTCACGAAAGCCAACCTCCGGTAGACGGCACTGGCTCTGGGTCTGTGACCAGTTCGACGAATGGTATCTCAACGCCTTCAGCCTTCGCTTTAGAGTACACTTCTTTCGCCGTCGGTCCGCTGGCTATTAAGCGATCTCCGTTTAGTGCGATCCATTGCCCTAAGTATTTTTCTTGGTTTTCGTGCAACCATCTCAGCGATCTTCCCGAACGGTTAGCGTGTGCTTGTGAGCCCTGTCCTTCTCCGTTTGTCGCTCTCTTTTCTTCCAACTATTGACGAATCCTTTCCTGCTCCGCCGCCGGCAGTTGTGCAATTGATTTGATGATTTCGTCAACGCTTAGCATCATGCTGGAATTGTATCAGAGCCGTTAAGACGCTTGTGCTTGGACCGTTCCTATCAAGAACGTTCACGGCTCCTTTGGGCTCGCAACGCGAGTGCGTTGTCGGCGAGTTCGGAGGCTCGTTCGGTGGCAATGGCTCGGAGTTTTTTCCACTGATCTCCGGTTAAATTGTCGTCGGCTAATAATTGAAAACCTTGTGTGACGAGGTACTGCGCGCGGACAAAATGCTCCAATAAGAGGCGTTCGGCTTTGGACAAGCCGTAGTTGTTATTAAGTCTCTCAAGCGCGGCCTTCCGGCACCACTCATGCGCCGTCAGGTCGCAGCCGGCGATCTGTTTTTGGATGCCAAGCCAGGCCTCATCGGTCAGTCGAAAACTGATCGTGTGCGGGTAATCGGTAACGCGCTTTCCCATGTTGTTACTCCTCGATGGTCCTCGAATTTCGCGTTTGCAAATGCACACGCGATGTTTGCACTTGCAAACGGCAAACCGCGATCTTCAGCATCCACGCAAGTAGACGCAGCAAACTTTAAGTTTGCTGCGTGTGCCCGCGAAGGGGTGACGTGTCAAATAAATCAGGTGCAAAGCACCTCTGTTTGATTTCATGCGCTCCTGATGTAATCAGAATTGATGGTTTCTGTCGGCCGATTTGCGGGGCGGTTGTTCTCACTTTCGAGGTCCGTCAGTTAGGTTTTCTCGGCGGTATGATCTCGACCCAGTCCGGCCTTTCCCGGTTCTCAAGGCGTGGCTTTCGATCGAGAATAATCTCGCGCGATTCGCCCGGATCGTAATCACGATCAAGCTTGGGCGTCGGGATTTTGATGTGCGGATCAAACCCGTTTCCCCATCTTCCCATTCTTCGATTCGTCTTCCATCAGTTGTCGGTTTCCGCTTCAATTTTGTCGTGCTTGGCACGTCCGTTTGTTGATAAAAGCGAATCTGCAAAGGTGACGCCAGCGGTCGTCGAGGAGTGTGTTAAAGACGGCCGGGGGTTGTGCGATCTGGGTGTTTAGAACCGAAAAGAAATAACAACCTAGACGCGCGAAGCGCGGTGCGTCGTTCGCCTTTGAACCGCTGCGAGAGCGAGGACTGCCGAGTGTCACAACCTGTCACACTTCGTTGGGGTGAACCCCTCGGTTGAGACAGTTTCTATTGGCACACTTGGGGTTGAATAGTTTGAACTTCTCAAACTCCTGCTCTTGG
>Ga0105247_10001001_pt1 | contig 21346 bp, 12 predicted proteins | sample KBSS24metaG_FD_81519 | JGI IMG/M metagenome (GOLD analysis project Ga0105247, IMG submission 81519) | Switchgrass rhizosphere microbial communities from Kellogg Biological Station, Michigan, USA - KBS S2-4 metaG | ecosystem: Host-associated > Plants > Roots > Rhizosphere > Soil | place...
AAAGACGTCAGGTGTTGGATTGCGAACTCCGTATAACTGCGTATCGCAATACACTCTTACTTTATCACGATACTTACCACCTAATAATTGGTAAACGGGCACACCTAATGCTTTTCCACATAAATCCCATAAAGCAGCATCAAAAGCGCTCATCACAGCTACCATCATACCTGATTGCACGCCTCCAAAAGGATTTGATCGGAATTGCGTGAAAATGGCATTGGGATTTAAAGGACTCCGTCCCACTAATTGCCTTCCCATTCGTTGAACCAAGTAATAAGTTCCGCCAATAGCATCTACGGCTTCACCCCAACCTACGATATCCTGATTGGTCATAATTTTTACGAATAATCCGCCTCCGGAATAAGCGCATTTAACATCAGTGATTTTTAAATCGGATGGCGGAGAAATTTTAGGTGTCTTATCGATTGCATCTGTAAGACCCTGGCCAAAAGTATTGGTTAGCGATACAAATGGAGTCATAGATGCTGCAAGAGCAGCTTTAGTTATAAACGATCTTCTTGAATTTGACATTATAATTGTTTTATTGTAATTAAAAATTAATAAAAAGTAGCTGAAAGAGTTGTAGCTCTCAAACTTTTCGATACTAATTATTATTTGTTGGTTGGCCAGTACCTTCTCTTTCTTTTATTATTTCCAGTACCTGTTCCCTTGCTACAGGTAATTTGTTGACATTGTCTTTAAGCCATTGAGTAAAATCTTTTTGAATATCGTCAGACCATCTTGCATCAATTTGTCCGGCCGTATATTTTCCTTGCTTTAAACGAAGATGTCCAAACTCATCTTCCAGACGGGTACGTTCTGAAGCCCTTACTACTCTTTCGGCGAATTGCGGAGGGATGAAAATAACAACTCCCATTTTGCCTAATACCACATCGCCTGGCATTACTGTTACCCCTTTGATTTCGGTTGGTTTATTAATTCCTACAATCATGGTAGTTAAATCTCTGCCTTGTCCGCCCCCGGGATTATGAAAAGAAGGATCATAACTACTGAAAAAAGAAGTAAAGCCCCCTAATTCTTTTAATCCTTCCACATCTCTCAGTGCACCGTTATAAACAATTCCATTTCCGGTCCTGGAATAAATAGCAGTTCCCACATTGTCACCGATGGTTGGGCCATTCTTTTTTGCCCCAAATTGATCAGCAACATATACATCGCCTTTTTGCAACTGTTCAACTGCCCAAACATTTTGAGCCCGCCTTCCTTCTTTTTTTCCCATTGAATCAATGGCTTTCCATACATCGGGGCGCCCGGGCATGAATGTCGTAGTGAAAGCACGGCCCACCAATACACTATCAGGATTTATGATTTGTCCCCAACCATCGGAAACTTGATATCGGTAGCCTGCGCCATTTATCGTAGCCCATGCTTCTTCAATTGTAACAGGTTTCATTCTTTTGAGAATATCATCTGGTACTTTAGGACGACCATCTGGAAAACGTTCACCTTTCCAATCTGGGGTCAGCGCAATTATTTCTTCTTTGCTGGCTTGCACATATTGTGCATTGAGTTGTCCTGCCAGTACAATCGTTGCAAACAAAAACAATAAACATTTTATCCGTGACATAATTATTATTTTATTTGATAAAAAAATTACGTTAATACCGGCTTCATCTTTTCTTTCCTGGTTGATGCAATATCATCTGGCGAACGATTATGCCACCAGTTTGCTAACATAGAACCGGTAACATTCATCATTGTTCCGAATATTACTGATGCTAATCCTACCGTTGCAACTTTGCCCATTGTTTTAGCCAATGCAGATGCAAGACCTGCATTCTGCATACCCACTTCCAATGCAATTGTTCTGCAATCTTTTTCCGGAAATTTTAATACACGAGCTGACCAATAACCAAGGAAATAGCCTGTCATATTATGAATGAATGTAGCCACGATCAATAATCCACCTACTTTTAATAGATTGTCCCTTCCGGCAGCAGTAATAACAAGCAGCACCAGTGCAATACCGATCATTGATATCACAGGCATTGCTTTATCAAGCCATTTCAACTTTCCGCGAAGGAGATAATGAAAGGCAAGCCCTGCCGCGATAGGAAGTATTACAATCTTTGTTATATCCCATACCATTCCCCAAAAATCTACCTGAACATAACTACCACCCAGCAATTTCATCAATAATGGTGTTAAAAATGGTGCTAGTAAAGTTGAAACAGTTGTTACCGAAACAGATAATGCAAGGTTAGCTTTTGCCAGGTAGCACATAACGTTCGATGCAAGGCCGCTCGGACAACAACCAATCAAAATAATTCCCGCCGCTATTTCACTGGGAAAATTAAATAGATGCGCAACTGTAAAACCTACCAGTGGCATAATGGTATAATGACAAACAATACCAACTATTACTCCTTTTGGCATTCGCATTACCTGTGCAAAATCTTTCAGGCTTAATTCGGTGCCCATTCCAAACATGATCAATTGCAATAAATACGGAATGAAAAAAGTAGCTTGCTTACTTCCTACCGTTTTAAAATATTGCGGATAAAACATTGCAATACTCGCTACGGCAAGAATCATAACGCTGTACCAATAACCTTTAAGCGTTTTACTGCCTCTGAATGCAAAAGCAAGACTTAGAAAAAAAGCTGCCAAAAACCAGCCGGCATATTCATATACATGTTTTAATGTAACAAAGACAAACGCAAGTAAAAATAAAACCGATAAAAAATAAAACCAGGAGTAAGCAGATCGTTTTGACGAAACCATGATTTGAAGGTAAATGTTTTTACTATTGCGAATATGGAATCTTAAAAAATAAATTAATAAGACTCCATTTATTTCTTATTCCTTCGATGAAAAAAAAATTTAGTAAGCATTAACGTGTTTCTGTTCGCTGCAGGTTAGCAATACTTTCAAATTCAGCAAACAATTTTACGCTTAAGCTTTCGAAAATTTTAAAATACTTGTTATAGACAGCATGATTTTCCCTATCTGGTTTATAACTGTCCGGTAAAACAACTGTCTTCGCTGCTTCATCCAGATTTTTATAAATGCCCATTTCTATTGCGCTTAACAAAAATGCACCCAGGCCAATACTATCGCTATGTTTGCTTACATTTAATGGCTTATTAAAGATATCGGCAATCATTTGTGCACAAAAAGGAATAGAAGCAAAGCTGCCATTTATAGAAAGACTTCTGATCGTACGATGTTCCTGCAATGTTTTTCCAATGCTATATATTTCGTAGAGTATTCCTTCAATTGTGGCCCTGATAAAATGCTGGCGATCATGATTTATATTTAACCCGAAATAAGAACCCCTCGCATCAGCATTCCAAATAGGCGCTCTTTCTCCCAATAAATAGGGAAGAAATAATAAGCCACTAGACCCGACAGCAACTTTAGAAGCTTCATTGATCAGCAGATCCATGCTATGTTCTATATCAAATGGATTTTTAAAATCACCGAACTGTTTTGCAAACCAATCAAAGATCACACCGCCATTATTTGTAGGCCCTCCTGATACGTAACAATTTTTTGTAAGCAAGTAATTAAAGAAACGTTGCTTTTCATCCTGCAAAACTTTTTTACCTACTACCCGTACTGCTCCGCTATCTTCAATAGTTATCGTGGCTTTACCTTCACCCCACACTCCTGCACCAAGCGTGGCAAGACATCCATCGCTTGATCCAATTATTATTTTTACACCTGCCGGTAATCCAAGTGAGGTTTGATAAGCTTTACGAAGTTTTCCCGGAGAATGGAATACAGGAACAAGATTTGTCAATCTATCGGTCTTGATACCTGCATAATTTAAAGCATCAGGTTCCCAGTTTAATGTATGAATATTCATTAATCCCGTTGCCGATGCCATGCTATAATCAGTAAAATACTCTCCTGTTAGTTGTTGAATAATATAGCTTTTAATAGAAAGAAATTTAAAAGCCTTTCTAAATCTTTCTTTGTCATTATTCCTGAACCATGCAATTTTAATTAATGGCGACATGGGATGAATAGGGGTTCCTGTAGCTGTATAAATTTTTTTGCCTAATGCGGAACCTTTTAATTTTGCCGCTTCCTTTTTCCCCCTGTTATCGGACCATGTAATTGCATTTCCCAAAGGTGTACCGTTATTATCAACTGCCAGCACACTATGCATGGAAGCGCTGAAGCAGATGCAGGTCACTTTATGTTTTTGCGGATGAATTTTTTCATTCAATAAATTTTTCAATACATACAGCATTGTAATAAACATTTGCTCAGGATCTTGTTCACTATAATCAGGTTGTGAATGAAAAGTAGGATACGATCCCTTCATTGATGCGACATGATTACCTGTAAGATCAAAAGCAAAAACTCTTACAGCATTTGTTCCTAATTCAATGGTAATAACACATTCCATAATGGCGATTTTAAAATTATTTTTTGGGCAAATTGTTTTTTCGGAATTCACTGGGTGTATATCCGGTTAATTTTTTAAATGTTGTAGAAAAATGTTGTGACGAATAAAAGCCGGTATCCAAAGCAATATCTGTTACATTACCATCGGGTCTTTTTAGTAATTTGATTGCTTCTGATATTCTTATATTGATCAAATAGTTTAGAGGTGAAAAACCAGTATAACTTTTTACTTTCTCATTGAATGCTGTTGTACCCAACCCAACCAATGCAGCCATTTCTTCTACCGTCCATTGATAAGATAGCCGGTGGCGTAGCGCCTGTTCCAATTTCATAAAGGTTTGAGGAAAATCTCTGCGTGAATTATTTTGTTGAGTTAATTGACGGGTAATTAAAATAAATAATTCATCCAGCAATTGATTTACTCTTGTAGTGAAACCTATCTCCTGTTTGAATAGTTCTGTTTTAATATTTTCAAGTATAGTCCCGGCTTCTTTTAATTTCACAAGAACAGGCTTTTGACTTAACAATAGAATCTTGCCTATTGTAAGCGCCTCACTTTCTGAAAGACTGCTCCATTTTCCAGGAAACAGATTTTCATCAGGCTCTAACTTGTTTACTTTAATACTAATCCAGGATAAAGTGCCGATATCAAGAAAGCCTTTGCCGCCACCAAATTTTTGCCCCGGTAATATCATAGCTACATCACCGGGATACAGGATATGAGGTTGTTCGTGTATGATCCATTCAAACTTTCCGTCAATAACATAGTATATCCGCAGGTTTTCAGTGGCAGTAGTATGCAGCGAGTTTAGCTGAATAGTATTGTTCTTTTTTAAAGCGAACTCGATAATATGAGAAAACAATTGCAGTTCTCTTGAAATTCCCTGTTGCAATAGAAATTGATTCATTCAGCTCTCGTTGATTTTAAATGTACAAACTGTTGACTTATAAAAAAAGATTCGATAAAAATCAGGCATCAACGCAGCGATTTTTAAATTTGACAACTCTATAAAATTATTGGGGTTGAGGCCAAGCCATTCACAACTTTTGTACAAAATTCATCACCGGCTTATATTGGAAGTTTTTTCCCGAAAAGTTTGAATACTTTGTCCGCTTCTCCGAATTCAAATATCCTCTGCGAACCAAATTTTATCATTTAAAACAAATACTGCTGTATGAAAAAAAAATGGACGCAAGGATCCCACCTTGCCCTTAACAAAATTTTCCTTTCGATTTTATTAGTATTTTTTTCGGCCGCTGCTTTTGCACAAACCGTGACCGGGAAAGTGCAGGATGCAGAAAACAATCCTGTTAACGGAGCAACTGTGGCGGTAAAAGGCACTACCAGAGCTACGGTCACAAATGCTACTGGTAATTTCAGCATTAATGCTAGCCGCACAGACGTATTGATTATTAGCTATGTAGGTTTTATTACTCAGGAGATTCCCCTGAATAACCGAACCACTCTTTCCATTAGTCTGGTTCGTGGTGAAGGATCAACTATTGAGGAGGTTGTAGTTACAGCTTTAGGTATCAAAAGGCAAGCACGGAAACTTGGTTATTCTGCTACTACTGCCAAAATAGATGAGATACAAAAAAATCGTACGAATAACTTAATGACTTCGCTGGAAGGTAAAATAGCGGGTTTAGATATTACTCCACCCTCTGCCGGACCTGCATCAAGTAATAAAATTCGCATACGTGGACAATCTGGATTTAATGGGACTGATAACGCCCCTTTAATAGTTATAAATGGTCTTCCCATGAGTCAGGGTGCTAACAGTGCGAATGGCGGTGGTGGCGCTGATGGCGGAAGCAGAGATGGAGGTGATAATCTGTTAATGATTAACCCTGATGATGTTGAAAGCATGACAGTTTTAAAAGGAGCTACCGCAGCGGCTTTATATGGTGCGAGAGCTTCTAACGGCGCTATTATCATTACTACTAAAAGCGGTAACAGAGCTGCCGGCATTGGAGTTGAGGTTACTTCTGGTGTCAATGTTGATGAGGTTCTGGATCTTACGGATTTTCAGTATGAATATGGACAGGGAGACAATAGTACAACAACCCCTTTAAAAGGCAGTCGGCCAGGTGTAAATGGTGTATCTGCAGTTAATACAGGTCAGTTTGGTTGGGGCGATAAGTATGATGGCGTACCTACTATTCAGTTTGATGGTGTATTAAGGCCTTATTCTCCTAATAAAAACCGCGTAAAAAATTTTTATAATACAGGAGTAACTTCTACGAACTCTATTGCTTTTTCTAGTGGAGGAGCGAAAGGAAGTTTCCGGATTTCTTATTCGGATCTGTATGCTAAGGGTATTACACCGGCGAATGAATACCGTAGAAAAATTTTTAATCTCGGCGTCAATCAAAATCTGAGCGATAAATTGTCTGTATCGCTCAATGTTAATTATACGAACGATAAGAATATCAATGCGCCCCAGGGAGGTGTGCAGGGACAAAACTATTATAACTTTATTATTAGACAGTCCCCTGTTATTCCCTTATCGGTATATAAAGAAAAAGCTGCAAATGCCGTGGGTGCTGAAACTCCTGTAAATAGTTTTGCTACAACTGTTTTGAATCCCTACTTCTATATTACAAGAGAGTTTTACAAAGATCGTGGTGATCGTTTATTAGCTACTGCTACCATCAAATACCAATTCGTTAAATGGCTCTATCTGCAAGGCAGGGTAAATGCCAATTATAGCGCCACATTTAATGAATTTAATAATCCTACAGGCGGTGGAGGATTTGGTACTGCTAACCAGCAACTCTATACCGATGCCACACTTACATACTTCAATGGTAGCTATAATACAGGCCAGGGACAAAACAGGGACATGAACTATGACTTTATATTGGGCGGCAATCATACATTTGGTAATTTTTCAATAGACCTTGGTTTTTCCGGAAACCGTAGAGATCAGGTTTCCCGTAGCATAAATGTAAGTTCGTCATCTTTCCTTACAAAAGGAGTTTATACGGTAGGAAACGGGTCACAATTTACTCAGGGCGCGGGGTATTCACGTATCCAAACAAACTCTTTGTTTGGTTGGGCAGAATTTGGGTGGAAAAATTTTCTTTACCTGAATGTGACCGGCAGAAATGATTGGTTTTCGCTATTGAATGAGGGCTATAACTCTTATTTCTACCCTTCGGTAAGCGGTAGTTTTGTTTTCTCAGAATTAATAAAGAACAACTTCAAATGGTTGAATTATGGTAAGCTTCGTGCCTCTTGGGCTGATGTTGGTCAGCTCAACAATGTGGGTTATGCAAGCTATGATAATACCTACAGCTATGGCACCAATAAATATTTAAATCGTACCATCGGGAATGCGAATATATCCACAGCCAATCCAAAAATTACACCTTATAGCTTACAGGAAAAAGAAATTGGTTTGGAGCTTAGGATGTTTAATAACAAGGTTAATGTGGATATGGCTGTTTATCATAAAAAGACAACTGATCAAATATTGAACGTCCCCACTGACCCAGCTTCAGGTCAAGGCAGTGTAAATCAAAATCTTGCTACATTACAAAATAAGGGTTTTGAATTTCTTTTGGACGTAAATCTAATTAAAAGCCGCAATTTTTCATGGAATTCTGCTTTTAATACAGCTTATAACATAAGTAAGGTGCTGGATCTTGCGGGTCAGACAAGAATAACCCGTGTAGACTGGTATAATGGAGGAGCGAGCAATGAGTTTATAGGCAAACAAGTATATGAAGTGGGTAAAGAGATAGCTCAAATTGCAGCAAGAACATACAAAAGAAATGCTAAGGGAGAAATCCTTTTGTCTCCATCAGGACAGCTTATAGATAACGGAACTGATGTTCTTTTTGGGAGCGCTTTGCCGAAATGGACAGGTGGTTGGAACAACACCTTTAATTACAAAAGATTAAGTCTTTTAGTACAGATTGATTACAAAGCCGGCGGCAAAATGATTTCCGGCACTGCTTTGAATGGATTGAGGCAAGGCCATTCCAAAGCATCTTTAGTGGGACGTCGCGATGGTGAAAATGGAGTAGTATTCCCGGGCGTATTTGAAACTGGTCCAAACGCAGGATTGGCAAATGGATCCACTCCTGCCGCAACGGTCGCAGTATTTGGTAGAATATTTTACACGGATTATCGCGGAAAGCAAATTGCAGACCCTTTTGTTTATAAATCTGATTATGTCAAACTGAGAAATATCACATTGAGCTATGATTTCTCCAGCTTAATAGGGTCAAAAGTAAAGTTCGTCAAAGGATTGCAGCTATCTGCGTCTTGCCGCAATGTTGCCATTCTTAAGAAATATGTTCCGGATATAGATCCTGAACAAGTTGCATCATCTGGCGATGATAGAGCCGGATATGAGGCTGTAGCAATACCTACTACACGTACATGGGGCGTTAATTTAAATGTGAAATTCTAAAAACAAAGGCATTTATGAAAAAAATACAGCGAATAATAATAGCGGCCACGGTCCTGGTTTTTATGGGGGGTTGTGATAAGGATTTTAAAAAAATAAATACAAATCCGTATGCCATAAGATCTATTGCTGACCCGGGCATGCTGCTGACTAATATTTTACGGAATACTTCTGTAGCCGGAGATTGGGCTGCAGAATCTACCATCATTCAACAATTTGTGCTCCCTTATAATTTAGGAGCTACATTGGGTTTTAATTTCAATGATGCTGCTCCTGGATTAAACGCAGCTCCCTATGGTATTTATACCGGAGAACTCAGGACAATTGGATCTCTTTTGGATTATGTAAAGAATGATCCTGCAAGAAGCAATCTGTATAACATGGCCAGGATATGGAAAGCGTATCATTACATGTGGCTGGTAGATCATTATGGTGATGTTCCTTATTCTGAAGCAGAACGTGGTTCATCAGAGGGTATTTTTTATCCCAAATTCGACAAGGCTTCTGCTATATATGATGATCTGCACAAAGAAATCAAGGAAGCTACGGACGCATTAGATCCGGCAAAGGATAACAACTCCAAGTTTGATATTTTTGTTGCTGCTTCGGCTACTACGGCAACGGAAATAACCTTATGGAAAAGACTTGGCTATTCTTTACTGTTGAGATTAGGAATGCGTTATTCAAAAGTAGATGCTAATAAAGCGAAGGCTATTGTGCAGGAAGCTTATAATGGAGGTGTTATGCAAACCAATGCAGATAACATCTATGTAAAGAATACAACTGATGCCGGAGCCCCGGACGCAAATTTTACCAATGGCAGAATGGGAGGAGTTCGAGGCACCAATCCCTATACTTATCATGTAGCTGAACCAATCGTTACTACATTAAAAAATTTGAGTGATCCCCGTTTGAAATATATAGCAGCTTATTATGCCCCTCTGCAAAGCACTGCTCCAAACGTTACAAACCCGGATACGATTATGTCGCATCAATTTGGGTTCCCTGTTGGTTTTCAGGTCGGTCAAAACTGGAACGCCAGTTCTCCAGGTTACAGAGCACCATCTGGAACAGGAGAATCTTTTTCTCAGCTTAATTATAATGTAGTCGCTAATTCAACCACACCCTCGCTTATAATTACCAATGCGCAAACCAAATTGCTTTTGGCCGAAGCCGCTTTCAGAGGCTGGCTTCCTGGCGGGGCTCTAACAGCTCAACAATATTATGAAGCAGGAGTAAGAGCTTCTATGGATGGATATTCTATATTCCCCAATGTAATGAATCCAGCAGTTCCTACGGCAATTCAAGATAGCTATCTTGCAGCACCAGGGTCTGCCTGGGATGCCAATAATGCGTTAAAGCTTATTAATACCCAATATTGGATCGAGTGTTTTAATAATGGCCATGAAGCATGGTGTAATTGGAGAAGAAGTGGCTTTCCTGTTTTACAACCTAATACTTTTAATAATTTCCTTGGTGGTGGTTTTATCAGGAGATTTACTTATCCGATTACCGAAGCGACAATTAGCCCTGTTAATTACCAGGCAGCAGTAGCCAGTATGGGTGGGGATTTATTAACAACCCGTATATTCTGGGATACGCCATAATTAAAAAAATAGAGGCTCTTAATAGGCTTCAGAAAATATTAGATATAGTGATAATAAAGGGCAACTCAGCATTGCCCTTTATTATTTACGTAAAAAAAATTATCGCCTATCTCAGTTCTATTAGAATAATAGCTATTTATCCAGTTGTATAAAAAGCATCGCCGTTTTTTATTGGAAGGTTTTTCTCAAAAAGTTTGAATACTTTGTTGCTTTCTTCCCAGGTTTAAATTCGTTTTGCAAACCAGATTCTATTATTTTTTTAAAACAAACTGCTGTATGAAACAAAAATGGATGCAGGGGCATCGTCTTATCCCCGGTAAGCTTTTCACTTTATTATTATTATTTATTTTTTTGTGTGTCAGTGCTTCTGCGCAAACAGTGACCGGCAAAGTAGCTGATGAAACGGGTAAACCCATTCAATCAGCAAGTATTAGTGTAAAAGGGTCATCTACCGGTACCACAACCGATGCGTCGGGTCTTTATAAAATTAACGCGGCTTCAAACGCCACTCTTGTATTTTCATCTGTCGGTTATACAGGACAAGAGATACAGGTTAATGGTCGTAATGTAGTTGATGTTGTTTTAATTGGCAACTCTCAAAATCTTGGCGAAGTGGTAGTAACTGCTTTAGGTATTACCAAACAAGCAAGAGGCCTGGGATATTCCGTTACGAATGTTAAACCAACTGATCTTACCATAAACAGGTCTGCTAATCCCATCAATGCATTACAGGGTAAGGTAGCAGGTCTTAATATTTCATCAATGACTACTGGTCCGGGAGGTACTTCCAAAATTCGTATCCGTGGACAATCATCATTGGGAGGTGGAAACACTCCACTAATTGTTGTAAATGGTGTACCTATTGACAGAGGTAATTTCAATAGTGGCATGAGTCTCGGTGGCAGTGCTAATGGAAGTACTGTTGGTGTAGCGGGCGGTGGTGTTTATTCAGACGGAGGCGATCCTTTTTCAAGTATCAACCCGGATGATATTGAAAGCATGAGTATATTAAAAGGTGCTCCCGCGGCCGCATTATATGGCTCCCGTGCTAAAGACGGTGTAATCATGATCACCACTAAAACAAAAGGTAAAAACAAAGGAGTCGGTGTAACATATAATATGAATTATACCAATGAAACTCCCTTGGATTATACGGACTATCAAACAGAGTATGGTCAGGGAGAAAATGGCGTTCGGCCAACTTCGCCTAATCCCACCTCTGGAGAATGGTCCTTTGGTGAAAAAATTCAACCCGGAATGACGCATACATTATTTAATACAGCAAATGTCCCTTATGAAGCACAAGGCAGCCGTATAAAAGAATTCTACAGACATGGTTCTAATTTTTCAAATACAGTTACGCTGGAAACAAGTGGAGAAAATGGCGGGATCCACCTTTCATTAAATAATACCGATAACCGGGGTATTATTTCAAATAATAAGTTTAATCGTAAAATGATGAATCTTGGTTACAGTTATAACTTATCAAATAAACTTAGTTTTTCCGGAAATGTAAACTATACAAGAGAAGTTAATAAGAATCCGCCAAACATCGGTAACCAGGATAATACTATTCCTACCACGATAATGGCTTTGGCTAATACAATGCCATTAAGTGTTTTGGAAGCAAATAAATATAAACCAGCCGTCGGAAACGAGTATCCTTATTCAGAATACATTTTTTCCCGTTTTATGAATCGCACCAATCCTTACTGGATCATAGCGGAGCAGTTTCATAATATAAAAAGAGACAGAATATTTGGGAATGTAACAGCAAAGTATAATCTCTTGCCGTGGCTTTCCATTCAAGGTCGTTTTGGCCAGGACTACTGGTCACGTGATGAAGATGTAAATAATTTTCCTTCCGGACAGGCATCCAGGCCAACAGCAACGGCACCTTTTATTAATGGAATATATACACAAGAATCCAGGCGTTTCAGGGAAACTAATCTTGATTTCTTAGTTACGGCAAACAAACAGTTTGGCGATTTTGATGTAACCCTCACCGGTGGTGGCAATCAATTACGACAGAGAACCGATATCGATAATGTACAAGTAACAGACTTTGTTATAAGAAGGCTTTATACAGTTCAAAATGGAAGGGCAAAAAATCCAATATATGCTTATGATAAAAGAGGAATAAATTCTTTATATGGTTCAGGCGAGGTATCATGGAAACGCACCTTATATTTAAATGGTACAGCAAGAAATGACTGGTTTTCTACTTTATCTCCTGAAAACAGAAGCATTTTGTATCCATCTGTTTCTGCCGCCTATGTTTTTTCTGAAACTCTAAAAAATGTATCCTGGTTAAATTTTGGAAAACTAAGGGTGGGTTATGCAGAAGTAGGTAGTGACGGAGATGTTGGCTTTGCATCCGATGTTTTATACTATAATATTAATTCCAACCTGATTAATACACCCGCAGGTGCGCAGGCGACAGTAGCAAGCAGCGGAGCTGTGGTACCCAATGCCGATCTCAAGCCCAGCCGCACAAAAGAAACTGAAATAGGTCTGGAATTAAAAATGTTTAACAGCCGGGTGAACCTCGATTTAGCAGTATACAAAAAATTGACAATTGATCAAATCGTTTCACCACAGATTTCAGATGGCTCTGGCTTTACTAACAGGCTAATTAATAGTGGTAAAAGTGAAAACAAAGGTCTTGAAGCATTGCTAAATCTTGTTCCGATAAGAAACAAAGACTTTACCTGGGAGTTTACTGCTAATACTGCTTATAATAAAACAAAGGCGCTTAGCATTATTACAGATAAAAAAGGAGAACGAATTACTGTAGGTAGTCACGTTTTTAATGGTGAAGTAAGAATTGTTGTAGGTGAAGAAATGGAACAAATTGCAGGCTATGGATATGCAAGAGACTCTAAAGGGCAAAGAATATTCCAGACAAATGGTTTGCCTTTGCGTACTTCAGACTTTGTCTTATTTGGGAGTGCATTACCCAAATGGACAGGTGGTTTTCTTAATGCTTTCAATTATAAAGGAATTAGTCTTTCAGTCTTTGTTGATTATAAATTAGGTAATAAAGTTCTTTCTGGAACCAATTTTAATGCAATAAGACATGGTTTGCATAAAATGACATTAGTAGGTAGAACCAGCGGTGTAGTTGGCGAGGGTGTAAATCCAAGCGGTGGTGTAAATACTGCAGTATCACCAGTGCAGACTTATTGGGAACATTTAAGATCTCAACAGATTGTAGAACCGGTGATTTATAATGGTGGTTTTTGGAAATTGCGCCAGATAACATTGGGATATGATTTCACAAAATTCCTGCCTGCCAAGTGGCCGATAAAAGGGATTAAGATCGATTTTGTGGCCAGCAATGTATTTATAATAAAGAAATGGATTGATAATATTGACCCGGAATCTTTTGGCTATGCCGCCGATAGCCAGGCAGGTCTTGAATCTCCAAGTTTGCCTACAACAAGGGCAATGGGTGTAAACGTAAACGTGAAATTTTAAATCAAAAAGATTATGAAAAAGATACTTAATTATATTTTACCTGCTATTCTATTGATGTCCACAGTTTCTTGTGATAAAGGATTAGAAGAAATAAATATTAACAGGGTTAATCCGACATCAGTTGATCCTGCCGCTTTGCTAAATAATGCAATCATCAATCTATCCTACCCTACCCGCTCGGTAATTTTTGATATGGGAATTGTTCAACAATTAGTTTCTCCTAATGGAGGGGTATTGGCAGGGGCAAATTTCAACCAGGACAGCCGGGATCAGCCTGGGCTTTGGGCAAGTTATTATCAGAATGTTATTAAATACACACATGATGTTATAGTACAAACAAAAACCGTAGCTGGAAGAAGTAATCTTTATAACATGGCCCGCATTATACAGGCTTATACATTTATGATTCTAACCGATGAATACGGTTCCATTCCTTACAGTGAAGCCGGAGCCGGCTACACAGATCTGCTTCTCTTTCCGAAATATGAAAACCAGCAGGATATTTATCCAAAAATTTTACAGGAGTTTACAGACGCTACTGCGGCCTTAACGACAAACAGCACTGTAGCAATCGAAACACAGGATGTATTGTATGCTGGAAATATTGCTCAATGGAAAAAATTTGGATATTCTTTGCTTTTACGGGCTGGCATGAGGTTAAGCAAAGCGGATGTTGCAAAGGCGCAAACAGCAGTTCAGGCAGCATTTGCAGGTGGTGTTATTATTAATAATACGGACAATGCATATATAAGACACGATAATAATTTTACTCAGCCTATTGGTAATATGCTCAATGGAAGTGAAGCGGCAAATTTTTACTTGGTAAAAGCATTTGTTGATACGTTGAAATCAAATAATGATCCGAGGCTTTCTGCTATTGCTATTCGTTACAAAGGCGCTACTTCTGGTAATGGTCAAACAGTAGCAGTAGGGACTACAAATCCTGCTGATCAAATAGGAATGCCAATGGGATATGATAATGGTAGTATTGTAGCAAGGGCCGCTGCAGATGGGCTGGCAAGTTTCTATGATTATAGTCAGTTAGACAGAAGAAGAATGGCTAAAACTTCAGCTCCTGTCTTTTTGGTCACTGCTGCACAAACCAATTTGTTATTAGCTGAAGCCCGTTTCAGAGGGTGGATAAGTGCTGGCACTGCAGCACAATACTTTGCTGATGGCATAAGAGCACATATGGATCAAATGGCAACATATGATGCTGCTTCGGCAGTAGCCGGAAGTGCCAGGGACTTGTATGTTACTGCTCATCCCCTTTTACCAGGATCAGAGTTGCAGCAGGTCAATACTCAATATTGGATTGCATCATTTTTAAATTGTCCCGAAGCTTTTGCTAATTTCAGAAGAAGTGGATTCCCGGCATTAACACCTAATCCGTATGGTCAACCTAATAATCCTGACGTACCGAACGGAACATTTATAAGAAGGCTTACTTACCCAACTTCAGAGCTATCAGTAAATACTGCAAATGTAAATGCTGCTATAGCTGTGATGGGACCGGATAAATTGAGTACAAAAGTTTGGTGGGATAAATAATAATATTATTTAATAAAGGGCGACTATTGGTTGCCCTTTATTAAATTTCATCATTTGCTTATAAGATTTTTATCTGCCACCTCAGACCTGTTATCCCATATCTTATATTGCAGAATAAAAAAACTTATGAATAAGATTGCTTGTCTTACAGTTGTTTTAATTAGCTGTTTTACCAACACATTCAGCCAACATGTTCAATTAACGAAACAACAGCTCATAAATCTGACCTCCGAATGGAAAGGAGAACGGTTTCCCGATGGCCGACCTAAAGTATCAGATCGAATCCTTCAGCGATTAAAAAATGTTTCACTTGAAGAAGCCTGGGGATTTCTTCGCAACAAAGGTTATCAAAATCAGTATGAAGGTGATTGGATGATACTAAATCCCGACAGTATAATGACAGGTCGTGCCGTTACTGCTCAATACATGCCATTGCGTCCTGATGTAGATAAAATGATAAAAGATACAGGCAGAGCCGATGGAAGAATTGGCAATACAAATTCATGGCCGATCGATGTATTAAAAGATGGCGATATATACGTTGCTGATAGTTATGGAAAAATGGCAGATGGCACTTTGATCGGTGATAACCTTGGTAATTCTATTTATGCCAAATCAAAAAGAGGTGTGATCTTTTATGGCTCCGTTCGGGACATGGAAGGTCTTGCAGAAATAAAAGGTTTTAATGCATGGGTAAAAGGACAAGACCCTTCTTACATTCAGCAAATGATGCTGACAGGGATCAATGTTCCAATTCGCATTGGCCGTGCTACTGTATTACCAGGTGACGCAGTGCTTGCCAAAAAAGCTGGAACAATTTTTATCCCGGCAAAATGGGTAGATAGTCTTGTGCTCAGTTCTGAGTTCATTCAATTAAGAGATCATTTCGGTCATCAGCGGTTGCGTGAACAAAAATATACACCCGGACAAATAGATAGTCAATGGACGGATGAAATAAAAAAAGATTTTCTTAAATGGCTTGATGAACAAAAGAATCTTCCGATGTCAAGAAAAGAATTAGATGAATATATGAAAGATAGATCGTGGTAAGTAAAGTAAAAAATTGTGCTTATAATGAAAGGCAATTTTGCTTTTTTGACTTATTTAAGAACAAATAAAAATTACAATTATGACACCTTCACAAAAATATTTACAAAAGATCGGCCTGAAAGATCCCGAGCCAATAGAAAATATAAATGCTGATAATAAAAATGATACTCCCGAAAATAGCCGCCGAAACTTTTTAAAGAAATCAACGCTTGGCGGAATTGCGCTAGGCGGTGCATTCGCCTTTACACCTATCGAAGATATAATAGCACAAACCACGCAAAATGTTCGTCGTTATTCAGGTCCGTCGGATCTAAAGATTACAGATATGCGTTATTGCACAACAACTGTGCTTGGTCGTACTTCTATTATCCGCATTGATACCAACCAGGGTATCTATGGTTTGGGTGAAGTAAGAGATGGCGCCGATGAACGATACGCACTGATGCTTAAAAGTCGTTTACTTGGACAAAATCCCTGCAACGTAGAGCAAATATTTAAATCAATAAAACAATTTGGTGGCCAAAGCCGGCAGGCTGGCGGTGTTTGCGGTGTTGAAATGGCGCTATGGGATATATGTGGTAAGGCTTATAATGTACCCGCCTGGCAGTTGCTTGGCGGAAGGTATCGTGATAAAGTGAGATTGTATGCTGATACACCCGAAGCAGGATCTCCAACAGAACAAAAAAAATTAATGGACTATCGTATCAATGACCAGGGATATACATGGTTAAAGATGGATCTCGGTATTGGTGAGTTAAAAGGAATCGAAGGAGCATTGGTGAATGATAAATTCTGGCAAAATGCACAAGGTGATTTAGCACAATGGGGTGATCAGAGTAATTACATGTCTTATGGCAATACCTTGCATCCTTTTACACAAATACAGATCACTGATAAAGGGCTTGACGAGTTGGCTAAGTTGGTTGATAATGTAAGAGGCATGTTAGGATATAGTATTCCCCTGGCTACAGATCATTATGGGCATTTTGATTTGAATAATGGAATACGTTTAGGTAAAAAATTGGAAAAATACAGGCTTGCCTGGCTGGAAGATATTGTATCGTGGGAATTAACTGATCAATGGAAGATGATGTCCGATGCTCTGGAGACGCCTTGTCTTACAGGTGAAGATATTTTTCTGTTGAAAAATTTTAAACCGCTTATCGATATACATGCAGTAGATATTATTCATCCGGATCTTGCTTCATCAGGAGGTTTATTAGAAACAAAAAGAATCGGTGACTATGCAGAAGAACATGGTGTAGCAATGGCAATGCACCAGGCAGGCACACCAATTTCATTTATGTCTTGTGTTCATTGCGCTGCCGCTACACAAAACTTTTTAGCATTGGAACATCACTCTATAGATCTTCCGTGGTGGGAAAGTTTGGTAAAAACAACAGATGGAAGAAAACTCATTACAAAAGGTTTTGCCAATCTTCCACTTTCAGCGCCGGGATTAGGAATTGAGTTGAATGATGAAGTAGTGAAACAACATTTACATCCTTCTGATAAAACTTATTTTGAACCAACCCCATACTGGAATGAAAAACGTTCACATGATAGAATATTTAGTTGACAATTTAAGTTGAACCCTTATATTACATTTTAAAACAAACCGATGAGAATTTATAACACTAAAAAAGGAATTATAATCGAACGCAATGAACAATTGTTTTTATCTAAGAAAAATAAATGGGACAAGTTCGTTAACCGAAAAAATCTTTTTAAAAAAATTGCAAAAGAATTAGAGAAGCTGCAACCGGATGAATCATTAAAAGATGCTATAAAAGATGATCTTCTTCCGCCTATCGGCAACCAGGAAATATGGGCTTCGGGTGTTACTTATATGCGCAGCCGCGAGGCCAGAATGGAAGAATCAAAGGATGCAGGTGGTGGAGACTTTTATGCCAGGGTATATGATGCAGAAAGACCTGAACTTTTTTTTAAAGCCACTTCATATCGTACTGTAGGTTCGGGTGATACAGTTCGTATTCGTAAAGATTCAAAATGGAACGTACCTGAACCAGAACTTACTTTATTTGTTTGTAGTAAAGGCACCATCGAAGGTTATACAGTGGGTAATGATATGTCATCAAGAGACATTGAAGGTGAAAACCCTCTTTACCTGCCGCAGGCAAAATCATATAATGGTTCGGCTGCAATAGGCCCCTGTTTATATGTACCGGAAGAACCGATCCATCCCGATACGATGATCAAACTTGAAATTATAAGAAATGGTTCGGCAGTATTCAATGGTGAAATTTCCATTAATAGAATGAAACGAAAACATAAAGAGCTTGTTGAGTTTTTGTTCAGAGAAACATCATTTCTCAATGGCACTTATTTAATGACAGGTACAGGTATCATTCCGCCGGATGATTTTACATTGAATGTGGAAGATGAAGTAAGAATAACCATTGATGGAATTGGAACACTTATTAATACGGTAAGCTCTTAAAACAAGATAAACAATACAAGACATACAAATATTTAACAATGATCGAAGGAAAACAAATAATTGGTTTTGATCTTTCAGCACAAGGCGCTGAAACGTTTCAATCGTATGATCCCACGTTGGGTATGAAGATGGATCTTCATTTTTATAAGGCAACCAATAATGAAGTCAATAAGGCAGCAGAGAAAGCGGCATCTGCATTTCAGCAATACAGAAAAAAATCAGGCGCAGAGAAAGCAAAATTTTTGGAAACGATAGCCGATGAAATAATGGCTATAGGTGATGAACTGATAGATGTTTGTTGTAAAGAAACAGCATTACCAAAAGGAAGAATCGAAGGCGAAAGGATGCGAACAGTAAATCAATTAAAACTTTTTGCATCAATGGTAAAAGAAGGTTCCTGGCTTGATGCCAGAATAGAAACTGCATTGCCTGATCGTGCGCCTTTACCAAAACCCGATATACGCTTCATGCAAATTGGTCTTGGCCCCGTTGTTGTCTTTGGTGCAAGCAATTTTCCATTGGCATTTTCTGTAGCAGGTGGTGATACTGCATCGGCATTGGCAGCAGGCTGCCCGGTAATTGTAAAAGCACATTCTGCACATCCTGCAACTTCTGAATTGGTGGGAAAAGCTATTCAAATGGCAGCCCAAAAAACAAATATGCCCGATGGAGTTTTTTCGTTGCTGTTTGGCGACGGCTCGAAAGTAGGAACTCAATTAGTAAAACACTCGGAAGTAAAAGCGGTTGGTTTTACTGGTTCATATAGCGGCGGTAAAGCATTATTTGATGCAGCAGTACAAAGAGAGGTACCAATACCTGTATATGCTGAAATGGGAAGCACCAATCCCGTGTTTATTTTACCACAGGCAATCAAACAAAAAGCCGATAAAATAGCACAAGGTTTTTCAGCATCAGTCACGTTAGGAGTTGGTCAATTTTGTACTAACCCGGGCATGCTTATTTATGAAAGCAATGACCAGGCAAAAGAATTTGCAAAACAGTTGGAAACGGAGTTTCAAAAGACAAATGGCGGAGCGATGTTAGCAGAAAATATTTTTACTTCCTATAATAAAGGAGTTGCACATCATTTATCGGTACAAGGAATAGAAGTATTGGCAAATGGAAATAATCCGGATGGAGTTAATGTTGCAAAACCTGTTTTATTTAAAACAAGCAGCAAAATATTTAATTCAAACCCCGAATTAGCCGAAGAAATATTCGGCCCTGAAAGCGTAGTGATTGAAGCAAACACAAAAGAAGAAATTTTATCCATAGCAAAAAATCTTTCCGGGCATCTTACCGCTACTGTACATGGTACAGATGAAGATTTAATTGCTTATAAAGACCTGCTGGATATTCTTGAGCAAAAAGTTGGCAGAGTAGTGATCAATGGATTTCCTACAGGCGTAGAAGTATGTCATGCAATGGTGCATGGTGGACCCTTTCCGGCTACTACTGATGGAAGAAGTACTTCTGTTGGCACTGCTGCTATTTACAGATTTACAAGACCAGTATGTTATCAAAGTATGCCGCAGCAACTTTTGCCTGATGAATTAAAGAATGAAAACCCATTGGGAATATGGCGCCTGGTAAATGGTGAAAGAAATAGAGAACCTATCATATAAAAATCAATTGCTTGAAAAATGAAAAATAATATTTATGGCGAAGTATAGAAGTTCGGATTGGTTTGGCAGAAAAGATAAGGATGGTATTATCTATAGAAGCTGGATGAAAAACCAGGGTATGCCACCAGATCTGTTTGATGGCAGACCTGTAATCGGTATTTGCAATACGTTTAGTGAGTTCACTCCATGTAATGCACATTTTCGTACACATGCTGAAATGGTGAAACGTGGTGTGTTGGAAGCCGGTGGTTTTCCATTGGAATTTCCGATTATGAGTCTTGGCGAAACATTGTTGAAACCAACTGCAATGTTATTTCGCAATCTTGCAAGTATGGATGCTGAAGAATCGATTCGTGGTAATCCTATTGATGGAGTTGTATTGCTCACTGGTTGTGATAAAACAACACCTTCAACCGTTATGGGCGCAGCAAGTGTTGGTTTGCCGACGATCGTTGTTCCGGGTGGGCCAATGCTTAATGGAAAATATAAAGGAATAGATATTGGCTCGGGCACCCACGTGTGGAAGTTTGATGAAGACATGAAGACGGGTAAAATGAATCAGCAGGATTGTGAGTTTGCTGAAAGCTGTATGAGCCGCAGTATTGGACATTGCATGACGATGGGTACTGCATCAACAATGGCCTGCATGGTTGAATCACTTGGGCTAACGTTATCGGGCGCTGCTGCTATTCCCGCTGCTGATTCAAGAAAAAAAGTAATGGCACAATTGAGCGGAAGAAGAATTGTAGAAATGGTAAAAGAAAATCT
>Ga0105247_10001003_pt1 | contig 21329 bp, 14 predicted proteins | sample KBSS24metaG_FD_81519 | JGI IMG/M metagenome (GOLD analysis project Ga0105247, IMG submission 81519) | Switchgrass rhizosphere microbial communities from Kellogg Biological Station, Michigan, USA - KBS S2-4 metaG | ecosystem: Host-associated > Plants > Roots > Rhizosphere > Soil | place...
CGCCGCCGCCCGAGGCGAGCGCCATCCCGGCGGAGTCGAGCGCGCCGTCCGTCTCGACGACGTCCGCCGCGGACCTGCCGCCGCCGATCCTCGATCTCACGCCGGCGGCCCCTTCGTCTTCGTCGGCGCCGGTCGTCGCGGCGCCGGCCGCGGGGCGGGGCGCGTCGGGGCACGGCGTGAAGAAGCCGGCGCTCCCGCGGCCGACGGTCGCCGGGCGGTCCGCGGCCGAGCAGCCTCCGAGGCCCGCGTCGTCGGCCCCGCCGCAGGATCCGGACGCGCTCCGCGCCGTTCACGTGTTCGGCAGCGGGAAGTGAGGCTTCGTGACGCCGGCGCGCCCGTGAAGCGGACGGCCGCGTTCGTCGCGGTTGTCGCGTTCTTTGCGTCGGCCATAGTCCCCCTCGGCGCCCGCGCGCAGCTCCCCCAGTCCGACGCGGAGCGGCTGATGAAGGAGGGGCAAGAGCTCCTCGAGCGCGGGCAGTACGGCGAGGCGTGCGCCAGGCTCGATCTCAGCTTGAAGCGCGAGGACAGCGTCAACACGCTCGCCCTCCTCGCGTTCTGCCACGAGCGCGCCGGCAAGCCGGGCAAGGCGTGGAACGAGTTCCGCCGCGTCGAGCCGCGCGTCCCCCCCGGGGACAAGGCGGTCTTCGTGGCGCAGCACCTCCGCGCGCTCGAGGGGAAGGTGGCGCGCGCGCGCCTCGACGTCGGGGACCGGACCATCACCGAGGTGCGGGTCGACAACGATCTCGTCGCCCTCGAGGCCGGGAAGATCGTCGCCGACCCGGGCGATCACACCGTCCGCGTCGTGGCGAACGGCGTGACGATGGCGCACAACGCGCGGCTCGTCGTCGGCGACAACCCCGACATCGTGATGAGCGAGCCGCCCGCTCCTCCGCCGGTCGAGCCCGCCGCGCCGGCCTCCGGGGCGAAGGGCGAGGGCGACCGGACGGAGCGCCGCAAGGCGGGCCTCGTCGTGGGCGGCGCGGGCGCCGTCCTCCTGGGCGTCGGCGTCGTCGAGGGGCTCAAGACGATCGCGATCAAGAAGGACGCCGACGCGCTCTGCGGCGGCGGATCGCCGAGCTGCACGTCGACCGCGGCCGCTTCGCGCGCCGCGGATCGCCGGAGCGAGGCGGTCCTCCCGTCGTGGATCGCGACCGGCGGCGTCGTCCTCGGCGCGGCCGGGCTCGCCACGGCGATTTACCTGATGGTGACCTCGAGGGCCGAAGCGCCCGCCGCGGCCACCACCGGCGGCCTCCGCGTCACGCCGGTCCTCGGCCCGTCCGCTGCGGGCGTGAGCGGCTCGTTCTGACGCCGCGCTCGCCGGCGGCGCGCGCGGGGACGACGCGCCGCGCCGCCCCGCGAGGACGAGCGCGGCCCGTCAGAACGGGTACTCGTGCGCCTTGTCCTTCACCGTGATCCACTGCCACTGCGTGAACTCGTCGAGGGTCGCCGTGCGGCCGTAGCGCGCGCCGTTGCCCGAGCACCCCATCCCGCCGAACGGTGCGATCGCGTCGACGTTCACGGTCTGATCGTTCACGTGCACCATCCCCGACTTGAGGCGGCGCGCGACGTGTAGGCCGCGCTCGATCGATCGCGACTGCACCGCCGCGGAGAGGCCGTAGGCCGACGCGTTCGCGAGCTCGATCGCCTCCTCGTCGCTCTCGAAGGTCGTGACCGGCGCCACCGGGCCGAAGATCTCCTCGTCGAACGCCGGCATCCCGGGCCTCACGTGCGTGAGCACCGTCGGCTTGTAGAAGAGCCCCTCGTGGCTCGCGCCGGCCCGCACCTTCGCGCCCGCCTTCACGGTATCGCCGACGATCCGCGCGACGCGATCGACCTGCTTCTGGCTGATGAGCGGCCCGAGCGCCACCTCGGCGCGGTGCGGGTCGCCGACCGGGAGGCGCTCCGCGCGCTCGACGAGGCGCGCGACGTACGCCTCGGCGATCGACGCGTGGACGAGGTGGCGCCCGGCGGCCATGCAGATCTGCCCCTGGTGCAGGTACGACCCCCACGCGCCGTTCGAGCTCGCGGCGTCGAGGTCGGCGTCGTCGAGGACGATGAACGCGTTGTTCCCGCCGAGCTCGAGCGACACGCGCTTCAACATCCCGCCCGCGAGCTCGCCGACCCGCCGCCCGACCGCGGTCGAGCCGGTGAACGAGATCATCGCGACGCGCGGGTGCTTCACCAGCGACTCGCCCGCCTCGGGCCCGCCCGGCATCACCTGGAGGACGCCCTCGGGGAGCCCGGCTTCTTCGAACAGGCGCGCGAGCACCGCGCCGCCCGACACCGACGTCTGGAGGTCCGGCTTGAGGACGACCGCGTTCCCGAGCGCGATCGCCGGCGCCACCGCGCGCATCGCCAGGATGAGCGGGAAGTTCCACGGCGTGATCACGCCGACCACGCCGAGCGGCACGCGCTCCGCCATGCTCCTGTGCGGCCCGGTCGACGGATAGACGATGCCGTTCGCCTGCGTGGGCAGCGCCGCGGCCTCGAGGACCTCGCCGAGCGTGAAGTGGATCTCGGTGTCGGCCTTGCCCGGGATCGACCCGCCCTCGCGGACGATCCACCCGGCGATCTCCTTGTGGTGCTCCTCGAGGAGGCGCGCCACCTTCAGGAGGACCTTGCGCCGCTCGTCCGCGGGCGCCGCCGCCCACGCGGGCTGCGCGCGCGCCGCGCTCTTCACCGCGGCGTCGAGATCGTCGATCGACGCGACGCCGATCTCGCCGAGCCGCTCGCCGGTCGCCGGCTCGATGACCGGCCGCGTCCCGCCCTTCGGCGACGCCCACTGGCCGGAGAACGTCTTGCCCTCCCACGCTCCACGAAGAAACGATTCCACGCGCGTCTGCATCACGTGCCTCCCTCTCTGGGCCTTCGTTCGTGCCTCGCGGCGCGAGGATGCGCCGAACGGCGCGCCCGGGGAAGCGGAGAACGTCGCGGCCTCGGACTATCGAGGCCGATATCCGAGGCGGAAGATCCGGCCCTGCGCGTCGTCGGAGAAGTACACCGCGCCGTCTTCGCCTTGCCGGACGTCGACGGGGCGGGCGCTCCACGTCCCCTCTTGCAGCGAGCCGTCCGCGGCGCGCTCGCCGACGATCGGCGAGATCTTGGTGATCGCGCCGTCCTTCACCGCGGCGCGCGCGAGGACGCGGCCCGACGGCGGCGTGCGCTCCGACGAGCCGTGCGACGTGACGAGGAAGTCGCCGTGGAACGGGAGCGACGTCCCCGTGTACTTGAAGATGCCGAGCGGCGCCCAGTGCGCCGGCATCGCCGCCACAGGCGGCTGCACGTTGGCGAGATCGCGGCACCACGCGTCGGTCTTCAGGAGCAGGGCGGGGAGCACCGTCTCGGCCCACTGCGTCCCCGGCCCCTTGCCGCCGTCGAGGCGCCCCTCGCTCCAGCAATACGGGTATCCGTAGGAGCGCGCGCCCGGCGCGTCGAGCCAGTTGAGCTCTTCGGCCGGGTTGTCGTCGTGGATGTCGTTGCCCGCCGCGTCGGTCAGGCTGTCGCGCCCGTTCTCGACGCCCCACACGTGGTCTTGCTCGTCGACGAAGAGGCCGACCTCGTTCCGGTTCCCGCTCGAGACCACCTCGCCCGTCGCGTACTCGATGCCGCCGGCCGGGATCGTCGCCGGGATCGCGAAGCGGCGGACCTGCGCGCGCACGAGGAGGCTCGCCGTGTTGTTCTCGACGTTCGCCGACGAGCCGACGTTGATCAGGAGGCTTCCTGTCGAGTCGAAGACGAGCGTCCGCGTGTCGTGGCCCCCGGTCGGCATGTTCTTCACCACCGCCTGCGCGGGCCCCGTCGCCGTGCGGTCGCCGGAGGCGTACGCCCAGCGGAAGACGGAGCTCGGGCTCGACGCGTAGACGAACTTGCCGTCGGGCGAGAACGCGAGGCCGTGGTTCAACCCGGGCGCGGTGGCGAACGTGCTCCGCTCCGCGTCGCCGCTCACGCCGTCCTTGTCGTCGTCGTACAGCGCGAGGACCTTCGCGCCGCCCTGGATGGCGACGAAGAGGTCGCCGTTCGGCGCGAACGCGGTCTGCCGCGCGCCGCCGAGCGCCCGCGCGTACACCGTGAGGCACATCTTCGGATCGGAGAGCCACGCGCCCTCGAACGGCGCGGCGCCGGTGCACGAGTCGATCAGCGGCGGGTCGGGCGGCGTCACCGGTCCGGCGTCCGGGGCGATCGCGGCGTCGCCGCTGGACGAGGCGTCGGCCGGGGCGGAGGCGACGTCGGCGCCCGCGTCGCGCAGGCTCGGGGCCGCCGGCTCGCCGCTCCCGCACGCCGCGACGAGGTGCGACGTCGCGCCCGCCGCCGGAAGCGTCATCAGCGCCGCGATCGCCGCGCGCGGCGCGACCCGGCGGCCCGGGAGGGGAGCCGAAGAGCGGGAGCCCGAAGCGCGGAGGCGTGAAGCGCGAGGATGACGAGGACGAGAAGAGGAAGAGGTCACGTCGAGAGCGTCGCCTCCGCGCGCGGATCGCGCAAGGCGCGGCCCACGGCGCCCGGCTCGACGAGGTCGACGCGGCGCTCCTCCTCGAACCCGTCGAGCGCGTCGGGGCGTGCGCCCGAACGGCGGTCGAACGATCGACGACAGGTCGAAGCTCGAATCGGCGCACCGCCACCGAGGCGCGCTGCGCCCTCGCCGGCGCGCCGAGCGTGAAGGCTCGCGCCTCGATGCTACCGTGACGCGATGGATCCGCGCCTCGCCGCGACACGCTACCTCGACTACCGGCACCCCGCCGTCTCCGCGCTCGTGGACGACGCGACGCGCGGCGCGATCACCGACGTGGAGCGCGCGTCGCGGATCTTCCGCGCCGTGCGCGACGCCGTCCGGTACGACCCGTACCAGTCGGATCTGTCGCCCGACGGCATGACCGCGAGCGCGACGCTGCTGCGCGGCTCGGGCTTCTGCGTGCCCAAGGCGATCCTCCTCGCGGCGGCGCTCCGCGGCGGCGGCATTCCGGCGCGCCTCGGCTTCTCCGACGTGACGAACCACATGGCGAGCCAGCGCCTCATCGACGCGCTCCGCACGACGGTGTTCGCGTTTCACGGGTGGGTCGAGGTGCACGTCGGCGGGCGCGTCCTCAAGGCGACCCCGGCGTTCAACGCGTCGCTGTGCGAGAAGTTCGGCGTGCCGCCGCTCGAGTTCGACGGCGAGCACGACGCGATGCTCCAGGCGCTCGACGGCGACGGCCGCGCGTTCCTCGAGTACCTCCGCGAGCGCGGCACCTACGACGACTTCCCGCACGACGAGATGACGCGCGTGTGGGAGGAGCACTATCCGCACCTCCGCGGCTTGCCGCTGCGCCCGGCCGGCGGCTTCGACGACGAGGTCGCGCGCGAGCGCGGCGCGTAGCTCGCCTGGACGTCGCACTCTCCGTGACCGCCGCGCGGCGCGTCCGCCCGCGACGCGGCTCTGCTCGGGGGCTCCCCCGCGCGCGCGCCGTCGCGCTATACGGTTCGCCGTCGCCCCGCCGTCGTGGCGGGGCGGGATGGAGGACTCGCCATGCATCGGAGCCGGCTCGCGGGGTTCATCGTGGATTGCAAAGACGCCGACGTCGACGAGGCGGCGCGCTTCTGGAGCGCGGCGCTCGGGATGGAGCCGCGGGGGCGCGACGGCGAGGCGTACGTGCCGCTCGACGCGTCGAAGCGCGACCTCGCCGTCGAGGTGCAGACGGTGGCGCACGACAGCCGCGTGCACCTCGACATCGAGAGCGACGACGTGGACGCCGAGGCCGAGCGGCTCGAGCGCCTCGGCGCGCGCCGCGTCGGCAAGGTGAAGACGTGGTGGGTGATGGAAGCGCCGACCGGCCAGCGCTTCTGCGTCATCCGCGCGAAGCGCGACATCTCCGGCGCGCCCGGCGTATCGGTCTGGGAGTAGCCCGCGCGCCGCGGGCCCTCGGGTCTCCCCCGGCGCGGGCGGAGCCCGCGGCTTGGGGGAGACCGCGGCCCCGCAGGCTGCGCAGCAGCCGAGGAGCCGCGAGTGGGGGCAGGATATTTCGCGGATGGTTACGGGCAGGCGGTGAGCGACGTGATCCAGTCGTCGATCACCTTGCTCCCGGTCGGGTCGAGGATCGACACCGCCACCGGAGGCATCCGCTTGCTGTCGGTCGCGTGGAAGCGGAGCGACATGGCGCTCGTCGTCGGGTCGCCCGGGACGACGATCTTCGACGCCGCGCCGACGTTGCCCTGGGTGACCGCCGCGTTGCACGTGGCGGTGTCCTTGAGCGACTCGCCGAAGCGGAGGTCCATCGTCCCCTGTCCGCCGCCTTGCGGGCGGTGGCAGTGCGAGCAGTTCGCGTGCAGGTAGCTGCGCGCGCGCTGCTCGATCGGGTCGGTGCCGGCCGGATCGGGGAGCTTCGGCAAGGTCGCCGGCGCGCCCGCGAGCGGCGCCGTGAACATGCCGATGTGATCGAGCGTCGCGAGCGCGTTCGACTGCCGGTTCGTCGACGGGTACACGACGTCGCGATTGAGCTGCCACGTCTCGAGGCCGATCGTCCCGCCCGCCGCGACCGAGTGGCACTGGATGCACTGCGTGCGGCTCGGATACGTCCAGGTCTGCGTGCCGTCGCCGACCGGCTTCGCCTTGCCCGCCGGGAGGAGCGCCGCGTCGGTCCCCTGATCGTTCCACTCGTAGGTGTAGCCGCCCCACCCGCCGTCGTCGTGCCGCATGAAGAGGCGCGTCTCGATCCGCTTGCCGCCGACGGAGAACTCCTTCATCGCCACCGACCCGATCGGGAGATCCCAGTCGTTGTCGGCGCCGATCGTGATCTTCTGTCCGTCGGGGATGGCGAGCCAGCGCGCCTTCTTCGCGCCGTCCGACCAGAGCGGCGAGTTGACGTCGTACGGGATGACGCCCGCGGCGGGCTTCGTCGCGTCGCTCGGATCGACGCACCCGGTCTGCGACAGGAGCTTCGGGAAGTTGTCCGGAGCGACCGCGCCGGTCGGCACGATCTTCGAGAGGATGCCGGCGCCGCCGGGGCCGCCGGTGATCTGCACGGTGTAGATCTCGCCGTCGTTCCCCTGGCCGAACGAGACGAGCGTGCCGGCGCCGATGTTGAAGAGGAGCTTCGGTACCGCCTTGTTCGCCGCGTCGTAGGTGAGCGCCCAGACGTTCCCGGTGACGTAGTCGCCGTAGATGTACGTGCCGACCAGGCTCGGCATCGCCGTGCCGCGATAGACGTACCCGCCGGTGATCGACTGCGCCTCGCTGCGCGGGTGCTCGACGACCGGATCGCTCAGCCCCGGCGTGTTGCATAGCGCGGTGGTGCTCCCGCGCTTGTGGAACCCTTCGCAGATGTTCCAGCCGTAGTTGCCGCCCTTGACGACGTGGTCGACCTCCTCCCACGTGTCCTGGCCGACCTCGCCCAGCCACAGGTCGCCCGAGACGCGGTCGAAGCTCCATCGCCACGGGTTACGGTGCCCGTACGACCAGATCTCCTTCAGCGTCCCGTCGGTGCTCCCGGCGAACGGGTTGTCGGCCGGGACGTTGTACTTGCCGGCCGGCGCGTTCACGTCGATGCGGAGGAACTTGCCGAGATAGCTCTTCTTGTCCTGGCCGCTGCCGCACGGATCGTTGCCCGATCCGCCGTCGCCGAGGCCGAAGTAGAGCATCTTGTCGACCGGCGAGAACTGGATGTTCCCCCCGTCGTGGTTCGTGAAGGGCTGCCCCACCTTCAGGATCTCGTCGGGCGCGCCGAACGTCGCGCCGCCGTCCGCGCTCTTGAAGCGAGCGACGATGGACGTGAAGACGGTGGCGCCGCTCTGTCCGCACGACGCGGGCGCCGCCGGATCGCCGGTGACGCTGTCGCGCGTGTACGAGAGGTACGCCTCGTGGTTCGTCTGCCAATCGGGGTGGAACGCGAGACCGAGGAGGCCGCCTTCGCCGCCGGTGTCGACCGTGACCGAGACGACGTCCTTCAGGTCGGTCTGCGCGGCCGCCGTGGTGGGGAACGTCCGGACTTTGCCGGTCCGATCGAGGACGTACCAGCGGTCGGTCTCGCCGGGCGCCTGCGTGAGGTAGATCGGCTGATTGAACGTGAGGCCGGTCCACATCTTCTGGAGCTTCACGCCGGTGTCGAGGACCGGGCGCTTCTGCGCGACGCACGTGGTGTTGGAGGGACGGGTGTCGAGGCCGAACGGCGCCGGGGTCGGCGGCGGCGGGCCCGCGTCGGGGGACGACCCGTCGGGGACGGTGCCGCCGTCGACGCCGCCGTCGCCCGGCTGTCCGCCGTTCGAGTCGTCGCCGCCGCACGCGTAGACCGTCGCGATCGCGATGGCAGTAGCAAGCAAGAGGTTCCGCATGCGGCCGAGGTTACCGCGGAACCTTGACCGCGCGGTATCGTCGCCATCCCGGCGCGCCGCGGTCTCTCCCACACCGTCGCCCCGTGCGAGCAGAGGAGACGCGAACGCGCGCGCGTGTGACGAGCACGTCGCGTCGGGGCGCGAATGGATCGAGGGCTCGTCGGACGTCCGGGCGCGGGTGCGCGGCGGGCTCGAGCTGTTCGCTCGAAGAGCTGCGCGCTCGCCGTGGAGCATGGAGGTGGTCGTGACGAACACCTTCGGCGACGAGAGGCGCGCGATGCGCCGACGCGACGGTCGAAGTCATCGGATGATCACGAAGCCGGCGGACCGCGGAGCGCGGACGGAGCGCGGAGGGAGTGGCACGTGACGTGAATCGCAGGCTCGGAGGTGCCCCATGGCTCGACGTGGTCTCCCTGCCTCGACTCCGCTCGTCGTCTCGCTCCCTCTGGTCGTCGTCGCCGCGCTGGGGTGCGGCAGCGAGGCGCCGGTGAGGTCGCCGGCGTCCGCCGCGACGCCGATCGTGCGCACGACGTCGGCGATCGCGCCGCGCGTCGCGCCGCCGCCGCCGAACGCCACGGCCGCCACGGCGGGCTCGATCCAGCTCTCGAACGAGCTGTCGTCGGCGTGCCGTATCCAGTTCGGCGACGTCGATCGCGCGCCGAAGTTCGATTTCGACCAGTCCGAGCTGCTGCCGGAGGACCGCGAGATCCTCGATCAGGTCGCCCGATGCGTGACCAGCGGGCCGCTCAAGGGGCGCGCGCTGCTGCTCGTCGGCCGCGCCGATCCGCGCGGCGAGGCGGAGTACAACATGGTGCTCGGCGAGCACCGCGCCGACTCTGTGGCGCGGTACCTCGAGTCGCTCGGGGTGCCCGGCGACAAGATCGCCGAGACGTCGCGCGGCAAGCTCGACGCGACGGGCACCGACGAGGAGACGTGGCGCAAAGACCGCCGCGTCGACATCGCGCTGCGCTGACCGGAGCCGCGATCAGCGGAACGCGCGCGCCGCGAGCCTCGAGAGGGTCCGCGCGAACGCGGCGTCGAGCGGCGCGTTCCCGACGAGGACGCGGTACCAGAGCGCGCCGAAGACCATGTCCACGAGCGTCTCGATCTCGGACTGCGGGACCTCGAGGTGACGCTGCGCGATCGTCCGGACGACCGCGCGCCGGCCGTCGAAGAAATGCGCGAGCCGCGCGGCGAAGTCGCCGTCGATCGGCGCCTCGGTCATGAGGCCGCGCAGGACGACGCCGGTGCCGAGCGGCCCGCGGAGGAGGCGGAACGACGCGCTCAGGAACGCCTCGAGGTCGCGCTCGAGCGAGCCGGTCTCGAGCGGGGGGATGGCGCTCGCGTGCTCGTCCACCGCCTCGAGCACGATGTCGGCCTTCGAGCTCCAGAGGCGATCGATCGTCGGGACGTCGACGCCCGCCGCGGTCGCGATGGCTTCGATCGTGACGCCCGAGTAGCCGCTCGTGCGCAGCAGCGCGAACGCCGCGTCGAGGATCACCTGCCGCTCGCCGCGCTCTCCGGCGCGAGATCTCGGTGCTTCGCTGGCGCGCGGCCTCGGTGCCCCTTCCATGGCGGCAGCCTAACGCGTGCGCCGTGCTCGCGACCACCGAACGGTGTCTGCATTTGGGCGCAGTTCAACGCCGTCGCGATCGCGCCGCGCCGAGGTGAGCGCGCGCTGGCGTCGCGCGCCGGCCGGACGGATCAGCGCCGCTTGAGGAGATCGAGCACCGACGCGGTGAGGACCGCGGCGCCGGTGCGGATGGTCCGGTCGGGATCGGGCGCGAACGTCGACGAGTGGAGCGCGGGGAGGCGCTCGCCCGACGCCTTCGCCGCGGCGAAGCGCGCGGGCGCGACGGCGCCGACGCGGAAGAGGACCGACGGCGCGCGCGCGGCCTTGCCGAGCTCGCCGAAGTCCTCGGACACCATCTCGGGGCGGCCCTCGCTCACGTTCGCGTCGCCGAGCGCGCGCGCGAGCACCGGCGCGAGGCGCTTCGTGAGCGCCGGGTCGTTGTACGTCGCGTCCTGCCCCTGGCTGAACGCGACCAGCGGCTCGCGCGGCGCGCCCGCGGTCATCGCCTCGCCCTTGACGATCCGCTCGATGGCGGCGCGCATCTGCGCGCGCACCTCCGGCTTGTACGTGCGGACGGTGATCTGGAGCTTCACGTCGTCGGGGATGATGTTGTGCTTCGTGCCGCCGTGGATCGAGCCGACGGTGATCACCGCCGGCTCCGACGGATCCTTCTCGCGCGCGACGATCGTCTGGAGCGCGAGCACCGTCCGCGACGCGATCACGATCGGATCGATGGTCATCTCGGGGCGCGCGCCGTGCCCGCCCTTGCCGAAGATCGTGACGTCGGCGCTGTCGACGTTCGCCATCGCGTAGCCCGGGACCCAGCTCGCCGTGCCGGCCGGCGCGTCGGACGTGTCGTGCACGGCGATGACGTAGTCGGGCTTCGGGAAGCGGGTGAAGAGCCCGTCGGCGATCATCGCCCTCGCCCCCCCGACGGTCTCCTCGGCCGGCTGCCCGATGAAGACGACCGTCCCCTGCCACCGCTGCTTGTTCGCCGCGAGCACCGCCGCGGTGCCGACCCACGCGCTCATGTGGACGTCGTGGCCGCACGCGTGCATCACGTCGGGGACCTGGCTCGCGTACGGGAGCCCGGTCTTCTCCGCGACGGGCAGCGCGTCGAGCTCGGTGCGGAGCATGACCGTGGGCCCGGGGCCGTTCTTGAGGACGCCGACCACGCCGGTCTTCCCGACGCCGGTCGTCACCTCGTACCCATGCTTCTTCAGCGCCGCGGCGAGCACCTCCGCGGTGCGCTCCTCCTTGAGCGACAGCTCCGGGTGCTGGTGCAAGTCGACGTAGAGCGCGTGGAGCTCCGGCGCCACGGCGTCGACCGTCGGGACCGGGGCCGCCGCGGGCCGCCCCTCCGCGCGCGCCGGCGTCCCGCAAGCGATCGAGGCCCCCGCGCACGCGATCACCAAGGCCATCCCGACTCTCATGGCGCGCACGGTATCCGCGCCGAGGGCGAAAGCGAGGACGAAAGTGAGAACGAAGCCGGCGTTCGTCGGTCTTTTACGGTCACGAGGGCTTCCGGCGCGCTCGGGGAGCCTCCGGGCGCTCCGGGAGGCTCGCCGCGGGCGCGCAAATTTCGGCTGAACTTCGCGATGGGGCCCTGGGGTGGCGCCGCGCGCCGGCGGTGCGCCGCTACACGTCGTCGAGCGCCGCGGCGGTGAAGCCCTCGGCGAGCGACTCGAGGGCGAGGGGGAGCGGGGGGCGCAGCGCGGTGCCGGCGAAGGCGTCGGCGAGGGCGCGGGCGGCGGCGCCGCCGCGGGTGTAATGGCGGCCGCCGGAGAGGGCGAAGAGCTCGGCGCCGATGCGCGTCGACTCCTGGCTGACGTACGTCTTCGCGCGGAGCATCCGCGCCTCGAGCTCGCGCGACGGGGCAGAGGTCCAGCGGGAGGCGGTGTCGCGGAGGTAGGCGCGGAGCGACTCGATCCGCATCAACGCGTCGGCGCAGCCCGAGCGCACCGCGGGGGACGCGGGGGCAGGCGTGCCGACGGCGCGGAGGATCGACGCGGCGCAGCCGAGCGGGATGGCCGCGAACAGGCACCACCACCACGACGTCGGGCGGGCCCCGTCGAGGAAGCCGGGCCACCCGAGCTGCTCGCGCGCCGTCGCCCCGGCGAGGCGCACCGAGTGGCTCTCCGTCGAGCGCATCCCGAAGCCGTCCCAGTCGCGGAGGACCGTGACGCCCGGCGCGCGCGCGTCGAGGAGGAACATCTCGACCGCGCCGTCCTCCTTCTTCGCGGTGGAGAAGAAGACGTGCGCGTTCTCCCCGAACGACGCGAGGATCTTCTCGCCGTCGAGGCGGATCGCGCCGCCTTCGCGCCGCGCGACGGTCTTCGTCGCGGCGAGCGATCCGCCCGCGCCGCGCTCGGAGTTGCACGCTGCATAGATCTTCTTCTCGGCGAAGTCGCGCGCGATCCGATCGAGCTGCGCCTCGTACGTGGCGCGGTGCTCCGCCGGCGCGGCGGGCGCGCTCCCGGCGGCGACGCCGGCGAGGCCGAGCGGCATCGCGAGGAGGAGCGCGGTCGAGGGCGACGCCTGCGCGACCGCCTCGACGATCGCGACGGCGTCCTCGAGGCGCAGATCCTTGCCGCCGCGCGCCGCCGAGAACGGCGCGGCGTGGACGCCTTCGCGGAGGAGGTCGTCCACGTTCGCGCGCGGATACGCTTCGGGGGCCGCGGCGTCGCGCGCGGCGAACGCGCGGCACACCTCGCGGACGTCGTTCAGCATGGCCCAGGATGATGGACGCTGGGGGGCGCTCGGGCAATCGCGCCGCGCGCGCGAGCCGGCGATTCGGCGCGCGCAGGAGCGTATCGGGGCCGCCTCGCCGCCGCCGGCGCGGGGCGTATCGACCCGCCTCTCCTCGTCGCCGCGCGAGCGCGTTGCGGCTCGCGCCGGGGGCGCCGCGGCGGGATGCTGTGCGTATGCCGGACGAGAGCGCGCCGCCCGCGGACCCGCGGCCGCGGATGGAGGTCGGGTACAACTACACGTGGCCGTTCAATCGGTACGGCACGACGATCGGGCCGCGCGATCTGGAGAACGATCCGCCGGCCGGCGCGGCCGACGCGACGCCGGTGTTCCGCGATCCTTCGCGGCAGCCGCCCGGCGGATCGCTCGCGCGGAACTTGAAGGTCCTCAAGGACGACCTCGGGATCGCGAAGGTGCGGATGTTCCTCTTGGGGAACGCGTACAACTACGGCGCGCGCCCGGTGATCGAGGCGTCGGGGCGCGCCGCCTTCACCGCGCCGCCCGCGCTGCATCCGCTGTTTTGCGATCACTTCCGGCAGATGCTCGAGGTGTTCCGCGACGAGGGGATGCAGATCCTCCCGTCGCTCATCGACTTCGGCGCGTTCTATCCGCTGGTCTTGGGGACCGCGGGGGGCGGGCGGACGAGCCTCTTGACCACGCAGCGATCGGCGTTCCTCGACACGGTGCTCGCGCCGCTCCTCGACGTCGCGCGCGAGCCGTCGCTCGAGGGCGTCGTGTTCGCGTGGGAGGTGGCGAACGAGCCGGTGTGGAACACGATCACCGCGCCGTTCATCGGCCGGCCGCACACGACGAGCAGCGCCGCCGACGTCGGCCGCGACGTGATGGCGAGCTTCCTCGGAGAGTGCCTGGCCGCGATCGAGGCGCGCGGCTTTCGCTCCACCGTCGGCCACCGCTTCCTCGCCGACCTCAGGGGCCCGCTCCCCGCCGGGACCCTCCCGCAGTTCCACTACTACGGCGCGACGGCGCTGGTCCGGCGCCTCGTCGGCGTCGGCGATCCCGCGCCGATCCCGCGCGCCGAAGACCTCGCGCGCGATCCGCGGACGCGCGGCGCGTTCGTCGGCGAGATCGGCGCCGCGCCGGGCGGGGCGAGGAACGCGTTCGGCGACGTCGAGCCGGGCGCCCTCTGGCCGGAGTGCCACGGGCGCGACGCGTCGCGCGCCGGCGCGGCGTTCGAGCGGCTCTCCGTCCTCGCGTCGAAGGGTTACGACCTCGCGTTCGTGTGGCCCGACCTGAGCGACAAGGAGCCCGGCGTCGTGAACGACGACGACCTCAAATTGTCGGCCGACGCGCGCGCGTCGATCCGCCGCTTCACGATGGGGAGCGCCGGCCCGGACGTCGCGTGAGCCCGTGCGGAGAGGCGGCGCGGGGCGCGCGGCCCGGGTTGCTCGTCCCGGCGGCCAACCCGGGCGGCTCGAGGGTGAGTGACTAGCGCGCCATCTTGAGCTGCGACAGGACGAACGCGTAGTCGAAGGCGGTGTCGCCCAGGCGGTCGTAGCGGCCCGACTGGCCGCCGTGGCCGGCGGGCTGCATGTTCACCTTCAAGAGCAGCGGGTTCTCGTCGGTCTTGGTCGCGCGGAGCTTCGCGACCCACTTGGCCGGCTCCCAGTACATCACCTGGCTGTCGTTGTAGCTCGTTCGCACGAGCATCGTCGGGTACGCCTTCGCCGCGACGTTGTCGTACGGGCTGTACCGGATCATCGCGTCGAAATCGTCCTTCTTCTTCGGGTTCCCCCACTCCTCGAACTCGCCGACGGTGAGCGGGAGCGACTCGTCGAGCATCGTCGTGATGACGTCGACGAACGGGACGCGCGCGAGGACGATCGAGAACAGATCGGGCCGCATGTTGGCGACGGCGCCCATGAGGAGCCCGCCCGCGCTCGCGCCGTACACGACGAGCGCGTCGGGCTTCGCCCACCGCTCCCTCTTCAGGAACTCGGCGGCGTCGATGAAGTCGGTGAACGTGTTCATCTTCGACGCCATCCGCCCCTGGTCGTGCCACCTCTTGCCGAGGTCGCCGCCGCCGCGGACGTGCGCGTGCGCGTAGACGAAGCCGCGGTCGAGGAGCGAGACGCGCTCCGACGAGAACTCGAGGGGCGGGCTGTATCCGTACGATCCGTACGCGTAGAGGTAGAGCGGGTGGGTCCCGTCCGGCGTCGTCCCCTTCTTGTAGAGGAGCGACACCGGGACCATCGTCCCGTCGCGCGCCGGCGCGACGACGCGGCGGGTCTCGTAGGCGCCCGCGTCGTAGGCGCCGAGCACCTCGGTCTGCTTCAGGACGGTTCGCTTCATCGTCTTCGTGTCGACCTCGACGAACGACGGCGGCGTCTTGAGCGACTCGTACTGGAAGCGGATCGTGCTCGCGCCGAACTCGGGGTTCTCGCCGTTCGACACGGCGAAGAGGGGCTCCGGCTGCTCGATCCGGCGCGACTTTCCGGTCGCGAGGTCGAGCACGGCGATCTGCGGGAGCGCGGCCTCGCGCTCGAACGTCACCAGGTGATCGCGAAAGAGGTGCACCTCGTCGATCATCACGTCGGGCCGGTGCGGGACGAGCTCCTTCCACGCCTCGCGGCGCGGGTCGCGCGTGCTGGCGGTGACGATCCGGAAGTTCCGGCCGCCCGAGTTGGTGCGGATGTAGAAGAGGTCTTTGCGGTGGTCGACGTAGTACTCGTGGTCGTGCTCGCGCGGCGCGACGACCCGCGGCGCGGCGGCCGGCGTCGCGGCGTCGATGACGCGCACCTCGGTGGTCGTGTGGCTCGCGCTGGTCACGACGAAGTAGGCGCGGCTCCGCGTCTTCTCGACGCCGAGCTCGAACATCGGGTCCCTCTCCTCGTAGACGAGGACGTCCTTCGCCGCGTCGGTGCCGACCACGTGCCGAAAGAGCTTGTCCGGGCGCTTCGTCGTCGCGTCCTCGGTGACGTAGAGGAGCGTCTTTCCGTCCCTCGACCACGCCATCGCGTCGACGCGCGGGATCGCCTCGGTCCCGAGCTTGCCCGTCCCGAGGTCCTTGACCCTGAGCGTGTATTGCCGAAAGCCCGCGGTGTCGACGAGGAACGCGAGCCGGGTCGCGTCGTCCGACACGTGCATCGACGTCACGTCGATGAACTTGCCGCCCACCGCGAGCTCGTTCACGTCGAGGATCACCTCCTCGCGCGCGTCGCCCGCCGCGCCTTTGCCGGGCGCGGCCCGGCGGCAGTGGATCGGGTACTGCTTCCCCTTCTCGTCGCGGCGGTAATACAGCCACGCCCCGTCGCGGACCGGCGGCGTCGTGTCGTCCTCCTTCACGCGCGCGAGCATCTCGTCGTAGAGCGTCTTCTGGAGCGCGCGCGTCGGCTCCATCCGGGACGCGGTGTACGCGTTCTCCGCCTCGAGGTACCGCTCGACCTCGGGCGTCCCCTTCTCGCGGAGCCAGTAGTAGTCGTCTTCGAGCGTGCGGCCGAAGAGCGCCTTCGACGTCGGCCTCTTCGTCGCCATCGGCGGGAGCAGCGCCGCGCTCGTCCCGGGCGCGCCGCTCGGCGCGACCGCCGCCTCCGGCGCGGCCCTGGGCGTGACGGGGTCGGAGGTGGCGGCGGGCGAGCAGCCGCAGACGAACGCGACGACGAGGGTCCGCTTCATGCGCGCGATACTAGGCGCGCCCGCCTACGGGTCGAAGCGGAAGACGTCCGCCGATCGCGCGTCGCGGCGCTGGCGGGAGGCGCGCTCTTCGCGCACCGCGTCGCCGGTCGCCGCTTCGACGGCGGCGAGCTCGCGCTCGCGTCGCGCCATGTCCTCGCCGCGCCGCGCGATGTCGGCCTCGAGGCGCCGCACCTCCTCCTCGAGCGCCGCGCGGCGGGGCTCGCCCGAAGGATCGTGGCTCCGCGCGAGCGCCTGCTTCGCCTCCTCGACCGCCCTCGTGGCGACGTCGAACGCGGCGGACACCGCGGGCGCCTCCTCCGACGCGCGGGCGATGTCGCTGCGGATCTCGGCGGCGCGCTCGGTCATCCGGCGCGCGCGCGCCGCGTAGAGGTTCGCCGCGATCGCCGCGTGCAGGTAGGTCTCGCCGGGCGGCCCGGCGAGCATCCGCCGGAGGAGCGCCTCGGCGTAGCCGACGGTCATGAGCCCCTCGGCGACGGTGAAGCCGACGCGATCGACGAGCGCCTGATACCCCGGCTTGCCCACCGCCGCGGCGAGCCCCGCCTTCATCGCCGTCGCGACGACCGCGGCGCGGACCGCGTCGGCGTCGACCCGGTCGACCAGCGCGGGCACGGCGCCGCCGAGGTCGAACCCGGCGGCGATCTGCCGGTTGACCTCGTCGTCGATCGCCCCGGCGATCGCGGTCATGAGCGGCTCGGTCGCGAGGTCCTTGCCGAGCGCCTTCACGACCGCGATGTGCCCGGCGAGCTCGTCGTTCCCCATGCCGTGCGAGAGCGCGGTCCCGCCGTCCTCGACGATCGCGCGGGCGCGCGCCGAGAGCGTCGCCTCGCTCATCTCGGCGGGGAGCGGGCGGACGCCGGTGTCGACGGCGCTCTCCGCGCCGAACGGGATCACGTCGTAGGGGAGCGGGCTGAGCTCGCGCTGCGGCGTCACCCAGTCGCGCCACGACGAGCGGAGGAGGAGCGCGTGCACGGCCGTGAAGAGCGGCGTGCCGATCGCGTACGCGCGGTCCACGATGGCGACGATCGCGCCGCTCGCGATCGACCCCCGCGGGCTGTCCCACGGGCGGGTCTTCAGCGAGCCGCCGCCCTCGAGGAGGTCGCTCGTCGGGTCGTGCAGGAGGACCTCGATCGTCTCCGGGACGAGCCGCCGAGGCCACGTCGCCGACGGGATCAAGATCAGGTGCGGGCGGATGGGGAAGTGTACCTTCCCGGCGGCGAGGTCGGCCTCGTAGTCGATCGAGACGGACATCGCGAGGTACGACGCGTGATCGCCGCCCACCACGTCGGCGACCGGCACGACCGTCGTCCTGCCGCCTTCGAGGACCGTCAGCGCCTCGTGCCACCCGTCGAGCGGGCGCGGGTCGTTCTTCGTGAACTCGAGGACGTCGGCGTCGGGGCCGGACGAGATGAGCGCGCCGCGGTTCTCGCCGAGCTCGCGCCCGCCGTGCGAGCCGATGGCGAGGGCGGCGGTGCCCATGCAGTAGACGACGCCGGGCGGCGCGGTGCGCAGGATCCGCTGCGCCTCGATCACCGCGGCGGTGAACCAGTCCTTCGGGATCCGCTCGCGCGCGTCGTAGGTGTAGCCGTCGCTCTCCGGGCCCTGCGCGACGTGCGCGCTCGAGGCGCCCGGCGTGCGGCTCGCGCGCGTCCTTCGGTGGAAGCGGAACTCGCCGCCCACGAGCACGTGGAGGCGCCCCGGCGGCGGCGTCAGGAAGCCGCCGCGCCGCGCCGACTCGAGCTCATGACGAACGAGCGCGAGCATCTCCTGCATCGATCGAGGCGCGTCGAAGCTCGGCGTGAGGAGCGCGCGATATTCGGAAAACGATCGGAACGGAGAGAATCCCGTGAAGCCGGAGCGGATGACGTGCGACGTGGATATCCTCAGAAGGCCCCTCATGGGTCGTGCTCCTTCGAAAGCAGGGAAGCGAACCGTCGCAAGATGAAGGAACCTGCAGGAGAAAGCGACGCAATGGACACGAAACAGGCGACGATTGTCGTCAGCCGCTCAGCTCCGCGCCTTCGCGGTGACGAGTCGAACGGTCGCACGCGCTGCACGACGGAGCGGGGTCGTTATAGCTCGTCGACCGTAGTGGTGGGACCTCGGCGCACCCGACCGCGCGGGCCCGACGCGCCGGGCGCGCCCGAAAATATGGCGAAAAAGCGCGCCGGCGCTGGGGCGCGCTCCGCTCGCGGCGTCACGGCCCGCTCGGGGCGCTCTCTCGTTGCCATACGACCCACCGCCCGCTGCCGAAGATTCGGCGGCACGTGTGCGGCGGCGGGTGGAACCCGTCACCCGGGGTGAGGACGTAGTCGAATAAGGATAGATGGTACCCATGACGGGTACGGTCGCGGCGACCAACACCAGCCTTCGCCCAGCGGCTCGCCGGGTGCACCTGGCGCCCCTCTCGGACGTGTAGGGCCAGTGCGGGTACCCGGCGAACGAGAACTGGGACGATGCCGCCCTCGTCTACTTGGTAGTATTGACCGAATTGTAGAATGGATTCTGCGTCGTCACCTGCGACGACGGGTCGTAGGCGAACGCCGCGACGCACCTCCGCGGCGCCATCTTCGCGATCGCGTCGCGGAAACCGCATGGGCCCCGAGCGTTACCACGGACGACGTTCCCGTGGCCGCCGAGTCGTGCTTACATCGCGGGCGTCCCGTGCCCGTGCGCCTTCAAGAGACCGCGATCGTCGTTCCGTGTTTCAACGAGGAGAACCGGCTCGATCGCGAGCAGCTCGCCGAGCTCGCCCGCGCGCCGGACCTCTCCGTCGTGTTCGTGAACGACGGCTCGTCGGACGGGACGCAGGCGGTGCTCGAGGCGCTGCGCGACGCGAGCGGCGGGCGGATCGAGGCGCTCGCCCTCGAGCGCAACGTCGGCAAGGGCGAGGCGGTGCGCCACGGGATGCGCTTCGCGATCGAGAACGGCGCGCGCGTCGTCGGCTTCGCCGACGCCGACCTGTCGACGCCGCCCGACGAGCTCGTGCGCGTGCGCGACGAGCTCGTGCGCCACGGCGTGAGCGTCGTGACCGGCGCGCGCGTCGCGCTGATCGGCCGCGACATCAAGCGCCGCGCGTCGCGCCACTACCTCGGCCGGATCTTCGCGACGTTCGCGTCGGCGATCCTCGAGACGCCGTTCTACGACACGCAGTGCGGCGCGAAGTTCTTCCGCGCGTCCCCGCTCCTCGCCGCGGCGCTCGAGGCGCCGTTCTTGTCGCGGTGGGCGTTCGACGTCGAGCTCCTCGGCCGCCTCCTCGTCGGCACGAAGGAGCACGCGCCGCTCACCCGCCGCGATTTCCGCGAGGTGCCGCTCCACCGCTGGGAGGACGTCGGCGGGTCGAAGCTCCGCCCCGGCGGGATGGCGCGCGCCGCCGGCGATCTCCTCGTCATCGCGCGCGAGCTCCGAGACCTCCGCCGCGCCCGCCGGTAGGCGCGTCACCGTCGCGTACCCCATCGTCTCCGAGAGGCCAGCCGGCCCTCGGTGAAACGGGCGTTCGGTGCGGACGCCGTGCGCGGATCGGCGGAGAGGAAGCGGCCGAGGGCGCGGATCGTAGAGGCACCCCGTGCATGTTCGCTCTCGCCTGGACGGCGAGCGCGAAGTCGTCGCTGTTCGGCAGGTCGGGCGATGCCTGATGTTCGTAAGTAGGAAAGGATGAAGAGGGTGCCCCCCCGTCGCCGCGGCGGCGTCACGCGGCTGGCATCCCGTTGTCCTCGCGTCACGGCGCGCGCCAGCCCCGCGCCACCGCCGCGTCGGTCCCCCCCGTGCTCGTGCTCGCGGGCGGCCCCCGCGCTGTGCTCGCTACACCCCGCGCGGGCCGCCCGCTCCGCGCGAGCCCGGGGGGGACCGAGCCGGGTCGGACGGTGTGGAAACGGGGACGTGCGCTCCTCCGTCATTCGCGAACGAAGGGCCGCTCAGGTAACGGGCCATTCGTTCACCGGATGTGTCGATATGGACTTAACTTGTCCAGCGGTGGGGGGGAGGTCTGCGAAATTTCGATGTCCAGACGCGGACTACCAGCCACCCGTTCGAGTCGCATCAAACACGATCGGAGGCGTTCGACTGTTTCGATCGTAAGCATAGTGCGCTCGGTAACTCTTCTCAGTGGGTGTTGCGGAGCATCCATTTAATCCGTCCGCTGTTCCTCGGTAAAGAACCGAAGCGGGTTGCTCCTTCCAACGATGTCGAGTGACGTCCATCCCTTTAGGTCACGCGTCAGGACGTGGGGCGTGCGGGCACGAGATGCAACGGCGCGAGGAGGCACCGCGACGGGCGATACCTGGTCACGACATGGGCGCGTCACGTCGATATCGGCCCGGCAACCTCGAAACGAGCTTCGTGCGCCTCGTCGAGAGGAGAGCCGTCCAGGCTTCGCCCCACCCGTGCGGGTGCGCCGACGCCCACGTGAGCTCACGCGAGCTTCAAGAACCGCGCGAGGACCTTCTTCTCGCCCCAGCCCGGGAAGAACGCGACCACCGCGGGCTCGCCCATGTTGGCGGTCTCCACGCGGCGCACCTCGCCCTCGCCGAAGCGGCTGTGCAGGACGCGCGCGCCGCGGCGCATCGACTCGTCGCCGCCGCCGTCGCCCGCGTCGTCGAAGAAGTCGCGATCGACGTAGCGCTCGCCCGCCTGCACGCCGGACGGCGGCGGGGTCGAGGGCGCGGACCGCTCCGGCCGCCACGACGACGGCGCGGGATCGGCGGGGCGCCTCTGGCTCCACGACGGCATCGGCGCGAGGCCGCGCGACGACGACGCGCGATCGATGAAGCGCTCGGCCGGGATGGACGCGGCGTGCGTCGAGCGCTGCACGACGGCGTCTTTGGGGAGGTCGCTCAGGAAGCGGCTCGGGCGCCCCCAGCGCGTCTGTCCGAAGATCTGGCGCGCCGAGGTGTGCGTCATCACCAGGCGGTGGCGGGCGCGGGTGATCGCGACGTACGCGAGCCTCCGCTCCTCTTCCATCTCCTCCTCGCCGCCCGGATCCATGCCGCGGTACGGGAACATCTCCTCTTCCATGCCGGTGAGGAAGACGCGCTCGAACTCGAGCCCCTTCGCGCCATGC
>Ga0105247_10001004_pt1 | contig 21323 bp, 18 predicted proteins | sample KBSS24metaG_FD_81519 | JGI IMG/M metagenome (GOLD analysis project Ga0105247, IMG submission 81519) | Switchgrass rhizosphere microbial communities from Kellogg Biological Station, Michigan, USA - KBS S2-4 metaG | ecosystem: Host-associated > Plants > Roots > Rhizosphere > Soil | place...
CGGAGCCACAGGTGCCGCCAGCGGAGCCACAGGTGCCGCCAGCGGAGCCGGGGCGGCCACCGGCGCGGCGTCCGGCACGGGTCCCACGGCGTGCGCCGGGTCGACGCCCGCAGGCAGATGCGCCTCCTCACCCGGCACCGCGCCAGGCGCGGGAACGTGCGCGACGAACTGGTTCACCGCCGTCGCCACGTTCCTCGAATCCGGTGCGATTGCCGAATTTCCCGCGAACGCCGCCGCGGCGGCCATCAGCGTCGACGCCGCGTTGGTGGGGTCGGCGGCGGCTTGCTGGATCGCAGGGCCGATGCTTTGCACCGCCGACAAGCCCGGCGCCTGCAGCGCATCGATCGGCAGCGGCGGCGGCGGCGCCGGGTCGGCGTGGGCCACCGGTGTCATTCCACCCAGCAGTAGTGCGACCGACGAGCCAACGGCTGCTGCGGCGCCTGCGAACGTCGTCCTGATCGATGACATCTTTCCCCGATTCGTCGTTGCGGTTGTCGATACGTGCCGGCCACCCGTCAGGGCAGAGCGGACAGCGGCATCACAAGCGGCGCGATGCCAGCGCCGGGTGCCGCCGCCGGCGCCGCGGGCGCGGGGGCCGCCGGAGCTGCCGCCGCCGGAGCTGCCGCGGCGGGAGCGGCGGGCGCTGCAGCGGGCTTGACCGCACCCGGCACCAAACCGGAAGGCATCAGCGCCGCCAGGTCAGCGGGGAACGAAAGCTGTTGCGGCAGAGGCACGGGAGAGAACGGCACGTTCGGCACATTCACCTCGCCCGACGGGATGAGGCTCTGCGGCGCAGCAGCCGGCGCGGCCGCAGCAGCCGGCGCGGCCGCAGCAGCCGGCGCAGCGGCGGGAGCCGCAGGCTGCGGGAGAGTCACCGATGCGGTCGCCGCCGGGGCGGCAGGGGTGGTGGGGGCGGCCGCGGGGGCCGCAGCCTGCATGCCGCCGAGCAACGACGTGAGGCCCTGCACCAGCTGGGTCGCCGCGGCCGGATTGGTCACCAGCTGCTGGAGGAACGGCAGGCCCGGCACGCTCGGCGCTGGCGCCGGCGCCGCGACTGGGTCGGCTGCGGCAGTCGCGCTCAGCCCCAACGAGACCGGTATCGCGGTCGCGGCAGCGATCATGCTGGTGGCAAGCATTTTCCTGGTGAATTTCATGGTTCTTCCAATCCGTTGACGGCACGCCTGCGCCCGAGAGTCGTCCAGTTACTGGTGTTACTCAAGTGACACGTGTGGCGGTTATTCAAACGTTACGGATGCGAAGGGATTCGGTGATCGTCGCTAGAGTCGGGCGCATTGACAGAGAAACGGCCTCCACCGCAGCCGCTCCGACCGCTCCGCGCATGCCCGCCCGCCTGGCCGCCGCGGCGCCGGTGCTGTTGGCGATCAGCATCGCCGTGCGATTCGCGTTGACGTACCTGGTGCCGCACGGCGCCAACTTCGTCGACTTGCACGTCTATGTCGGAGGTGCGGCGACGATCGGCCAACCGGGCAAGCTCTACGACTACGTCTACGCCGACCAGACGCCCGACTTCCCGCTGCCGTTCACGTATCCGCCGTTCGCCGCCGTCGTCTTTTATCCGCTGCACCTGATCCCGTTCGGCATCCTTGCGTTCGCATGGCAACTCGGCACCATCGCAGCGCTCTACGGGGTGGTGCGCATCAGCCAGCGGCTGCTGCCCGGACCCGCCGGCGACCGGCGCGTCGCAATGCTGTGGACCGCGATCGGCATCTGGATCGAACCGCTGCGGAGCAACTTCGACTACGGGCAGATCAACGTGCTGCTGGTATTGGCGGGGCTGTACGCGGTGTACAGCACGCGGTGGTGGCTGTCCGGGTTGTTGGTCGGGCTCGCCGCGGGTGTGAAGCTGACCCCTGCCGTGTCGGGCCTGTACTTCCTGGGTGCGCGGCGATGGGGGGCCGCGGTGTTCTCGGCGGTGGTCTTCTTCGGCACGATCGCAGTCTCGGCGTTGGTCATCGGCGACCAAACCCGTTACTACTTCACCGAACTGCTCGGCGACGCCACGCGGGTCGGCCCGATCGGAACGTCGTTCAACCAGTCGTGGCGCGGCGGCATCTCGAGGATTCTCGGCCACGACGCGGGCTATGGGCCGCTCGTGGTGGCGGCGATCGCGATCACCGCGGTGCTGGCCGTGCTGGCCTGGCGTGCGATCGGCGGCGCATCCGACCGGCTCGGCGCCATCCTGGTCGTCCAGTTGTTCGGGCTGCTGGCGTCGCCGATCTCCTGGACGCATCACTGGGTGTGGCTGCTCCCGCTGATGATCTGGCTGCTGCACGGACCGCTGCGCGAACGGCTGGGTGCGCAGGTGCTCGGCTGGGGCTGGCTGGCACTGACCCTGGTCGGGGTGCCGTGGCTGCTGAGCTTCGCGCAGCCGACGATCTGGGTGATACCGCGGCCGTGGTATCTGGCCTGGACAGGCCTGATCTACATCGTCGCGACGCTGGCGACGCTGACGTGGATCGCGTCTACGGGTTCCCGACGATCGCGTTTATCTCCCGCGCCATCCCAAGATCGTTCTCCGTGATCCCGCCTGCTGAGTGCGTGATCAATACGAAAGTCACTGTCCGCCAACGGATATCGATGTCTGGATGGTGATCTTTTTCCTCGGCTTTCTCGGCCACCCTGCGCACCGCGTCGATGCCGTCGAGGAAGGTGGGAAATTTGATCGAGCGGCGCAGGGCGCCGTCGGCGCGCTCCCAGCCGGGAAGGTCGGGCAGTGCGGCGTCTACTTGGTCGTCCGTTAACACAGCCATTTCCTAAACGTACCGCTGCAAGGTTGAGTCGGACGCTATCGTCGTCTAACAGGCACCTAACAGGGTGCTCCAGCAACATGGCGGACGTGCGAGAACCCGTGAGGGTGGGCTTCGACGGCGACGGGGTTACGTCGCCGGGCTCGCGCGCGGCAACAGGGACCGACGTACGCGCCGCGGCCCGTGTGCCGGAGGCCGAGAGTATCGAGCCGGCGGTTGCACAACCGCGCTTGCCTGCACAGGCGATCGTCGGCGGTAGTTTGTTGGCCGCGCTTCTCATCGCGCTCGTGGTGTCGGTCATCTGGGTCTCGAATTCCTCGAAACATCCACTCGTCCAACCGATTCCGCCGCCGCCGACGACCGCCGCGCCACCCCCCAGCCCAACAGTGGCCTACGCGCCGTCACCGTTGGTGCCTGCAGGCACGCCGATACTGCCGCCGCCCCCTGTCAACACCCCCGCGCCGGTGGAAACCGCGCCGGCAGAAACCGTGCCGCGGTCTCCGGTGACTGTCGAGACGGTCCCGCCTGCGCCGCCCCCGAAGCCCCGCCTCCCGCGGCTGCGCGACTTGTTCCCTCGCCTGTTCCCAAACGGATAGCGCGCCATATACCGTCGCGGGCAGTGTCAAACCAGATCGTCGTGGCGGGTGCGCTGATCTCTGGTTCCTTGCTGCTGGTGGCCCAGCGTGCGCGGCCGCCGGAGTTGGCAGGCCTGTGGGAATTGCCGGGCGGGAAGGTCGCGGCGGGGGAGAGCGACGCTATCGCCCTGACCCGCGAACTGCGTGAGGAACTCGGCGTCGACGTCACGGTCGGCCCACGGATCGGTAGTGACGTCGCACTGAGCGAGACGATGACGCTGCGCGCCTACCGCGTCAGCCAGACCGGCGGTGCGTTGCACCCCAACGACCACCACGCGCTGCGGTGGATCAGTGCCGACGAGCTCGACGGCCTGCCATGGGTGCCCGCCGACCGCGCTTGGGTCGGTGAACTGACCCTCCTGCTCGAAGGCGGCGTCAAGGTGCGCCCGGCCGTCGAGTCCGACCGGGCGGGCATCGCGTCGGTCATCGCCGAGGCGTATCGGCACGAGTTCAACACCCTGTCGCGCGACACGGACAGAATCACGGCCGCGCTCACCCCCGCCGTGGAAGTCGACCGGTTCTTCGTAGCGGACCGCGGCGGTGACGTCGTCGGAGCGATCGCGTGCACCGACCACACCGGGCGTGCCATGCGCGTGACGGCCGCGGACTGGCGCCGACACCTTGGCCTTGTCCGTGGCACGCTTGCCGCCCGAATCCTGGCTCGGCAGTGGATGTCTCAGCTCGCGTATCCGGCGGCGACGGGTTACCTCGAGTTGGTCGCCGTTGCCGAGCGCGGACGCCGCCAAGGCGTCGCCACCAAGCTCGTCGAGGGCGTCATCGCCCAAACGCCCTACACCGAATTCGAGCTCGAGGTCACCGACGTCAACACCGCCGCCCGCGATTGCTATCGCAAGGTCGGGTTCGTCGACGTCGGGCGAAAAAAAGAGATGTTCGGCCGTATCAACGGATTCCGCGAACGCATCTACATGCGGTACCCGCGCTAGCCGACCCGCAAGCATCGTCCGACGGCCCGGGTGCCGTGACAGGGCCAGGAGAGCGCGTATGTCAGTAGTGCAACCGGTCGTTCACCACGGGCACGCCAGAGCGGTGCAGCGCCTGGATCGGGTGCATCAAGACCGGGTGACGGCAATGCGGGCACGAAGCCTGTGCCCCCTTCGACGACGAGAACGTCAGATGGTGGCACGCTGCACAGCGGACTACGTAGAACGCGCCGATCCAATTGAGCAATCCGAGGTAGATCGCTGCAGTAGCGGCAGTCGCCAGAACGGCGATGACAGCGATGGTGAAAACCTCTTCAATGGTCATGCTCGTCGACCTCCAACCACTCTCGGCGTGTGGTTCTGACGCTACGCCCGCATCCTGTGCGGGGGATATGCGTCGAGCCAGAGTTTCTGTGCGAGGCGATCGCTCGAGTGACGGACGTCTCTCGTTTTCGTGATTGGCTGACCGCACTGGGAGAATCTCAGGCGTGGATTTTCGCAACGTCGCCATCGTGGCTCACGTCGACCATGGGAAGACGACCCTCGTCGACGCGATGCTGCGCCAGTCGGGCGCCCTGCACCACCGCGGTGACGACACCACGGAGCGCATCATGGACTCCGGTGACCTCGAGCGGGAAAAAGGCATCACGATCCTCGCCAAGAACACCGCCGTGCACCGCCACCACGCCGACGGCAGCGTGAAGGTCATCAATGTGATCGATACCCCAGGTCACGCGGACTTCGGGGGCGAGGTCGAGCGCGGGCTGTCGATGGTCGACGGCGTGCTGCTGCTAGTGGACGCCTCCGAGGGGCCGCTGCCGCAGACCCGCTTCGTGCTGCGCAAGGCCCTGGCCGCGCACCTGCCGGTGATCCTTGTCGTCAACAAGACGGACCGGCCGGATGCGCGGATCACCGAGGTTGTCTCTGAAAGCCACGACTTGTTGCTCGATGTCGCCTCCGACCTCGACGAGGAGGCCCAGAAAGCAGCCGAGGACGCCCTCGGATTGCCCACGCTCTACGCGTCTGGGCGCGCAGGTATCGCCAGCACCACCGAACCGGCCAACGGCGAGAATCCCGACGGCGACAACCTCGACCCGCTGTTCGACGTCCTGCTCGAACACATTCCGCCACCGCAGGGCGATCCCGAGGGGCCACTGCAGGCCCTGGTGACCAACCTCGATGCGTCGGCCTTCCTCGGCCGCCTCGCGCTGATCCGCATCTACAAGGGCCGGATTCGCAAGGGCCAGCAGGTCGCCTGGATGCGCGAAGTGGACGGTCACCCGGTCATCACGAACGCCAAGATCACCGAACTCCTGGTCACCGAGGGCGTCGAGCGCACCCCGACCGACGAGGCCATCGCCGGCGACATCGTCGCTGTCGCCGGCCTGCCGGAGATCATGATCGGTGACACCCTCGCCGATCCGGACCACGCGCACGCGTTGCCGCGCATAACGGTCGACGAGCCTGCCATCTCGGTGACCGTCGGCACCAACACCTCGCCGCTGGCGGGCAAGGTGTCCGGACACAAGCTCACCGCCCGCATGGTCCGCAGCCGGCTCGACCAGGAGCTCGTCGGCAACGTGTCCATCAAAGTCGTCGACATCGACCGCCCGGACGCCTGGGAGGTGCAGGGCCGTGGCGAGCTGGCGCTGGCCGTGCTCGTTGAGCAGATGCGGCGCGAGGGCTTCGAGCTGACCGTCGGCAAGCCGCAGGTCGTCACCCAGACGATCGACGGCAAGCTGCACGAACCGTTCGAGGCGATGACGATCGATTGCCCCGACGAGTTCGTCGGCGCCATCACGCAGCTGATGGCCGGCCGCAAGGGCCGGATGGAAGAGATGACCAACCACGCGGCGGGGTGGGTCCGGATGGACTTCATCGTGCCCAGCCGAGGGCTGATCGGCTTCAGGACCGACTTCCTGACGCTGACGCGCGGCACCGGCATCGCGAACGCGGTGTTCGACGGCTACCGGCCGTGGGCGGGCGACATCCGCGCGCGGCACACCGGCTCGCTGGTGTCCGACCGCTCGGGGACGATCACGCCGTTCGCGATGATCCAGCTCGCCGACCGCGGCCAATTCTTCGTCGAGCCCGGCCAGGACACCTATGAGGGCCAGGTGGTCGGCATCAACCCTCGGGCTGAGGACCTCGACGTCAACGTCACCCGCGAGAAGAAGCTGACGAACATGCGCAGCTCGACCGCCGACGTGATCGAAACGCTGGCCCGTCCGCTGGAGTTGGACCTCGAGCAGGCGATGGAGTTCTGCGCCGCCGACGAGTGCGTGGAGGTGACGCCCCAGGTGGTCCGGGTGCGCAAGGTCGAGCTCGACGCCACTCAACGGGCACGCGCCCGCTCCCGGGCCAAGGCCCGCGGTTAACCATGCCGATACCCTGAACAGCGTGCCGGGCCCCCCTCGCATCATCGTCGTGCTATCCGCGCTGATGATGGTGGCTTCCGGCTGCACGGTCAGCCCACCGCCCGCGCCGCAGAGCACCGACACGTCGAAGACCGCGGCACCGCCGCCGCCGAAGGCGACGCAGATCATCATGGCGATCGACTCGATCGGGCCCGGCTTCAACCCGCACCTGCTGTCGGATCAGTCGCCGGTGAACGCGGCGATCAGCTCTCTCGTTCTGCCCAGTTCGTTTCGGCCGGCTCCGGATCCGAACTCGCCCACTGGATCTCGCTGGGAGCTCGACACCACGCTGCTGGAGTCGGCAGAGGTCACCAGCCAGGACCCGTTCACTGTCACCTACAAGATCCGCCCCGAGGCCTCGTGGACCGACAACGCCCCGATCGCCGCCGACGACTTCTGGTACCTGTGGCGTCAGATGGTCAGCCAGCCCGGTGTCGTGGACCCCGCGGGCTATGACCTGATCACCGGAGTGCAATCCATCGAGGGCGGCAAGACGGCGGTGGTGACCTTCTCGCAGCCGTACCCCGCGTGGCGCGAGCTGTTCAACAACATCCTCCCCGCCCACATCGTCAAGGACGTGCCCGGCGGATTCGCGGCAGGACTGGCGCGCGCGCTGCCGGTCACCGGTGGCCAGTTCCGCGTGGAAAGCATCGACCCGCAGCGCGACGAGATCTTGCTGGCCCGTAACGACCGTTACTGGAGTGCGCCCGCCAAGCCCGACCAGGTGCTATTCCGGCGCGGCGGCGCGACTGCCGCGCTGGCGGATTCGATCCGCAACGGCGACACCCAGGTCGCCCAGGTACACGGCGGCGCGGCGGCGTTCGCGCAACTGTCAGCGATTCCCGACGTGCGGACCGCGCGTATCGTCACACCGCGGGTCATGCAGCTGACGCTTCGGGCGCAGCAGCCCGCACTCGCGGATTCCCAAGTGCGCAAAGCGATTCTGGGCCTGCTCGACGTCGACCTGCTGGCGTCGGTGGGTGCAGCCGACGACAACACCGTCACCCTCGCGCAGGCACAGGTGCGGTCCCCGTCCGACCCGGGTTACGTCCCGACCGCGCCGCCCGCGATGACAAAGGAGGGCGCGCTCGCTCTGTTGGCCGACGCGGGCTATCAGGTTGAGCAGGTCGAGACCCCGCCGCCGCCGACGCCGGGCACGCCCGCGCCGGAGAACAGCCGAGGGCTAATCACCAGGGACGGCGTTCCGCTGACGCTCGTGCTCGGTGTGGCGGCCAACGACCCGACCGCGGTTGCGGTCGCGAACACCGCGGCAGATCAACTGCGAAACGTCGGCATCACGGCGTCCATCTCGGCGCTGGACCCGGTGGTGCTCTACGGTGATGCGTTGATCAACAACCGCGTCGACGCCGTCGTGGGTTGGCATCAGGCGGGCGGCGACCTGGCGACCTCATTGGCCTCGCGGTACGGCTGCCCCGCGCTGGAAGCGACAGCGGTCTCGACGGCCACGCCGGGGACGACGAGTTCGTCGCCGTCGTCGTCGCCGGCCAGCACCCAGCCGACGCCGGTGAAGCCGACCACGACGGCGACGCAGACCAGTCCGATCCCCGCGCCGGAATCCGGTCAGCTCGTCCAGGCGCCGAGCAACATCACCGGCGTCTGCGACCGCAGCATCCAGCCGAAGATCGACGCGGCGCTGGACGGCACCGACGACATCGGTCAGGTGATCAATGCGGTCGAACCGCGGCTGTGGAACATGTCGACCGTGCTGCCGATCCTGCAGGACACCACGATCGTCGCGGCGGGCCCGAGCGTGCAGAACGTCAGCCTGTCGGGGGCCGTGCCGGTGGGCATCGTCGGCGACGCCGGAAAGTGGGTCAAGGCGCCGCAGTGATCACTTCACGCACGGGGTGTTCGTCCCGGCCATCTCGGTGAGGTCGGTCGGTGCAGGCGCCTGGGTTCCACTGGCCGTTGCGTCGACCGTGGTGACCGGGGCCGCGGTGGCGGCGGTACTGCTGGTGCTGCCGCGCAAGTACTCGGCGGCGGGGAAGTCGGCACCGATCGTCAACCGCACCGTGTCGGCCGCGACGGCGTCGGACGCCGTGGCGGCGAGCTGAAGGCGGTCGGCCAGCATGTGCGCGGCGTCGCCGGCGCCTGGCCCGTAGGCGATGGTGCTCGTTTCGGCCAGGCTCTCTGCGGTGCTGACCGTTCCCGCGGTCAGTCCGTCGGCGCCGAAGGCTTGTTCGACTGCCGTGCCGAGGCGGCTGTGGCTTGTGGCGTTGATGACATCGAGTGTCGTTGGGGCAGAACGGGATTGCGATGGGATCGGGGTGTCGGGGGGCGCCCCGTTGGTGAACAGGTTGTGCACGATCGCCCGGATGCCGTGCACGTCGACGATGTTGACGTCCTCGCCCGCAGGGTCCTGACCGAACTCGCTGATCGGCAGCGTATAGAGGGTGAGGCGGGTGTCGGTCAGTGCTGAAGCGTTTTCGACGAAACCCGCGAGGTCGAATCCGGCGTCGACGGCGATGTTCCGCTGGGCGACCTGTAGCAGGTTGCGCAAATCGCTGGGACTGGACAACGCTCCGGCGTGGCGCAGCGCGGTCACGAGAGACACGATGAACGCCTGCTGGCGGCGAGTGCGGTCCATGTCGGTGAACAATTGGTCGTTCTCGTCGCGGCGCTGCCGCACGAACGCCATCGCCTGCGCGGCATCAATCTGCTGAACGCCACGGTGGAATTTCGCACCGGAGTAGCTGTCTGAGGTGTCGTCGTTGAGGCACACGGTGATCGGCTGCACGACTTGTGCGATCTGAAAGAAGGCTCCGAGGGTGACTTCGATGAAATGGTCGATCGGCACACTCAACAGCCGGCGCACCGTGTCGATCTCCGCCTTGCGGCCCGCTTCACGCGCTGTCTGCTCGCGGGACGACTGGGAGATGCTGTCGCTCAGCCTGTTCATGGTCTGCTGGTACGCCAGCCCGTAGGCCTGTTTGATCTTGCCCTTGCACACGCCGCTGGGGCATCCGGGCAGATCGACGTAGTCGTCGCGGGGCACCGATACGGCGCTGACGGGACCGTTGCCGCCGGGTAGGTGCAACAGGATCAGAACGTTGGCGTTGTAGCCGCCGACGGTTTCGTCGCCCGCATGCAGCGCGTCGTAGATGTCTTGGGGGAGCGGCTGGCCGTGTTGGTCCAGGCGGCTGTCCAATCCCATGATCAGGATGTTCTGCGCCCCCCCGACTGACGCCGGGCCGCCGGCCAGCGCCTGCGAGGTGGTGATGCCTCCGGACAGATTGCGATAGCCGGCCCAACCCATCGCGGTGACGGCGAGCACGACGACGGCGGCCAATCCTCCCAGCACCCGGCCTGCGGCACGGATCCGAGGTCGGCTGCGCGGAAGCCGGTGCCGCGGGCCGTCCACCCGCAGTACCGGCTCCGTATCCAACGCCGAAACGGCCGGTCGACTCATAACAGATGGGAATTATCCCGGCACCTCCTGAGCGGATACTGAGGATCCGCCGGTCAGGACGGGAATCGGCCCCCCTCCGCCAGCAAGGGGGCCGACGGGCCTTCCGGGTTGGCTACTTGTTGTTCTTGTGTGCCGCCTTGTGGCCTGACGTCGCGCCGGAGGAATCCTTCCCGCCAGACGCCTTGTTCGAGCCGTTGTCGGCCTTCCCTGTCGACGTGTCACCCTTGCCCTTGGCGTCAGCCTTGGAGTCGGTCGCATCCTTGGCGTAGATGCCGGCTGCGTTCTTGCCGTCGGTATCTGTGCCCGACTTGGATTTCGTGCCGGTGGTGGTGCTGGAATCCGTTGCAGCAGAGGATGTGTCACTTTCACTGGCGAACGCGTTTGCGGGCCTGGTTCACCTGAACGGAGGGGGAGCGCACAGCAATCGGCCCCCTCCCTGCGATTGGAGGGGGCCGATGCGAACGCCGTCGGGATCGAGCAGGCGATCCCTAGTTGGAGCTTATCCGGCGCCCTTCTCCCCACTGGATGCAGCAGACCTCTTCGCGGACACGGCGGCGACCCTCTGCTTCATAGCGCCGCCTGCTGCGTTGCGGATGTCATCACGGGCCTTGTCGACAGCGGCACGGACATCGGCCCGGCCGTCAGTCATCGCGCCTTTGACGTCGGTGCGGGCTGTCGTGACGTTTTCTTTCACGTCGCCACCGTTTATGACGGCATGGGCGACACCCTCGGCCCCGTCTATCGCAGCCGTCATGACCTCGCCCTGCGCGCTGACAATGACGCCACGGACCTCGACACTGGACCTGGCGACCTGTGCCGAAATCGTCACCGCTCGATCGGCCGCATCGCGTACGGGAGTCGGCTTTTCTTCGGCGACCGTCACCGCCTTGCGCGTCGTCACCGCTGTGCCTGCAGTACCCCCGGTGTTGACCGTCAGCATTTTCGCCGATGGCCCCGGCACTGCGGCTGGGTCGCTGGCTGCGGCCAGCGGGGCCGGCGTGGCGGCCAGCGCGTCCGCGATGTCGAGCTGCAGAGCGCGCAGCGCGTGTCCGATCGGAGTGATGGCGCCGACCGTTGCACCTTCGAGGTCCACGAGGCCTTGACCAATTGCGCCGATGACATTTCCTGGACGTAGTGTCGCGATGGCGGCAAGCACCGCCACGGTGCTGTCGACGACCTGCGTCCCGATCAGGATCGGCGCTCTGAGTACTGCGGTCGCGATGTCGGGAGCATTGGTGATGATTGCGTCGGCCACGCCAAGGGCGTGGGTGAACACAGTGGTCGCCACCGTGGTCACCGCGTCAACGACCGGCGTGACAGCGTCGGTCACGGTGTCCACCAACCCCGTTACCAGGTCATTGAGAATCGCCGGGATGTTGGCTGGATTCGCGATTGCGGCCTGAATCGCGAGCACGAGCTGAAGCGGCAAGCCGACGAGCGCCTCTGCGATTACACCGGCCGAGGTGTTGAACGCTGTCGCGAAGTCCTGTGCGTAGCCCACCCCATTCACAATCAATTGCGTAATGATCGGCAACGGGTCATCGATCCGGGCTTGGATGCCCGCCCCCAAAGCGGCCAGTTGCTCCTGGAGCTGTACTGTTCCGGTCTGCAACCACGCCAGCCAAGTCGGCAGTGCCGTGAGCTCGACCGCAGGTGCCTTGAGGCTCGGGAGGTGGAGATCCGGTAGGGGTGGTGCGATCGGGCTCATGGCGATATAGCCGGCCCCGAGCAACGCCACCCCACCGGCGGCATACGAGCGACGTAAAGCGACTTGCATATCAGTACCCTTTCAGTTCGACCCGACCCAGCAAACATAGCTGAGTCAACCCGAAATCAGCGTCAAATCCGTGTGAATTATTTTCACGCAAATCTGAAGAGTGCCAATCAGGAGGACATTGCTTGCCACTGCAAGTAGCTGTCATTGCTATTCGCCGGTGCGAATCACGGTTTGGCAAACACGGGGTCTCATCACGACAACGACGTATCCGCAAGTTGCCAGCTGGTGCTGATGATTGATGAGTACATCGATATGCTAGTTAGCTTTACTGTGCCTACTTCACACTCTGCCAAGGTGATCAGGCTTATCGACACTTGACGATCATTTGCGAGATTCGCACATCGACGGCAACGCTTTATCTGGTCTTAGTGCAGAATCAGCGGACCCCAGTGCTGTCACAAACGCAGCACGGTGGAATTCGGCAACGAACTGTCGCAACGCGTCCGGCTTTGGCCTCTGTTCGCCATCCAGGGGCAGTGACGGTGACCAGGACCGCGAGCCCAAGCCAAGAAAAGTTGCTGCCGCAGTGCCTCGCCGCGCGGAGGCCGGAATCGCACCGATTGTCGTGGCGCGTGCACCTGGCTTTATGTTGTTGCCAACCGCGGACGGTCCACCGGTGGCCGGTGCTCCGTCGCAAACGGCGTTACGGCCCGATTGATGCGAAACCACACTGCCAGCGTTGGGTAGCGATAGTCGGCTAGCAATCATCATGCCGCACCAACAGCGTGCGCGGCACGTCTCTCGCGTAGTACCCGCAGGCCGTGCGCCGCAAACGCCGCGATCGCGAATACCACGAGCAGCCAATACGGCGGGCGAGCGAGCTCCCACACGAAGAGGGCTGCGAACGCCGGCGCTCGCTGCGTGACTGCCAGCACGCCCGCGGCGCACATCAGCGATACCGCGGAGACATGGATATGGGTGCCCCCAAGCTGATTCAGGGCAAGCGTCGCGAGTGACCCCGCCGCGGCGCCCGTGGCGAGTGCAGGCGTGAGAAGGCCGCCGACTGCGCCTGCACGCAGGAACAGCGCGGTCAGCAGCGGCTTCAACAACAGGATGACCGCGGCCGCGCCGAGAGTCAGACCACTGTTCACGCTCACCGTCAGGATGCTTCTGCCGTTGCCCGGCAACTCGGGCCACCAGATCGAGCAGATACCGGTCAAGAGTCCGGCGGCGGCGACCGCAGGAATCAGCACCCACGATTTGAACTGGACCTTCGGCCGCGCGGCGGCCATCACGCGGTTGAACGCCAGACCCACCGCGGCCGCCAACGGCGCGATGGCCAGCGCCAGGAAACCGAACAGGTAGGAGAGCCTGGCGTCCGGCCACGTCAGCGCATGCTCGAGATGTGTGACCGGCGATGCCACCGCAACCGCGAGGCTTGACGTGATCAACGCGGCACCGACTGCTCTCGGATGCCAGGTGCCGAGCAGGATGCGGGCCGCGAACAATGCACCGCCGAGCGGAACGCTGTAGACCGCCCCGAGACCGGCTCCGGCCGCGCATGCCAGCAGGATCTCGCGATCACGCGCCGTCAACGCCAGCCGAGTGGTGCCGAAATCGCCGAGGGCCGCGGCGAGTTGGCGCGGAGCGCCTTCGCGGCCCAACGACGCGCCGGATCCGACAATCAGCACCTGCAGCGCAGCGTCGATCGACAACGGCACGCGAGGAATCGCGCGGTGGCTCTTGATGGTCTCCGTCAAGCCGGGAACCTCGGTGCGCCGCCGCAGAATCCACCAACCACAACCGGCGAGCGCACCACCGACCATCGGACCGATGGCACGCCGGACCATGCTGCTTTCGCCGACGCCGCTGAGCAGCGTGCCGAATGTGTAGTGATACGTGAGGTGTTCGACCGCGTGCAGCAGCAGCGTGGTGGCCGCCCCGGCGACACCTGCCAACAGGCCGATGACGACAATCGCACATCCGAACTCGACGGCGCGCCGTGTCACGAAACGAATCTATGCCACCCGGGGTGCTGTGTTGCGGTCGATGGCCAGCAGGCAAGCTGGTGCGATGGAAAGCCCCCGGCTGTTGTTCGTGCACGCCCACCCGGACGACGAGACGCTGACAACCGGCGCGACGATCGCCCACTACGCCGCGCTGGGCGCCCAGGTGTGTGTTGTCACGTGCACGCTCGGCGAGGAGGGGGAGGTTATCGGCGAGCGCTGGGCTCAGTTGGTCGGCGAACAAGCAGACCAACTGGGTGGCTTCCGCATCGGAGAGCTGAGCGCCGCACTGAACGCGCTGGGAATCGGGGCACCGGTCTTCCTCGGCGGTGCAGGACGGTGGCGCGACTCGGGGATGGAAGGCACGCCGCCGCGACAGCGGCAGCGATTCGTCGACGCCGACCCGAGCGAAGCCGTCGGTGCGCTGGTCGAGATCATCCGTGGGTTACGGCCACACGTCGTCGTCACCTACGACGCCAACGGCGGGTACGGTCACCCCGACCACATCCACGCGCACGAGGTCACGATGGCGGCAGTGGCCGCATCGGGCGGCAACGAGTTCCCCGGCGAACCATGGACCGTGCCGAAGTTGTATTGGACCGTGATGTCAAAGCCCGCGATGGCGGCGGGACTCGAGGCGCTCGGAGACGTTCCCCCGCAATGGAAACGCGTATCGATCGACGAGGTGCCGTTCGGGTATCCCGACGACGCGATCGACGCCGCGATCGACGTTCCCGATCAGTTGCCCGCGAAGGTCGCGGCGCTGCGTGCTCACGCCACCCAGGTCTCCGTTGCGCCGAACGGCCTGTCCTGCGCGCTGTCAAACAACATGGCCCTGCCGATCGGGGCGGTCGAGCACTACGTCCTTGCGGCGGGCACCCCCGGCGAACGCGACGACCGCGGGTGGGAAACGGATCTTCTCGCCGGGTTGAACCTGGAATAGCGCAACTGCCTCGCGGTAAGCTGCCCGACAGTCGGCGGCGTGCGAAAGGGAGGGCGATGGACCCGGACATGGATCCCAACCTGCAGCACTGGCAGGACCGCGCGGACAATTTCCAGTGGGTGATCGGGTCGCTCGTCGCACTGCTAGACAGCATCCCCACCTGACCCCGCTGCGTACCGTCGTTCTAATCCTGCTTGCGATCGACGGTGTGCTCTCGGCCGTGGCGGCGGCGTTCTTTCTTCCGCTCCGAATCGGATCGGTGCCCTTTCCGATCAGTGCCCTGGTCAGTGGACTCGTCAACGCCGCGTTGGTATGGGCCGCATTGCAGTGGACCTCATCGCCGCGGGTGGCCGCGGTGCCGTTGTGGTCATGGCTGCTGACCGTCGCAGGGCTGACGTTCGGCGGGCCGGGTGACGACATCGTGTTTGGCGGTGTCGGAGTCATGGAGTACGCACCGCTGCTGTTGATCGTTTTGGGTGCGGTGCCGCCCGCGCTGGTGCTGTACCCGCGCAACCGGCCGCGCTAAACGATTAGTCGTGGTCGGCAGGCCTGTTCTTAGCGGTCTGCCGCACCTTCTTGACTACCTTCCTGGCGGTGTCGCCGAAACTCTTCGACACGTTCGTCGAGGCGGTTGCGCCGTCCTCGGCGGTTTTGCCAGGCCTGCCTACGTGCGACACGTTGGCGAACACGTTCGCCTTCCCCACGGTGCCGCGCACATCTCCCTGAGCCCGGACAACACCGTTGGTGCCGGTTTCCAGAGTCTGGCGGTTGGTGGCGTTGAAATTGGTGCGAATCTCATGGCGCACCCGGGTCACAGGACCGGGCGTCGTCTGGTCGACATCCACTTCGGTGCCGATGCGGGTTCGCACGGAATTGAGCGTGGAATTGAACTGCGCGAATGGCGTTTTGACCATCGACGGCACGGTACCGATCTCCGACATCCTCTCCTGATCGGGCGGGGACAAAGGAACGCCCAACCGGTCGCGTATGTCTGCGATTCCGTTTCTAACGAGGGGGCTCAACCCGGCGCCGCCCTTGAAAGCCCCGTTGACGTCTCCGTTGAGAGGGTTGAGAACGCGGTCGAGCAAGGCCTGCAAGCTACCGGCATTCCCGACCCCCACCCCCGGCGCCGCCGTCGGGTCCACAAGCGTCGTCGTAGCGAGAGTGTTACAACGCAGGCAGATCGGCGGCAGTGGCGGCAGCGGCGGCAGCGGCGGCAACCAGAACCCGATTTGGTCGTTGGCGAAGAAGATGAACGAGTTGATGGTGTCGACGCCGACGTTGACCAAGCCCTGGCCGAAGCTGATTTTCCTATCAAGCCAGTCGGCGATGTTGAAGACGATGCTACGGACGATCCGCTCGCCGAGGTGGTAGAAGTAGTCGATTTGTGGTGCCAACCAACCGACATAGGGGATCCAGCCGACCGCGTACTGGGCGACCTCGAACCCATAGTGCACCCACGGTTCGATCGCAATGTAGATGTTGGTGATGCTGCTGCCGATGGACCCCGGAGTAGGCACCACGATTGGGGGCGGCAGTGGCGGCGGCGAGGTGCCGAAGCTCGGCGGTATCAGGATCCGCTGCACCCATCCCGACAGGGTTGTGGGAGCCGGTGGTTGCGCCACAGGCTGGACCGCCGCCGCGAGTTGAATCGTCGGCCTGGGGGGCGGGGGAGGTTGCACCGACGGGGCGATGACGACGGCGCTCGCCGTGACCGTGGCGACGCCGGCCATGAGGACTGAGCGTGCGGAAATATTCATAAAGGCTCTTTCGTCTTTTGCAATCCCCGACCTGGATGAAAACCTACGCCGGGTTTGCTGGCTGCGTCTGGTAATCGACGCCAATTGGCGTGTCGGTGGCACCTTGCGGGTCGGCAGCCCGCCACCGTCGTCGACACGCGGACTACTGTGGCCGATATGTCGGGCGCAGTGGTTTCAGAATGTGAGACATGCGGATGATTCTCGACGACCGTGGGGTTACACGGGAGTGGCTCTGAACCCCCAGCGCGGCGCCGATCTGCCCAGCCCGGTGGTCCCCCCGAAGTCCGGTGCGTCCGGCGCTGCTGCTCTACGGCGGGTGTTGCGCCGCGCCCGCGACGGGGTCGCGCTCAACGTCGACGAGGCCGCGATCGCCATGACCGCCCGTGGCGAGGACCTCGCCGATTTGTGTGCCAGCGCAGCGCGGGTGCGCGACGCGGGGCTCGTGTCCGCGGGCCGGCGTGGCGGCACTGGACGGCTGCCCGTCAGCTACTCGCGCAAGGTGTTCATTCCCGTCACGCATCTGTGCCGCGACACCTGCCACTACTGCACGTTCGTCACCGTGCCAGGCAAGCTGCGCGCCGCCGGCATGGGCATGTACATGGAGCCCGACGAGATACTCGACGTCGCCCGCCGGGGCGCCGAATTGGGTTGCAAGGAAGCGTTGTTCACGCTCGGTGACCGTCCCGAGGCGAGGTGGGACGAGGCGCGCCAGTGGCTCGACGAGCGGGGCTATGACTCCACACTGGACTACGTGCGCGCGATGGCGATCCGGGTGCTGGAAGAGACGGGGCTGCTGCCACACCTGAACCCGGGCGTCATGTCGTGGTCGGAGCTGTCCCGGCTCAAGCCGGTTGCGCCGTCGATGGGCATGATGCTGGAGACCACGTCGCGTCGACTGTTCGAGACCAAGGGTCTGGCGCATTACGGCAGCCCCGACAAGGATCCCGAGGTGCGGTTACGCACACTTGCCGATGCCGGTCGGTTGTCGATTCCGTTCACCACCGGGTTGCTGGTCGGCATCGGGGAGACGCTTGCCGAGCGCGCCGAGACCATTCACGCAATCCGCCAGTCGCACAAGGAATTCGGGCATGTTCAGGAAGTGATCGTGCAGAACTTCCGGGCCAAGGACCACACCGCGATGGCCGCGATGCCCGACGCGGGCTTCGACGATTTCGTGGCGACGGTGGCGGTCACCCGGCTGGTGATGGGGCCCAAGATGCGCATCCAGGCGCCGCCTAACCTGGTGTCGCGCGCCGAGTGCCTGGCGTTGATCGGCGCCGGTGTCGACGATTGGGGCGGGGTGTCGCCGCTGACTCCCGACCACGTCAACCCAGAACGGCCGTGGCCCGCCCTGGATGAACTCGAGGCCGTCACCGCCGAGGCGGGTTACGACCTGGTGCAGCGGCTGACGGCGCAGCCGAAGTATGTGCAGGCGGGTGCGGCGTGGATCGACCCGCGGGTGCGCGGACACGTCGACGCGTTGGCAGACCCGGAGACCGGGCTGGCTTTGGATGTCAATCCGGTTGGTCGGCCGTGGCAGGAGCCCGACGAGGCCGCCGAGTCGCTGGGCCGCACGGATCTGCACGCGGCGATCGACTCCGCGGGCCGTCTTACCGAGAGCCGCAGCGATCTGGGCACCGCGTTCGGTGACTGGGAGTCGATCCGCGAGAAGGTGCACGAACTGGCGGCGCGGACGCCGGAGCGCATCGACACCGACGTGTTGGCAGCGTTACGTTCGGCAGAGCGCGATCCCGCCGGCTGCACCGACGACGAGTATCTGGCGTTGGCGACCGCCGACGGCCCTGCGCTGGATGCCGTTGCGGCGCTTGCAGATTCACTTCGTAAGGACGTAGTGGGCGACGACGTGACGTTCGTCGTCAACCGCAACATCAACTTCACCAACATCTGCTACACGGGGTGCCGGTTTTGCGCGTTCGCCCAACGTAAAGGTGACGCCGACGCGTACTCGCTGTCGACGGCAGAGGTCGCCGACCGGGCATGGGAGGCTCACGTCGCAGGCGCGACGGAGGTGTGCATGCAGGGCGGCATCGACCCCGAACTGCCGGTGACGGGCTACGCCGATCTGGTGCGCGCCGTCAAGGCCCGGGTGCCGTCGATGCATGTGCACGCGTTCTCACCGATGGAGATCGCGAACGGCGTGACCAAGAGCGGGTTCTCGATTCGGGAGTGGTTGACCAGCCTGCGCGAGGCGGGCCTGGACACCATCCCCGGCACCGCCGCCGAGATCCTCGACGACGAGGTGCGCTGGGTGCTGACCAAGGGCAAACTTCCGACGTCGATGTGGATCGAGGTCGTCACCACCGCCCACGAGGTCGGGCTGCGGTCGTCGTCGACGATGATGTACGGCCACGTCGACCAGCCGAACCACTGGGTGGGGCATCTCAACGTGTTGCGTGGGATCCAGGATCAGACCGGTGGGTTCACCGAGTTCGTGCCATTGCCGTTCGTGCACCAGAGCAGCCCGCTGTATCTGTCAGGCGGCGCGCGCCCCGGGCCGACGCACCGTGACAACCGCGCGGTGCACGCGCTGGCGCGGATCATGTTGCACGGCAGGATCTCCAACATCCAGACCAGCTGGGTGAAGCTCGGCGTCGAACGCACGCAGGTGATGCTCAACGGCGGCGCCAATGACCTCGGCGGCACGCTGATGGAGGAGACGATCTCGCGAATGGCGGGCTCGGAGTTCGGCTCGGCCAAGACGGTCGAGGAACTCATCGACATCGCTGCGGGCATCGACCGGCCTGCCCGCCAGCGCTCGACGACATACGCGCCGCTCGCCGCCTGAGTCGAGCGCGATCGTGAACTAGCTGCCACGCTCGGTACGTGTACATCACGAACCGACGCTCAGGAGGGCCATGACCACGATCACCGGTATTCCCGCACACGCGCTGCTTGTGCACGCGATCGTGGTGCTGGCGCCGCTGACCGCGCTGCTCGAGATTCTGTGCGCGTTCTGGCCGGCGGCCCGTCGGCGGTTCGTATGGCTGGTCTTGGCTTTAGCGGCGGTGACGCTGGTGCTCACACCCCTGACGACCGAGGCGGGGGAGTGGCTGTACAACGAGCAGTCGCAGCCCAGCCCGATACTTCAGGAGCACGCTGCGCGCGGTCACTGGATGATCTACTTCTCGATCGGTCTACTCGTGGTCGCGATCGCGCTCGTCGTGCTGCATTGGCTGATGAGCAGATCGGACAAGCCGAGAACGGCAGCGGCGGTGATCGTCGCGGTCCTCGCGCTGGTGGTCGGCGTTTCGTCGATTGTGGGCGTAGTGCGGATCGGCGACGCGGGCGCCGAGGCGGTGTGGGGCCGGCAGAGTTGATAGACGCCCGCCGGCCCCACAATGTCAGGCCTGCTTGAGCGCCTCGATGTCCAGTGCGATGGTGATCTTGTCGCCGACGACCGTGCCACCCGTCTCCAGCGGCATGTCGATGTCGATGCCGAAGTCCTTGCGGTTCAGGACGACTGAGGCCTCGAAGCCGGCGACCTCACCGTGGCCCATCCCGGGGTTCACTCCGTTGAACTCGAGGTCCAAGCTGACGGGCTTGGTGACGCCCTTGAGGGTGAAGTCGCCGTCGACCACATACTTGTCGCCGCTGGTCCGCACGCCGGTGGACCGGAACGTCGCGGTGGGGTACTTCTCGACCTCGAAGAAATCAGCCGACTTGATGTGGGCGTCGCGCTGCTCGTTGTTGGTGCTGATCGAGTCGACCGCGATCTCGGCCGTCACCGACGGGGTGCCGTCCTCGGCGACGACGATCGCGCCGCTGAAGTTCTCGAAGCGGCCTCGCACCTTGCTCACCATGAGATGGCGTACCGAGAAGTTGATCGACGAGTGAACCGGGTCGATGGCCCAAGTCCCCGCGCTGAGCTGGGCGGTTCCTGCGGCATCAACGGTTGAGGTCATGACTATCTCTTTCACCTAAGGGTGTCGGCCTTCCCGACGCCTTCGATGAAGCAAACGGACCGTAGTCCGAATCCATTCCCGTCCCGACGAGCAGGCATGAAATCCACAGATTCGTCGGCGCGTCGTGGGCAGACACAGCGGTGGCGGGGACGGCAGACGGGTTCGGCGCTAGGGCGGGTTTCAGTCGATCACCCCGCCCTGGCGTCACACCAGGGCCGCTACCTAGAACATGCCTTCAGACCTCGGTTCGACAGCTACGGGCCGTCGGCGCCATCGTTGCCGTCGGCGCCGCCTGCTGCTGAGGGTGTGTCGGTGTGTCGGCATACGAACACGACCGCTCAGTGTGTTCGGCCTACAGCCTGGCCGCCAGTTCGGTGCCTTGCCGAATCGCTCGTTTGGCGTCGAGTTCGGCTGCCAGCGCCGCACCGCCGATGACGTGCGGCTCGATGCCGCGGCCGCGCAACCCGTCTTCGAGATCGCGCACCGATTCCTGGCCCGCACAGATCACTACGTTGTCGACCTCGAGCAGGCGCCTGTCGGATCGATCGGGACCGAAGCTGATGTGCAGGCCGTCGTCGTCGATGCGCTCGTAGTTCACGCCCGACAACTGCTGTACGCCCTTTGCCTTCAGCGAGGCGCGGTGCACCCAGCCCGACGTCTTACCCAGCCGCATGCCCTGCGGGCCCTTGGTCTGCTGCAGCAGATACACCTCGCGCGCCGGCGGCGGAGGAATCGGTGTCGCCAACGCGCCGCGTGCCTCTTGCGGATCTGCCGCGCCCCACA
>Ga0105247_10001009_pt1 | contig 21279 bp, 17 predicted proteins | sample KBSS24metaG_FD_81519 | JGI IMG/M metagenome (GOLD analysis project Ga0105247, IMG submission 81519) | Switchgrass rhizosphere microbial communities from Kellogg Biological Station, Michigan, USA - KBS S2-4 metaG | ecosystem: Host-associated > Plants > Roots > Rhizosphere > Soil | place...
GGCACCGCCTCGAGCGCCTTCTCGTAGTTGTGCTCCGCCTCCTGCGGCTTGCCCTGCGCCTGCTTGATGCCCCCGATGTGCGCGTACACCGAGGCGCGCACGTGCGGCTCGGCGTCGGCCGCGAAGAGGAGCGCCTTCTTGTACGCGTCGAGCGCCTCGTCGAGCTGCCCCCGCACGCGATGGTACGAGGCGGCGGAGAGGAGCGGCTCGAGGAGGGGCGGCGGCGGCTTCGACTCCCGGAGCGTCACGCGCTCGAGCCTACGCCGACTCGCGCCCTCCGGCGAGACGCACCCGAACGGCCGCGTTCGACCGCGTCTCGAGCGCGGGCGGCGGCGAGCGCGGGCGGACGCGGGCGAGGAAGACCGCCCGTGGGGGCCCGAGCCGCTCGCTCGCCGCCCGTCCGCGGCGACCGGCCGAGCGCCGCCGCGCGAGGCGCGACGCGACGGCGAAGCGCCGCGGCCGCGGTGCCGGACCGCGCGCGTGCGCTACCATGCGAAGGTGGAGCGGTTCGAGACGTTCGAGAAGGAGAGCGCCCGGGTGCGGCGCGCCGGCAAGGACCCCGAGGACGCCCGGGTCCGCGCCGATCGCGAGGGGCTCTGGCTCGACGGCGAGCGGGCGCTCCCGCGGGACGAGATCGCGCGCGCGTACGTGCAACCTGCACACGACTCGCGGCGCGCGTCGGTGCGCCTCGAGACGTACCGCTTCTTCGCCGACGTGGAGATCGACGTGCGCGACGCGGCGGAGGGCGAGTCGCTGCTCCGCGCGCTGGGGCTCGACGCGCCGCGCGACACGATCACGTTCCGCATGATGTGCGAGCGCCCGATCGGCGCGAACCACGGCTGGCAGATCGGGATGGTGGGGCTCGGCGTGGCGGCGTACGCGTCGGCGCACAGCGCGATGATGCAGGGGCAGGGGCCGGGGCTCCTCGCGTGGGTCTTTTTGCCGCTGATGATCGCCGGGTCGGTGATGCGGCGCTGGCTCAGCGCGTCGGTCGGCGCGGACGGCGTCCTCCTGTCGCAGTGGGGCGACGAGCGGTTCGTCTCGTACGAGTCCATCGACCGCGTCTCGGCGAACGCGCGCGGCGTCGTGCTCACCCTCGCGTCGGGCGAGCGCCTCGCGCTCCGCGCCACGTCGCCGCGCCACCACGCGCTCTCGAGCGCGCTCGCGGAGCGGATCGACGAGGGGCTCGCGGCGTACCGATCGCGCGAGCCCGCGCCGCGCCCCGCCGCGCTCGTCGCGCGCGGCGGGCGCCCGGTCGTGTCGTGGCTCGAGTCGCTCCGCGCCCTGCCGCAGTCGCGCGGCTCCGACGACTACGCCGGCGGTCCGGGCGGCGCGTACCGCACCGTGGCCGTCCCCGCCGAGACGCTGTGGCGGATCGTGGAGGACCCCACCGCGGAGGAGAGCGAGCGCGTCGGCGCGGCGGTCGCCCTCGGCGCGAGCGCGCTGGACGAGGACGGGCGATCGCGCCTCGCGTCGGCGGCGCGCGCGTCGGCCTCTCCGCGCGTGCGCGTCGTCCTCGAGCACGCCGCGCGCGGCGACGACGAGGACGAGGAGCTCGTCGCCGCGCTCGAGGCGTGCGGCCCCGCCTCGGCGCGCCGCCCCGGCTCGTGACCCTCGGGGCCCGCTCAGGCGGGCGCGCGCCGGCAGATCCGGCTACAATCCGGCCCATGGATCTGCCGAACGACGACGCGCTCCGCTGGATCGTCCAGAGCTACGCGTCCCTCCGCGCCGCGCACGGCGAAGCGATCGACGCCCCGGAGCTCCTCCTCCCCACCGGCGAGTTCTTCCCCGATCACTTCGAGCGCGACGCGAAGAGCGTCGTCGCGCTCTTGAAGCGGATGATCGGCTACGCGCCGATCGCCGACGACGTGCCGCTCGAGATCCGCTTCGTCGAGCCGGACGGCGCGGGCGGCGGCGGCGGCTGCGGGACCGGCGCGTGCGGGACGGGCGGGCGCGGCGCGGCGCCGCGCGACGCGATCACCGAGGCGGACGACCGCTACGTCCTCGACGTCGACGTCTCGGACGTCAGCGATCCCGCCGTCCTCACGACCAGCCTGGCCCGCGCGATCGGCGCCCTCGTCCTCCACGAGGCCGACGACGTGCCGGAGGACATCGGCGCGATGAGCGAGATCGTCGCGGCCGCGTGCGGCTACGGCGTCCTCCTCCACAACGGCTCGTACGTCTACGGCAAGTCGTGCGGCGGCGCGCGCGTCCACCAGGCGACGCACCTGTCGGTCGCGGAGCACGCCGTCGTCCTCGCGCTCTTCTGCCGCCTGCACGGCGTGAAGCCGGGCGTCGCGCGCGGCCACCTCGGCACCACCCAGCGCGAAGCGTTCGACGAGGCCGTCGCGTGGTGCGACTCGAACGAGGCCATCGTCGACGCGCTCCGCGATCGCCCCGCGGTCCTCGAAGAGGGCCTCTTCACGATCGAGCCGGTGCGCGGCGTCTTCGGGCGCCTCTTCAAGCGCCGCGCCGAGCCGTCGCCCGCTGACTTCGCGGCCCGCAAATCGACGCGCAGCGCCGACGAGATCCGCCGCTTCGCCGAGACGCGCGCCCTGGTGGAAGAGGCGCTGAAGGAGGGCTGACTGCCCGGCCGGGCCCCTGCCTCCGAGGGCTGCCACGCAACTATGCGGCGGAGGGGAGCGCTCCCCGCGAGCCGTCACCCGAGGACCCGCGCGTCCACGCGCTCCCGTCATTCCATCACGCCCGTGCTGGCAGCCCATCAGCCTGTCGGCACGACGGCGCCACCGAGCACGAACCGGCGCTGACGATCGCGCCCTCGGGGCGGCGCGACCTGCGCCGAGGCCGAAGGCGCGCTGGCTTTCGCACCTCGCGCTCACCGCGCGGCGGGCGGCACGGTCTTCTCACGCGGCGGGCGCTCCGCCATGCACCTGTCCAGCGCGCCCTGCAGCTTCTTCATCGACCCTGGAAGGAGCGGATCCGAAGCGCCCGTCCCGAACCTCGACCAATCGACGCCCGCATCCGTCACGCTGAGCCATCGAAAGAGCGCGCGACCCCTCACGTCATCGAGCGGCACGCCACCCCCGCTCCCGCCGAACCAAGAGCGCGAATCGTGGCTGTTGTTCCGGTTGTCGCCGAGGACCCAAAACTCGTTATCGGCCACGGTCCAGGGCCCCTGGGGCCCGGAGAGCGGCGCGCCCTCGTCGAAGAACGTCAGGTACGCTTCTCCGTCGAGGTACTCGATGTACAGATCGCCCGAGGAAACGCCACCGTCCGAACTGGGCATGACCCCGTTCCCGACGAGGCAATGAGGGACCTCCCAGCCGTTCAACCACGGGTGCCCTTCCCTGACCTCGAGGCGATCGCCGGAGACGGCGATCACTCGCTTCACGAAGTCCTGTTCGCGGTGCTCGGGGAACCTGAAGACCATCGTCTCTCCGCGCTTCGGCCTCCGCACGCGAAAGACGAGCTTGTCCACCATGAGGTGATCGCCAGCCATGAGCGACGGCTGCATCGACCCGGCCGGTATCTTGAACGCCTCGATGACGAAGACACGGATCGGAAATCGCACGGCAGTCGTGAACAACGCGCTCAAAAGCCAGTAGACGACGACCTTCAGCACCGCGGTGCGCCGCAGCCGCGCCTCGGGAACGCGGGAAAGCTCCAGCAGCGACGCGATCCACACGCCCAAGAATCCGACGCCCAGGCCACAGAAGACGAGCCCATATCCGATCACGCCTCCCAGCCAAAGGAGCACCAACGACCCGAGGGGGAAGATCACGGACGAAATACCGAGCCAGAACAACGCCCGCTTCGACTGCCCGAGATAGAAATGTCCGGCTCCCCAAGGACCCAACAGAGCAAGCAGAAGCGCAATACCCCGGTCTGGCTTGGTGCCCGTCGTCGCTGCGTCGTTTGCGTCCGCCATTAGTCGTTCGACGTTTACACCGAACCGCGGGCGCTCCGTTCACGTTCTCCGATGGGATCGTCGCGCCGGGGGAGGAAGAGGCGGATCGTCAGCGGCAACGAGAAAGGGCGCGTCGAGCGCGCTATTCGCTATATCCGCGACAACTCCTTCGCCGCCCGCGCCTACGGCGACGCGGCGACGGTGTCGTGCGAGGCGCGCGGGCGTTCGCGACGGATCGCGCGAACGCCCGGGGCGTGCACCAACGTGGACCTAGTGGGCGCCGCCCTTGAGGACGGCGAGCGGCTCGAGGCGGAGCTCGCGGGCGACGAGGTCGCTCTCGTCTTCGAGGACGCGCGCGATGTCGCGGTAGGCTTGCGGTGCCTCTTCGACGAGATCGGCGAGCGGCGCGCCGTCGAAGACGACGCGCCGCATCGACGCGGCGAAGGCCCGCGGCGCGATGCGGGCGCGCGCTTCTTTTCGGCTCATCACGCGCCCGGCGCCGTGCGACGCGGAGCCGAACGCCGCCTCGGCGCCGAGGCCCACGACGACGTACGACGCGGTCCCCATCGATCCGGGGATGACCGCGCGCGCGCCGGCGACGGCCGCGATCGCTCCTTTTCGATGCACGAGGACGTCGCGCCCGAGCCACCGCTCGCGCGCGACGAAGTTGTGATGCACGTCGATCGGCGGGGACGGATCGATCGGCCCGCCGGTCACGTCGCCGAGGACGTCGACCGCGCGCGCGGCGATCGCGGCGCGGTTGGCGCGCGCGAAGGCGAGCGCGAACGTGTGGTCGTCGACGTACGCCGCACCGCCGGCGTCGCGCACGTCGAGCCCGGCGAGCGGATCGCCGGACGACGCGGCGCGCGCGTGGTGCGCGCACACCGCGCCGCCGAGGCCGCGCGATCCGGAGTGGACGAGGAGCCACGCGCCGCCCTCGGGATCGCGATCGAGCTCGATGAAGTGGTTCCCGCCGCCGAGCGTCCCGAGGTGCCGCCCGGCGATCGCGTCGCGTTTGCGCGCGAGCGCGTGGGTCGAGAGCGACGCTTCGAGGAGCGCATCGGGCACGGCGACGCCGCGCCCGGCGTGGATCGCCGCGCCGACCGGGATCGCCCGGGCGAGCGCGTCGATCGTTCGTTCGAGCGACGCGCGATCGAGCGCCTCGGCGGCGAGGCCGAGGCGCGTCGCCGACACGCCGCACCCGATGTCGCCGCCGAGCGCGCCGGGGACGACGTCGTGCTCGGTGGCGAACACGGTCCCGACCGCCACCCGCTCGGAGAGGTGCGCGTCGGGCATCGCCGCGACGCGCTCCACCGCGTACGGGCGCGACGCGATTCGCTGGAGCTGGCGCACCGTCGCGTCGTCGACGTCGCGCCCCCAGACGTGGACGGGGACGCGCTGCCCGCGCCCCGGCTCGAAGACGACCCGCGGCGTCATCGCGACACCTCGTCTTCGTCTCCGTGTCTGTCTCCGTCTCCATCTTCGTCTTCGACGTCGGGAGCGGCTGGCGCCGGGTCGGCGATGAATCGGAGATCGGGGACGCGTTTGATCTCGATCGCCTCGGCGAGCCGCGCGCGCAAGAACGGCGCGGCGCGCGCGAGCGCGATCTCGGCGGCGCGAACCGCGGCGGGCGAAGGCTGCTCCCCGGACGCGATCGCGAAGTGCACCCTCGCGTGCCGGTAATCGACGCTGAGACGAGCGGCGTTCAGACGAATCAGGAAAAGACGAGGATCGGTGACGTCATCGCGCAGCAGCGCGCGAAGCTCTTCGAGGACGAGCTGCTCCAAACGATCGTGCCGGTGACCGGCACCTTCTTCACGCTTCATTCCGTAGGCTCCAGGAGGAAAATCTCGATGAGAGAAATCCCCTGGCTCGACCTTCCGTCCGCTACCGCACCGACGGCACGAGGCCGCGAAGAGCGCTCCCGGAACGACGCCTCCCGCCGCGTAACTGCGGCCGCATGAACGCGGCCGCAGTTACGCGCCGCAGTCATGTGACTGGCGCCTCGAGCCGGACGAACCGGCGCCGAGACGTGACAGAGAGGGAGGCGTGCGCCGCGCGGTCAGCCGAAAGCCGACGTCACACGCGCGCGAAGCTCGAAGCGAGGGGGAACCCAGAAACCTTTTTCGCAATAGTCACCATGGTCCACCTCCTTCCGCGCACAGACTGTAGCTCGGACGATTCAATCGTCAAGGCCCGAGCTGCGCTGGCCGACGCATGGCGAACAGCGCCGCGCACCTCGTCGATCGCGTGCTCCCGCGAGTGGCCGTCCGGCAATTCGTACGCTCTCTTCCGCGCGTGATCGACGTCATCATCGGCGCGGCCGGCGTGTACCTCGTCTTCTTCGAACGCGCGCTCGCGCGCGACGCCGCCGCTGCGTTGCGCCCTCGCAGCGTGACGTGGTGCGCGTGAGTTGAGCCGGCACCCGTCGTCGCGCGCCGTGCCGCCCGGCCGATCGGGGCGAGCGCCTGCGGATGCGTGGCGCGCTGGCTGCGGTGTGCCGGCGTCGACGCACGCTAGACGCGGGCGCCGTCGGCGCCGCTGGGCGCGCGCGGTCGTCTACCGCGCTACCGCGCCCAGAGCGCGGCGAGCTCGAGCTCGATCGCGTCGAACGGCGCGATCCGCGCCGTGGCGTCGTCGCGCCACGCCCCGAGGAGGAGCCAGCGTTCGCGCTCGAGCCGGTATGCCTCGAGCGTCTTCGCCGTCGGGTCGACCAGCCACGCGTGCGTCACCGACTCGCGCGCGTAGATCGGCATCTTCTCGGCGCGGTCGAGCGCCGCCGTCGACGGCGAGAGCACCTCGCAAATCCAGTCGGGGGCGAGGGTGAACGCCGCCGTGTCGGGGATCTCGGGCATCCGCTCGCGCCGCCAGCCCGCGAGATCGGGGACGAGGACGTCGTCGTGGAGGTGAAGCTCCGGCTCGTCGAGGATCACCCATCCGCCCGGGCCACCGCGGCCACGGTGGAACGGCGGACCTAGCTCGCCGCCGAGGATCGAGGACGCCGTCGTGTGGCGCGCGGCGGGGCGCGGGCTCGTGACGAGCGTGCCGTTCACGATTTCGGCGACGAGGTGGTCCGGGACCGCGACGAGATCGTCGTACGTTGCTCGTCGCTTCGCCGGGTGACCCATGACGAAAGGATACCACGGAGCGGCACGATCCTCAGGCCGGGGTCGAGATCGCGAGCAGGCCGGAAGAGCCCGACGGAGGCCTTCACCGCCGCGACGCGAGGCCCTGTTCTTCGCGTCGCCGGCGAGGCCGAGGACGAGGAGCGTCGCGAAGAAGCCGGCGATCGCGGCGCCGAGGGCCTCCATCGTGCGCGCGTGGACGAACGGCCAGTGCGTCCACGCCGCGAAACCGCCGAACCACGCGAGGCCGCCCGCGACGAGCGCGTACACGACGGCGCGCGCGCGGTAGACGAGGAGCGTCGGGAGGACGCCGAGGGCGAAGACGAAGCTCGGGAAGACGAGCTCCAGTCGATCGCCGAAGACCGGGACCGTCCCGGTCCGCGCGTGGAGCTCCTCGGCGCCGTGCATCGCGAGGTACCCCGCGCCGACCGCGGCGGCGAAGAAGATCGTCGCGTCGACGAACGCCGCGAGCGATTGGCCGAGCGTAGATGTCGTTTGGGCTGATGGCCCACCTCCCGGACGGGCCGGATCCCTTCCCGGACCACGGCGAACCTTCCCGGACGCTCCGGATCATCCGTCGCGCGGCGTCGGGACTTCGAAACCGAGGGAACGAGCCCTCGATTCCCCGTCGGTGAGGCGACTGGACCTGGTCCGGATGGGATCGGGAGCCCGCGCGGGAGGACCTTTTTCGGCCCGGGAAGGCTCAGGGACAGTCCGGGAAGGTCGCCGGCGGTCCGGGGATCGAGCAGCGCCCCGAGCAACGCTCGGCGCGCCATGACGTCGGCCCCGCGGCGCCCGCGAGCAGGTGGCGCTCCGCCGCCACTCGTCGTGAAGACGGCAATCTCGTCATCCGACGCGACGCGAGAACTTCGGCCGACGTTCGCCGTAACGACAGACCACGTTCCTCCAGGGGCCGCGCCGCTCGTGACGTCATTCGCGTCGCGCACTACGACATGAACTGCGCGCGTCGCTCGGTGAGTTTCTGGAGGAACGATGGCTCATCACTGCATGTCGCAGATTGGCCGTTTCCACCGAGATCATGACGATGAAAGGAAATCTCATGAGCAGCCCAATTCCGAGCGCCACCGTCCTCGAAGAGACCCCTGCTCGCGCGCTCGCTTTTTTGCGCGGGCTCGGGCGATCGCCCTTGGCGCATGGTCAGCTCGAACAGGCCGGCTATCGACAGGTCGATCACGAAGAAGGGTGGCAGCTCCTCTTCAAAGCAGCCGGCTATGCCCCGGGCGTGCCCGACGCGCCCGATTCTACGGGGGACGACGCGATCGTGACGCTCGACGCGTGGGACGAAAATGGTTTCGCGCGGATACGGGCGGCGCTCGATCGATTGCACCCCGAGCAGTCGAGCTTCGTATTCGCAGGCGACCTGGAGGCCGAAAGCGGGCCGAAGGCGGTCATCGGCGTGAAGACGCTGCTCGACCGGCTCGACATGCTCGATAGCGGAAAAGGGAGGCCGAAGTCGGCTCACAAGGCCGACGCAGAGGCGATCGCGACGCTCGAGCGACGCGGGATCGGGGAGGCCGAGCGAGCGCGGCTGCGCGCCCTCGTCGAAGAAGCGAGCGCGCTCGGCCCCTCGGCGCCGATCCGCGAAGCGGTCCAATCGTCGGCCGCGCGAAAGGAGGCGCGAACGGCCGATCTCGCCAAGCTCCACGCTTGGTACAAGGATTGGACGACGACGGCTCGCTCGGTGATCAAGCAGCGGTCGTCGCTCATCGCGCTCGGCCTCGCCAATCGCCGGGCGCGCGCGCGCACCCAGCCACCCGCGCCGGCGCCTGGCCCCGTGTCGCCCGCGACCACGGCGCCTGCGTCCGTCGCGTCGAGCTGATACGCCTGTCGTCGTGTGGATGACGAACGGCGCGCGTCACCCGCGCGCCATTCGCGCATTGGAGGTCCCCTCGCTCCGCCGCGCGCCGGCGGCGCGGCCCTCACGGCCCGAAGTCGAACGCGTTCGACAGATCGGCCGCCGCGGCGTCGCGGGTCCCGAGCGGCGCGAGCCCCCACCTCCGCTCGATGAGCGCGGTGATCGCGGCCGTGTCGTACACGGTGTGATCGACGAACCCCTTCTTGGCGAACGGCGAGATGACGATCGTGGGCACGCGCGTCCCGGGCCCCCACGCGTCGCCGGCGGGCGGCGCGACGTGGTCCCAGAAGCCGCCGTTCTCGTCGTACGTGACGATGATCGCCGTGTCGGCCCAGTTGGGCCCGTTGCGGACCGCGTTGATGAGCGATAGCGCGTGCGTCTCGCCGGTCAGGACGTCGGTGTAGTTCGGGTGCTCGTTGTCGACGCCGTCCGGCTTGAGGAACGACACGGCGGGCAGCTTGCCCGCGGCCGCGGCGGCCATGAAGTCGGCCTCGTCCTTCAGGTGCGCGGCGCGCCCGGGCGTGCCGTCGGCGTAGTTGGCAAAGTAGACGAACGGCTGATGGTGATATTGAAACAGGTCGCTCGGCGCGCCGCCGGCGACCGCGGCGTTCCACCCGCCCGAATACCACGCCCAGTCGATGCCCTTGTCCGACAGGCGGTCGCCGATGGTCGGCATCGTCTGGCTCGGGAGGAGCTGCTCGGGCGGCACCGCCGGCACGACGTGCGGCGAGTTGACCGAGTACACCGTGTTGACGACGTAGCCGTCCGGGGTGAGCGGCCCGTCCTGCAGCTTGCCGCTCACCGGGTCGGGCACCGGCGCGCCGTTCCCGTCGAGGACCGCCTTCATCGACGCCGGCGCCCCGTCGAACCGCGCCATCGCCGCGGACACGAGGAAGATGTGATTGGCGAGCGAGCCGCCGTAGACGCCGTGGAAGAAGCGATCGCACAGGGTATACTTCTTCGCTTCGCGCGCGAGCGGCAGGTCGACGGTGTGGAAGTAGCCCATCGTGAGCCCCTTCGCCGCGCTGACGCCGACGAACCTGTCCATGGCGCCGCCGTGGATCTGCATCTGCTCTTGATAGAACTTGGTGGTCAGATCCAGCGACGTATCCTGATCGGGGCCGAGGTACGCGTCGAGCGCGAACGGCGCGTTCGGGAGGCCCTGCGGCAGGTGCGTCTCGGTCTCGGGGAGGGTCGCGTAGGCCTGCCCGGTCGCCGGATCGATCTGGGGCGGCGCCTTCATCGCGCCCGCGAGGCCGTCCGCCCCGGCGAAGTCGGCGTAGAGGCTGTCGAAGCTCCAGTTCTCGAGGACGAGGACGACCACGTGGTTGACGTCGCGGAGCCCCGCCGCGCGCGCGCCGGCGTCCGCCGCGGGACCAGGGCCAGGGCCGGGGCCGGGGCCGCCGTCGGGATCACCGCCCACGGCGCCGCCGCCTCCGTTGTTCGAGCTACAAGCACCGAGCGCCGCCACCAGCGCAACGGCGAGAAACTTCACACTACGCATTTCGTCGTCCTCCTTGGGATTCGCGGCGAGCCCCGCGACTCGCGCCCGCCGCCTCCCGCAACGACGCGGGGGGCGATCCGTTCCACGCCATTTCGATTTCACGCGATGGGATAAATGCCAATCGCGCGGGGGGCGATCACTCCTTCGGCGCGCCGCACGCGATCCAGAGGAGGAGCGTCTCCGCCTCGTCCTCGGGGAGCGCGGGCGCGCGCCGCGGCGGCATCGCGCACGCGCCGACCTGGGCCGCGACCTGCGCGCGCTGCGCGTAGAGCGTCGGCCACGCCGAGAAGTCGTGCTCGTCGGCGGCGACGCCGTCGCCGGCGTGACACGCGAAGCAGCGGCGCGACAGGATCGGCGCGACGTCGCGCGCGTACGACGGCGCCGCCGCGCCGCAGGCCGCGGGGAGGGCGCGGCGGCACTCGGCGGCGCCCGGGGCGCGCGGAGGAGCGAAGGGCGCGGGGGCGGCGGGCCGCGAGGGCGCCGCCTCCCGCGGAGCGCCGCACGCCGCGGCGACGGTCGTGATCGCCGCGAGCGCGATCGCGACGTGAATGGACGAGGCGCGCGCGGTCACGGTCACGCCCCCGAACGGAGAGGGATCTCGGTGATCGACGGCGCGCCCGATCCGGCCCGCACCGCGCGGTACCCGAGCCCGTGATCGGGGCTCTTCGGGTCCCACGGGAGCGGCGCCCGCTTCGGCGCGGCGCCCGGCGCGGGGAGCGGGAAGACGAGCGAGCGGGCCGCGTGGTGCGCGATCGTGCCCGTGACCGCGTGGTTCTCCTGATGAATGTGCCCGTAGAGCACCGTCGCGCTCGGGTGCCGCGCGAGGATCTCGAGCGCCCGCGCGCCGTCGCGCGTGGCCCACTCCCAGTCGGGGTACAGATCGAAGAGCGGGCGATGCGCGAGGACGACGAGCGGCGTCTGCCGCGAGAGGCGCGCCACGTCCGCGGCGAGCCACTCGAGCTGCGCCTCGCCCAGCGCGCCGCCGGGCTCGGACACGTTGTCGAGGGCGACGAAGTGGACCCCCTCGTGATCGAACGCGTAGTGCGTCTCCCCGAAGGCCTCGCGGTACGCCTCGCCGCGATCCGGCGTGGCGTCGTGCTCGCCCGGGAGGAAGCGGACGTTTTTCACGTCGAGCCCGGCGACGATCTCCTTGAACTGCGCCATGCGCGCGCGCCGCTCGCGCGCGTCGTCGGTCGTCTGCGTGAGGTCGCCCGTGAAGACGACGAAGGCGGGCTTCACCTCCGCCGCGTTCACCGCGGCGACGGCGCGCGCGAGGGTGGACTCGGCGTCGGGGTTTGCGGCGCCGCGAAAGCCCCAGTGCGTGTCGGTGAGCTGAAGGAAGAAGAAGTCTCGCGGCGGCGCGGCGGCCGCGCGCGGCGGAGCCCCGCCCCTTTCCGTACATCCAGCGAGGGCCGACGCGTACACGACGCCGCCGACCCCCATGAGCTTCAAGATGCTTCGTCGCGTCCACTCGTCTTTCATGGGATCTCCTCGGGCTCCACGGCTCGACCCCCGCAACGACGGCGCGCGCGATAGGTTCCACGGATCCGCGTGACGCGCCTCGGAACGCCTTTCGAAAGGGGGCGATGGAACGATCGCCCGCCGCGCGTCGTTGCCCCTCTCGACCCGTGATCGCGCGCGCCCCCCTCCCCTCCCTCGAGCTCGGGACCTTGGTTGGTTCGAATGACGACGTCTGCTATTCGCGTAAGGCCATGAACGAGGGCGCGCGCCGGGCGCATCGAGAGGCCGCGCTGTCCCACGTGGACGGGCTCTTTCGCCTGGCGCGCCGCCTGACCGGCGGCGACGCCGACGCGGAGGACCTCGTCCAGGACACGTTCGCGCGCGCGTTCGACGCGTCCGCGTCGTTCGCGCAGGGGACCGATCTGCGGGCGTGGCTCTTTCGGATCCTGCGCAACGCGTACATCGACTCGTACCGCCGCGCGCGCCGGAGCCCCATCGACGTGGGGCTCGAGCCCGACGACGTCGGCGCGGCGTCGGGCGATCCGCTCCGCGGCGACGACGATCTCGAGCGGATGCGATCGCTCGTCGCCGACGACATCGAAGCGGCGTTGGGGCGCCTGTCGCCCGACGCGCGCACCATCGTCCTTTTGGACCTCGAGGGGCTCACCGAAGGGGAGCTCGCCACGGTGCTCGGGTGCCCGGTCGGGACGGTGAAATCGAGGCTGGCTCGCGCGCGAGCGGCGCTGCGGTCTTTGCTGTGCGACTACGGGAGCGGACCACGATGAACTGCACGAGCGCCCGCGAGCTGTTCGCGAATAAGAGAGCAGGCCGGCTCGATCCGCCGGAGGCGCGGGAGCTGGACGCGCACCTGGCCGGCTGCGACGCGTGCCGGCGCGAGCTCGCGGCGGACGACGCCCTCACCGCGGCGCTCGAGCGGCTCCCCGCGCGCGCCGCCCCCGCGGGGCTCGAGCGATCGCTCCGCGCGAAGTGGGCGCCCGCGCCGGAGGGTCCGGCGTCGCCGCGCCTGCCAGGTAGCGCGCGCGCGCCGCGTCGGTTTGGTGTGCCGCGCGTGCCGCGGGCGCTCGCGGCGTCGCTCGTCGCGGCGGCGGCGATCGCGGCGGCGTCTCTCGTCGTCGTCCGCCAGACGTCGGCCCGCTCCGACGCGATGGTCGCCGAGGCGATCAACGATCACCTCCGCGTGCTCTACAGCGATCACCCCGTCGAGATCGAGAGCGGCGGGCCGCACCAGGTGAAGCCGTGGTTCACCGGCCGGGTGGACTTCGCGCCCGTGACGGCGTTCGCCGGAGACGCCGACTACCCGCTCCAGGGCGGCGCGGTCGCGTATTACGTGGATCGCAAGGCCGCCGCCTACGTCTTCAAGCGGCGCCTCCACGTGATCACGCTGTTCATATTCCCTTCGGAGGGGCTGCCGTGGCCGTCGGCCGGGCTTCGCCCCCTCGGGCGCGCGCAGGCGCGGGTCGAGACGTCGCGCGGGTTCCACACGATCCTGTGGCGCGACGGCGACCTCGGCTATGCGCTCGTGTCGGACGTCGACGAGCACGACCTCTTCGCGCTCGGGCTCAAGATCGTCGGCGACTAGGCCCGGAGCGTCGCCGGCGCTCGGCGCCGCGTCGCGACCGACCGCGGGGGAGTACCATCGGCGCTCGCGTCCCGAGCTCACGTCATGCGCCCGCGCTCCCCCCTCGCCTCCGCGCGCGCCGCGCCGCTCTTCGGCGCGCTCGCGCTCCTCGGGGCCGCCGCGCCCGCGCGCGCCGCCGACCCGTTCGAGATCCAGGTGTACGACGGCACGGCCAACGCGCCGGGCGTCCCGGGGCTCGAGCTCCATCTGAATCGGTTCGCCTCCGGCCGGGGCACGTCGGACCCGCCCGAGCTCCCCCTCCGCGGCCAGGGGCACGCGACGCTCGAGCCGAGCCTGGGGCTCACGCCGTGGTGGGAGATCGGCGGCTATCTACAGACCGCGCTCCGCGAAGACGGCCACCTCGACTACGCGGGCGTGAAGCTCCGATCGAAGTTCGTCACGCCGCCCGATTTCCATCCGCACGTCCGGCTCGGCGTCAACGTCGAGCTCTCGCTGCTGCCCGAGACCTACGACCGCGATCGCTGGGGCGGCGAGGTGCGGCCGATCGCGTCCTGGGAAGGGAGCGGCTGGCTCCTCGCGGCGAACCCGATCGTGGGCCTCTCCTTCGGCGCCGACGCGTGGCGCGCCGGGCCGTCGTTCGAGCCGGCGGTGAAGGTCGCGCGCGACGTCCTCGGCGTCGTGGCGATCGGCGCGGAGTACTACGGCGACGTCGGCCCGGTCGGCGACGTTCGCGCGGCGCGCGAGCAGGATCACGTGCTCCTCGGCGCGCTCGACCTGGTCGCGTTCCCCGGCCTCGAGGTGAACTTCGGGCTCGGCGGCGGGCTCACGCCGGCGAGCGCCGGCCTCATCGGGAAGGTCATCCTCGGCGTGGCGTTCGATCGAGCGGCGGTCGCGCCGCCGAGCGCGGGTCGAGAGACGGCGAGGCGCTGGCCCGGGCTGGCGCGAGCCCGCTGACACGAGCCCGCGGCGCTTGGCGCCCCCGGGCGCTTCGAGCGGCGTCGCGGCGCGCGGCCGGTCCGAGCTACGGGCGAACCATCCCTGCCCAGGTCGGTTAGCATCGGCCGCCCATGCAGCGGCAGGCCCCCGTCGTCTCGTCGGACGAAATCGACCTCTATATCCGCACCTATTACTCGCTCCTCCGCTCCTCCGGGGAGGTGCGCGTGCGCGCGTTCGAAGAAGCGCACGCGTTCAGCGGCTCTTCGCTCCACGCCGGCGCGCTCGCCCCCGCGCCCGACGTGTCGGCGTTCGCGTACGCGGCCGCGCGGCTGCCGGCGCAGATGCCGTCGGTCGACGGCGTCGTGCTCGGGCAGTCGCACGAGCTGTTCGAGGCGGCGGGGTACGCGGTGCGGACGTGGCCCGCGGTGCGCACGCGCGGGCGGCGGCGCCCCCTCCGGTACGACGCGGCGACGAGGACGCTCGCCGTCTTCATCGCCAGCGAGAGCGACATCGACGACCTGGTGCCGATCCTCACCGCGTACCAGATCGAGTGGAACAAGATGCACGAGCGCCTCCGCGGCGAGGATCTCGCGGAGATCCCGCCCCCGGCGGCCCTCGCCGAGCGGCTCGGCGTCGCCGAGGCGGACGTCGGCGCCCTCGGCGCGGCGCTCACGCGCGAAGGGCTCGCCGACGGGCTCCGCGCGATCGCGGCCCGCCCGCTCGACGTCCACGTGCGGCTGCTCGCGGCGTCGTACTCGCAGTACCAGCGCGCCGCGCAGAGGTGGTGGAGCGGCGTCGAGCCGGCCTATCTGCGCGAGCCGCCCCCGCGGCGCGGCCCGGTGTACTTCGTGTCCTCGAACACCCACGCGATCGCGAACCTGGTCGGCGGCTACGCGCGCGCCCACGAGGTCGCGATCGTCGACTACGCCCGAAGGGCCGACCCCGAGGGCCTCGGCGAGGCGGTGGCGCGCGCGGCGGCGGCGAAGGAGGCCGACCCGGCGGACCTCCGCGCGTTCGTCTATTACCTGCTCCGCGGGTACATCCACGCCGTCCCGGACGGGCAGAGGATGCACGAGGTGCGCGCGTTCGAGGCGGGCGTCGGCCTCACGCACATCTCCGAGCCCGGGCACATCGACGTCGACGCCCAGGTGATCGAGCTGTCGCGCCTCCGCGCGGACCTCCTCGATCCGCGCCTCCACGTCCCGGGGATCGACGCGCTCGCGAGCAGCGACGCGACCATCGTGAACATCGATTATCCGCTGGGGATGGCGGCGTATCACCTCCTGTCGCGCCTCGGGCAGGGGGTCGGCGACCTCCGCGGCGTGTACGTGATGGGGAAGGCCGCCACGCTGAACGGCCGGGTCGGCGACGTCGCGCTCTCCGGCGTCGTCTACGACGAGCACACCGCGAACACGTTCCTCTTCCGCAACTGCTTCACCGCCAGGGACGTCCGCCCCCACCTCCGCTTCGGCAGCGTCTTCGACAACCAGTCGGCGCTGACGGTGCGGAGCGCGTTCCTGCAGAACAAGCACTACATGAGCGCGTTCTACCGGGACGGTTACACCGTCCTCGAGATGGAGGCGGGCCCCTTCCTGAGCGCCATCTACGAGCTCGTGCACCCTACACGCGTCCCGCAGAACGAGATGGTCCACCTGTCGGCCCACACCGGCTTCGACGTCGGCCTCCTCCACTACGCGTCGGATACTCCGTATTCACGGAGGCAGTCGCTGCTGTCGAAGAGCCTCAGCTACTTCGGGGTCGACAGCACGTACGCGTGCGCCATCGCGATCGTGCGCCGGATCTTCGAGCAGGAGATCGCCCGATTGAGCCGCGGCGGCGCCCCGGCGGGGTAGGCCGCGCGCGAGAGCTCGCGAGACGCGCCGCGTACGGCGGCGAAGCGCCTCGCCCGTCGCGGCCCTCACCCCTCGCAGCGGCGGACGTACTCGTAGTCCACCGGCCGCCCCTTGATGCCCTGCTTCGGCGCGCCGATCCAGTTGGCCATCTGCTTCGGGTCGTAGATGGGCGCTTGCATGAGGCTCTGCACGAACGCCTTGTCCGCGTCGGTGGGGAGCCACGCGCCCCTCTGGGCGTCGAACTCGTCCTTCGTGATCAGCGCGCCGCTCACGTCGGCGTGGACGCCGGCGTAGAGGCCGATGTGCCGGTGGAAGCGGCGGCTCGGGAGGGTGAGCTGGAACGGGACGCCGTGGGCGGCGATCGCGCGGTTCCACTTGTCGACGCCGCGCTGGCAGTCGGCGACGTAGTCGTCGCGGAGCACCTCGTTCATCGCGTTCCGGAGGGGGATCTCGTCGCGCGCGATCTTGCCGTCCTTGATCACGTCCATGCCGTACGTCGCGTCGAGGGCGCGGTGGTCTCCGTACTGGTCCTCCTTGGCGCGGCCCTTCAGGCCGGTCGCGAAGAACGCCGCGGCGTTGGACGAGATCTCGCCGCCGAAGAGGTCGAGCGAGAGCGAGTACCAGAGGTTCAAATACCGCTGCATCGTCGGCAGATCGATCACGCCGAGCTTCCGCACGTCGTCCGGGTGCGAGGCCTTGTGCTCGGCCATCTGCTGCGCCGTGCGATCGACCACGCGCATCACGCCCGTCTCGCCGACGAACATGTGGTGCGCCTCCTCCGTCAGCATGAAGCGCGTGGTGCGCGACAGCGGATCGAACGCGCTCTCGGCGAGCGCGAGGAGCTGGAACTTGCCGTCGCGGTCGGTGAAGAAGGTGAACATGAAGAACGACAGCCAGTCGGTGCACGGCTCGTTGAACGCGCCGAGGATCCGCGGCTTGTCCTGGTCCCCGCTCCGCCGCGCGAGGAGCGCCTCCGCCTCCTCGCGCCCGTCCCGGCCGAAATACGAGTGGAGCAGGTACACCATCGCCCAGAGGTGGCGCCCCTCTTCGACGTTCACCTGGAAGAGATTGCGGAGATCATACACGCTTGGGCACGTCTGCCCGAGGAGGCGCTGCTGCTCGACGCTCGCCGGCTCGGTGTCGCCCTGGGTGACGATGAGGCGCCGCAGCGCGTTGCGGTGCTCGCCCGGCACCTGCTGCCACACCGGCTTCCCCATCTCGTCGCCGAAGCCGATCGTGCGGTCCTTGACCGCGTCGGACAGGAAGATCCCCCACCGGTAGTCGGGCATCTTCACGTAGTCGAAATGCGCCCACCCGTCGGGCTGCACGCTGATCGCGGTGCGGAGGTAGACGTCGTCCTCCTGGAACCCGACCGGCCCCATCTCCTTCCACCACGAGATGAAGCTCGGCTGCCACGCCTCGAGCGCGCGCTGGAGGCGCTTGTCGCCCGCGAGGTCGACGTTGTTCGGGATCCGCTCTTCGTTGACGACGCTGGTCATGGTGGCTCCTACGTCCTCCTGAAATCGAACTCGGGCCGCTCCGGCTTGCCGTAGAGCGTGAGCGCGCCGCGCTCGCCGACGGCGTTCGGCCGCTGGAAGATCCAGTTCTGCCACGCCGTGAGGCGGCCGAAGATCTTCGTCTCCATCGTCTCGGGGCCGCCGTAGCGGAGGCTCGCCTCCATCCCCGTCATCGCGTCGGGCGACATGCTGGCGCGCTCTTCGAACGCGATCCGGATCTCGTCGTCCCAGTCGATGTCGTCGGGGGCGAACGTGACCAGGCCGAGGCCCTGCGCGGTCTTCGTGTCGATCGGCCCCGTGTGCTCGAGGACGCGCGACACGCGCTCCGGCTCCTTCAAGAAGCGCGACTGGAGGCGCGACAGCCCGTTCGACATCGGGAACGCGCCGGCGTTGAGCTTCGAGACGCGGAGCGTGACCTCGCCGTCGTCGGGCTCTCGCATGTAGACGCGGTCGGCCGCGAGCGCGAGCTCGAGGAGCGACCCGGCGAAGCACGAGCCCGGCTCGATCAGCGCGAAGAAGCTCTTCGCGGTCAGGTCGAGCCGCTTCAGGACGCGGCGCTGGAGGAGGAGGACCTCGCGGACGAGCCCGTCGTCCTGGTTCGCCGCGAGCATGTCGTCGACCGCGACGACGGCGGCCGCGTCGCCGGTCGTCTTGAGCGCCACGACGCCCACGTCGAGCTGGTTCACCCGCAGATCGAGCAGCGCGTCGTCGAGCTCGCGGAACGCGCGGATGCACCACGCCCCGGCGCCCGCCGCGGCGAGCTCGGCCGGGGTGGACGGCTGCTTCGCGTCTCCCTGGTCCCCTGACGGCGCGCGGACGGTGAGCGTCGCGGTGCGCGCGGCGCGGTCGATGGCGACGGACACGTATTTGTATTCTACACCAGTATCGGAGCGCTTCGCCTCGAGCGGCGTGAGCGCGACCGGCTGGAACGGCCTCCGCTTCGAGCGCGCGACCATCGCCGCGGCGCGGCGCTTCACCGCCTCGTCGAACTTCGCCTTGGGCGGCGCCTCGTCGACCAGGCCCCACTCGACGGCGCGCTTGCCGCGCACCCCCTCGGCCACGGTAGAGAAGACGTCGGCGAGGTCGCGCCGGACCTTCCGCTTGTCGACGAGGCGCGTGAGGCCGCCGGTGCCGGGGAGGACGCCGAGGAGCGGCGCCTCGGGGAGGCTCACGGCGCTCGACCCGTCGTCGGCGAGGACGATCTCGTCGCACGCGATCGCGAGCTCGTACCCGCCGCCGGAGGCCGTGCCGTTCACCGCAGAGAGGCTCTCGATCCCCGACTCGGAGCTCATCTCCTCGAGGTAGAGGCGCGTCTCGTTCGTGAACTTGCAGAAGTTCACCTTGAACGCGTGGGTCGACGTGCCGAGCATGTAGATGTTCGCGCCGGAGCAGAAGATCCGGTCCTTCCCGCTCGCGAGGACGACCGCCTTCACGCCCGGGTGCTCGAACCGGATCCGCAGGAGCGCGTCGGCGAGCTCGACGTCGACGCCGAGGTCGTACGAGTTGAGCTTGAGCGGGTAGCCCGGGCGGAGCCCGCCCTCCTCGCGCACGTTCATCACGAGGCGCGCGACCGCGCCGCCGTGCTCGGCCGGGAGCTCGATCTTCCAGTGCCGGTAGTGATCGGGGTGGGTCTCGAATCGCACCGGAGGATGCGGCGCGGCGTGCTCGTCTCCCATGCGCCGGACCTTAGGCCAAGACACCCCCTCGTTCAAGTAGTATAGTGCGCCTCACTTGGCGCACATGAACTATACTGCATCTACGCGTCCCCCGCGCGAGGCGCCGGACAAGCGGCCCAGGAGGCCGGCCGACAAGGCCGACAAGGGTTCGAGCAGGCGCTCGGCGCTCCTCCTCGGCCTGGGCGCGGCGGTGCGCGCGCGGCGCGCGGCGTACGGGCTCACCCGGCGCGCGCTGGCCGCGCGGGCGCGGGTGAGCGAGCGGTTCCTCGTGCAGCTCGAGGCGGGCGAGGGGAACATCTCGGTCGTGCGCCTCCAGGACGTCGCCGACGCGCTCGGCACGAGCGCCGCGGAGCTCCTCGCGATCGCGTGCCCCGCCCCCTCGAAGGCGGCCGGCGTGATCGCGCTCCTCGGCCTGCGCGGCGCGGGGAAGAGCAGCGTCGGGCGCGTCGCCGCGGAGCGCCTGCGCGTGCCCTTCGTCGAGCTCGACGAGTGGGTCGCGCGCGAGGCGGGCATGAGCCTCGCGACGATCTTCGAGCTCCACGGCGAGGGGTACTTCCGGAGGATCGAGCGCGACGCGCTCGAGCGGTTCCTCGACGCGACGCCGGCGGCGGTCCTCGCGACCAGCGGCTCGCTCGTCACCGACCCGACGACGTTCGCGCTCCTGCGCCGCCGCGCCACCACCGTGTGGCTGAAGGCCCGCCCCGACGATCACTGGACGCGCGTCGTCGCCCAAGGCGACGGCCGGCCCATGCGCGACCGCGCCGACGCGATGAGCGAGCTCAAGTCGCTGCTCCGGGCGCGCAAGCCGCTCTACGCCCTCGCCGATCACGTGGTCGACACGTCGAGCCTCGCGCTCGACGGCGCGATCGATCGCGTCGTCGGCCTCGCGCGGGCGCCGTCGAAGAGCGCGGTCGAGCGCGGCCGGCGCGACGCCCGCGCCCCGCGCGATCCCGGCGCTCCGCGCGACGAGCTCGACCGCCGAGACCCACGCGACGAACGCGACGAACGCGATAGGCACGACAAGCGCCGCGCGAGCGCGAGCAAGCGACCGACGACCGAGGCGAAGCGGCGGCCTGCGCCGTCCGCGCGAAACGACACGCGACACGCGACACGACACGAGGTGATCCGATGACCGTGGTGCTGGAGAGCTTTCTGCAGGGCAAGTGGATGAAGGGCGCGGGGCGCGCCGCGACGCTCGTCAACCCGACGACCGAGGAGCCGATCGCCGAGGCCAGCACCGAGGGGCTCGACCTCGGCGCGGCGATGGCGTTCGCGCGCGACGTCGGCGGGCCTTCGCTCCGCGCGATGACGTTCGCGCAGCGCGGCGAGGCGCTCCGCGCGATGTCGCGCGCGATCCACGCGCACCGCGACGAGCTGATCGGCCTCGCCATCGCCAACGGCGGCAACACGCGGAGCGACGCCAAGTTCGACGTCGACGGCGCGTCGGGCACGCTCGCCGCCTACGCCGATCTCGCCGCGACGCTGGGCGACGCGCAGGTGCTCGCCGACGGCGACGGCGTGCAGCTCGGCCGGAGCGCGCGCCTCTTCGGCGCCCACGTCTACGTCCCGCGGCGCGGCGTCGCGGTGCACGTGAACGCGTTCAACTTCCCGGCGTGGGGCCTCGCCGAGAAGGCCGCGACGACGCTCCTCGCCGGGATGCCCGTCGTGAGCAAGCCGGCCACGAGCACCGCGCTCGTCTCGCACCGGATCGTCCAGATCCTCGTCGAGGCGAAGGCGCTCCCCGAAGGCGCGCTCTCGTTCGTCGCCGGCGGCGCGGGCGATCTGCTCTCCCACCTCGGCGGGCAGGACGTCCTCGCGTTCACCGGCTCGGGCGACACCGGCGCGATGCTCCGCCGCGGCGAC
>Ga0105247_10001013_pt1 | contig 21181 bp, 19 predicted proteins | sample KBSS24metaG_FD_81519 | JGI IMG/M metagenome (GOLD analysis project Ga0105247, IMG submission 81519) | Switchgrass rhizosphere microbial communities from Kellogg Biological Station, Michigan, USA - KBS S2-4 metaG | ecosystem: Host-associated > Plants > Roots > Rhizosphere > Soil | place...
GAGGACACCATGCTGGGCGAGGATGGCCATCGGCGCCGGGCCCATCAACTCAAGCACGCGTGCGCCATTGTCGGCCCGCTCGACCGTCCCGGTGTACTCGTCGACGTAGACGAGATCGCCGGACATGAGGGCGCTGGACTGGTCGTAGACCGGTGGCACGCGCCCGTGCGCCGACCAGGCCGTGGCGTACGGCGGGTGGTTGTGCACGATGACGTTGGCTTCGCGCAGCTTGTGGAGCTGGAAGTGCAGCGACACCGCCGGGTTGATGGCGTACGGTCCGGCGACCTGGGTTCCGTCCGCATCGCAGGTGGCGACGTCCGAGGCCCGGATCTCGTCCCAGCCCACGGCGAAGGGGTTGGTGAGGAAGAAGCCGCCCTCCTGCCGGACGGTGATGTGGCCGGCCAGCCCGTCGTCATAGCCGAGCCGAAACAGCATGCGCGCGAAGACCGCGAACATCTGCGTCGGCGTGAGATCCAACCCGATTCCCGGACCTCGCAGCGGTGTGTGCGGCGTGGGCGGTGCAGGTGTCTGGGTCATCTGGACTCCTTCTAGGTCGGTCCCTGCAGGGACGGGGTGGACAGGTGGATGCGGCTCAGGCCCCTCGGATCAGGCCAACATGTCTGTGGCGACGGAGAGGAACGTCGGCAGGCGTTGCGCATAGGACTCGATACGCGGGTTTGGCTCAGGCCGGCGACGGTTGTGCTTGACGTTGAGAGCCATCGCGGCGGCGGCGCGGAAGCGGCTCAACGCCGCGAACCAGCTGAGGTCGCTCAGTGGCGCGCCGCCGGCCCGCTCGTACAACTTCACGACCTCGTCGACGCTCAGCAGTCCCGGCGCCTCGCTCCGGACGACGCTCGGCAGGCCGTCGGGTGACAACGTCATCAGCAGCCAGGCTACGTCGATGCGCGGGTCGGACAGGGACCAGATCTCCCAGTCCAGGATGGCCCGCACCCCCGCGTCGTCGCAGACCAGGTTCCCGAGCCGGAAGTCACCGTGAACGACCACCGCGTCGTGCGGACGCGGGAGCGCGCTGTGCAATCGTTCGGCGCAGCTCTGCGCCTGGCGCACGAGCGCCTCCTCGGCGCTCGCTGCGCCTTGGGTGTCCTGGTCGCTGCCGCGCCGCAGGGTGGCAAAGATCCGCCCCCAGCGGTCGACCTCGCCAGCCAGGTCGACCTGCGCCTCGGTGCCCGCGAGCCCGCGCCCTCGTAGAGCGGCGGGATCGAAGCGGTGCAGCCGGGCGAGGACCCGGGCCGCGTCCTCGCTGCGGGCGGTCAACACCGCGGCGTCCGGCAACGCCGCGTCGTCCACGAGCGGCTCGAAACAGCTGCCCGAAACCGCCTCCGCAACGAAGAAGGGCGGCACCTCGGGGGGTGAGCCCGGATCGTCGAACAGAACCCGGGCGACCGGCACCGAACCGGCGCGGTACAGCTGATCGATCACCGCGGCCTGCCGTAGCACGTCCCGGTTACGCACTGGTTCAAGCCCGGGTGGCGCCACCTTCACGTAGGCCGGGACACGGTCCGGTCCCCCCGCGGCACCACCGGTGCCGAGGACCACCGCGAAGGTGAGGCTCGAACTCCCCTTGGTGACCGCCTCCCAGGACTCGACGGTTGCATTGGGCAACCAGCGCCGCGCGGCGAGACCGATGCGCTCGACGAGGGCCTCCTCGAAGGAGCGCTCACCGGGCCCGCCCGTGTGCTGCGGAGCCGCCGGCCTCGCCGCGCCGGTCACAGTGGGCCGCCGTCGACGCGGATGTGGCCCCCTGTCGAGAAGCTCGACATGTCGCTGGCCAGGAAGAGGGCGGCTCCGACGATCTCGTGCGGATCGCCCGCACGCTGCAGTGCGTACGTGCGGCGATGCCGTTCGGCCGTCTCCGGTGGCCAGTGCTCCGCGACGTCGGTGCGGAACGGGCCGGCCACGATCGTGTTGACCCGGACGGTTGGTCCGTAGGCTCGCGCGAACCCCACCGTCAGTGCGTTGAGCGCCGCCTTCGCCGCGGCGTACGGCAGGAACAAGGGGTTCGGGGAGAGCGACGCGTAACTGCTCACATTGATGATCGAGCCACCGAGCCCGTCGGCGACCATGCGTTCCCCGACGAGCGCCGTGAGCCGGAAGGCACCCTTGAGGTTGACGTCGAACACCTTGTCGTACAGCGCTTCCGACACGTTGACCAGGCCGTCGTAGAGCGGGGACATCCCTGCGTTGTTCACCAGTACGTCGACGCGTTCGAACTCGTCGTAGACGGTAGCGACGAGGTCGTCCATGGCGTCCCACCGACCCACGTGCGCCGACACCGGCAACGCGCGTCGGCCGGTCGCCGCTCGGACCTCCTCGGCGACCTTCTCGCACGAGTCGAGATTCCGGCTGGCGATCACGACGTCTGCACCGGCCCGCGCGAACGCGAGCACCATCTCCTTGCCCAGGCCGCGGCTGCCGCCAGTCACGACGGCCACCCGATCGGTGAGGTCGAAGGGGCGCTCCGGCGTCAGGTCAGCCATCAGCGCGATCACCGTCCTCCGCGTCGGGCAGCGTCACGTTGCCCTCGGCCAATGTCAGGTGCAGACGTTCGGCGACGCGCCCACGCACTGCCGGGATGTGCTCGGACGGGAACAGCCCCTCGGCGGGCTTTACGTTGCGCAGGATCTGCCGGGCCAGTGTGCTCTTATGCACCTCCGTCGGGCCGTCGGCGAGTCCCATCGTGAAACCGTCCACGAGGTAGGCGACTAGTGGCATCTCGTTGGTCGTCCCGAGCGACCCGTGCAGCTGAATCGCGCGGCTCGTGAGGTTGCGCAGCACGGTCGGCATCAGGGCCTTCACCGCCGCGATCTCCCCCCGCAGGGAACCGTATCCGTGTTGGTCGGCCTTCCAGGCGGTCTGCAGGACGAGCAGGCGGAACTGCTCGAGCTCGAGCCACGAGTCGGCAATCATCTCCTGCACGAGTTGCTTGCTCGCCAGCGGTTCGCCGCGCGTCTGCCGTGACACGGCCCGCTCGCAGAGCATCTCGAACACCCGGCGGGCCTTGCCGACCGTACGCATCGCGTGATGCATCCGGCCGCCGTTCAGGCGCGCCTGCGCCACCTGGAAGCCGGCGCCGCGCTCACCGAGCAGGGCGTCACGCGGCACCCGGACGTTGTCGTAGTGGATGTAACCGTGCGTTCCCTGGCCGCCGACGTGATCGCCGCGGCCGACATTGCGCAAGATGTTCACGCCGGGGGTATCGGCCGGCACAACGAACAACGACATGCGGTTCTGCACCGGCTGATCGGGCTCGGTCACCGCTACCACGATGAAAAAGCTTGCAAACTTCGCGTTGCTCGAGAACCACTTGTACCCGTTGATCACCCAGTCGTCACCGTCGAGCACAGCGTTCGTTGTGAAGACACCGGGATCGGCGCCTCCCTGCGGTTCGGTCATCGAAAAGCAGGAAACGATCTTGTTGTCGAGCAGCGGCTGGAGGTATTGCTCGCGCTGCGCCACGGTTCCGAAGGCTGCGATGATTTCGCTGTTCCCGGAGTCCGGGGGCTGGGAGCCGAACACCGTAGGCCCACAGTCCGAGCGTCCCACCCATTCGTTGAGCAGCGCGAGCTTCAGCTGACCGTATCCCTGGCCGCCGAGTTCCGGCCGGAGGTGACATGCCCAGAGCCCGTTCGCCTTGACCTTCTCCTGCAGCGGCGGGATCAACTCCGCCCGGACGGGATCCTTGAGGTCGTAGGGCCAGGTAACGACCGTATCGAGCGGCTCGACCTCCGTACGCATGAAGGACTCCGCCCAGTCAAGACGGGCCTGGAACTCGGGGTCGGTCTCGAAACTCCATGTCATGACGTGCGGTCCCCTCGCTGGTGATGGTCGAACAGTGGACGGCCGGAGATCATGACGATCACTCCTTGAGGCCCAGCAGTCGCCCGCTGATGACGTTGCGCTGGATCTGGCTCGTACCGCCGTAGATCGACGCGGCCCGGCTGTAAAGGTACTTCTTGAACCAGCCTCCCTGACCGAGGACGGCCGATGGGCCGAGGACGTCGAGCGCAGTGTGGAGCAGCAACTGTTCGGTATGGGTCATGGTCAGCTTGTCGATCGACGTCTCCGCCCCGACAGGGCGCCCGTTCGCGCGGTCACTGAGCCGCCGCTGGGAGTGCAGGCGCAACGTTTCGAGGTGGGTGAGCACCCGGCCGACGGCCTCCGTGGTCGCGGCGTCGTCTGCCAGACCCCGGCGGGTCGCCTCGCCGGAGATCTCCGCGAGCATCCGTTCGTACTTCGCGAGGTAACCGAGATCGGCCGCGCCCCGCTCATAAGCGAGCGTCGCCTGGGTCACCTTCCATCCGCCGTTCAGCTCGCCCAGCAGGTTCTCGCCGGGCACCACGACGTCATCGAAGAACACCTCGGCGAATTCCTCATCGCCGTTCGACATGATGAGCGGGCGGCGCGAGACACCCGGAGTAGTCATCGGCACGATGATCGCGGAGATGCCGCGGTGCCGGCTCTCCGGAGTTCCCGTGCGGGCCAAGACCAGGCAGAAGTCGGCGAACGACCCCCGGCTTGTCCACAGCTTCTGCCCGTTGATGACGAAATTGCCGTTGTCGTCGAGGACGGCGGTGGTGCGCAATGACGCCAGATCCGACCCCGCCTCCGGCTCGGAGAAGCCCTGGCACCAGATCTCTTCCGTCGAGAGGAAGCCCGGCAGGTAGCGTCGTTTCTGCTCCTCGGTGCCGTGCGTGAGCACTGACCGACCAAGGAACGTGAACGATGCGGCCGCCGGCGCGCCGGCTCTGCCGAGCTCCTGGTTGAGGATCGACTCCTCGATCGGCCCGAGACCCTGGCCGCCGTACTCCCGGGGCCAAGACAATGCCACCCAACCGCCGGCATAGAGCTTCTTCTGCCAAGCGACGATGTAGTGGAAGCGCGCCGGCATTGTCGCCGGCTCAGCCTCCGACGGCATGTTCTCCGCGAGCCACGACCGAAGTCGCGCGCGGAACTGCGCCTGCTCCGGGGTATCACGCAGATCCATGGCGGGCCTTTCCGCGAAGGTTGATGAACTCGCTGCCCAGCGCTCGCAGCAGCGTGCGTGTGTCGCCGTACGCAGCGGAGAAGTGGTGGGCGTTGCGCAGAAACAGGTGAGCCGGCGACTCCCAGGTCACACCGATGCCCCCCAGCAACTGAGTCGCCGTCTCAACCGAGCGGACGGCGGCCTGGCCGCACCACGCCTTGGCGATCGCGGCCGCGCGCTCGGCCGAGTCAACGTCCTCATTGTCAACCGTCCATGCGGCACCCTGGCTCACCGAGCGGCAGGTCTCCAGGTCTACGAGAAGATCGGCCGCGAGGTGGCGGATGGCCTGGAACGACGCGAGCGGGCGTCCGTACTGCTCGCGTGTGGCGATGTAACTCCACGCGAGACGTGCCGCCCCCTCGAGACAGCCGGTCAGCGCGGCTGCGGAGGCGACCCGCATCGTCGCCCGGGCACGCCGCGCTGCCTCGCCCGCGGCGAAGTCCGCCGCGGGCGGCAGGGGCGACGGCCCGGTCAGCCGGCCGACCGGATGGAGCGGGTCGACGCCCGGGACGGCGTCGATGTCGGTCCGCAGGACCGCTGACGTGTCCTGCACGTACAGCGCTGCCCGACCGGGTACCCAGTCGAGGCAGATCGACGTCGCGCCCACCGTGCCGGGCCAGCGCAGCTGGTCGTCGACGACGAGCGCGAGGGGCTCACCGTCGACGACGCGGCGCAACAGCGCATCGCCGCTGCCCGGAATCGCGGCGTTCAACGCCAGCAGGGCGGCGGGTACGGCCACGGCTGACGTCAGATAAGGCACGGGCGCGAGCGCGGCGGAGAGCTCGGTCAGCACGACGCACGCGTCGAGCACACTACCGCCGCCGCCACCGAACTCATCCGGAACGAGCAGAGCCGTCAGACCGGCGGCGTGTAGCCCAGCCCACCCCTTCTCGCCGGCGGCGCGGTCGTCTGCCAATGCGAGCCGAGCCACCGCTTCGCCGAACAGGTCTGCTGAGAGCGCACGCGCCGCTCCCGCGAGCATCTGCTGCTCATCCGTGAGGGAAAAATCCACCTGACGCCTCCATCGCGTCGGCCCCTGAGGGCCTGGTCGTCGACCCGTCCGGCGGGCCGGGTCGTTCAGTTACGCGGTTCGTCCACGACTCGGGCGGCCTTGTAGGCGGCACGCGGCAGGGAGCCGTCGGGCACCCACTCGATGTTCACCGGTACCCCGAGTTCAGCACTGAGGCGATCGACGAGATCGCTGTTCGCAGATCCCTCGACGCGCAGGTCCAAGACCTCCGCGGACGGCCCACGACGCACGAGGAAGAACTCGACCCCGACGGGCAGGGCGACCCAGACGTCGATCGGCAGGATCCACTTGCCCTGGACGTCGACGACGTCCTGTAAGCGTCCGTCGTAGAACGCGCGCCGGGATGTCTCGCCGCACGTGCACGGCGTCGAATCGATGCGGATCACGTCCTGCAGGTCGTAGCGCACCGTCGGGTTGTCGCGGCCCAGCGACGTGCAGATGAAGGTGCCGCGCTCGCCGTCCGGGACCGGTTCATAGGTGTCGGGTCGCAGGGCCTCGACGACTGCGTAGTCCTCGGCGATATGCGCGCCGCGTAGGGCCGGTGCGTCGCATGTGCTGCCTAAGGTGCCGATGCACTCGAGCCCGGCGCTGATCGCCGACCATTGCCGGGTCGGGGTCATAGCCTCGATGGGCGGGAGGTTGCCACGCCAGCCGATGCGCGCCGCCACATCGCGGATGCGGGCCGCGGCCGCGGGCATGAGTGTCCAGTGCGCGATGGGCAGATCCTCGATGGTCCGCAGCGAGCGGATGAGCTCGTCGTCGTCCGCCGGGGGGCCGATGGACACCGACAGGCATCCCATGTACTCAACCGCACCAGCCATGATGGCCTGGCCACCGTTGAGATAGCCGGGGTGCGCGTTGACGACGATCTCCCCAGGTCGCACGCCCGATCGCCAGTGCCGCCGGGCTGAAAGTTCATAGTCGACCGTCAGATCGTGCTTGGTCCAGAGCATGAAGGTGGGACGGCCGGACGTGCCGGTCGAGGTAGCAAGCCGGACAGCTGCATCGAGTCCCTTGCACCGGTAGTCCCCGATCGGCGGGTACTCGGCTTCGTTGACCCGCAGGTCGGCCTTGGTGAAGATCGGCAGCGCCGCGATGTCTGTCGCCGTCACGACATCACCAGGCTCGACACCGGCGGCCTGCATGCGGCGGCGGTAGAAGCCGCTTCCCTCGTACACCCGCTCGACCGCCTCCTGGAGGCGTTCGGTCTGCAGGTCCAGCAGCTTGTCCCGGGGCATGGTCTGGGCCTCAGGATCCCAGAAGGCGCGTTCCCGAGTCGTCATTGACCATCGCTCCCTTTGGCTGGCACGGCAACTCCGTCCCGTTCGACCTCGGACGACAGCCCTATGTCGGGCGTCAGTCCGAGCGAGCGCCGCGCATCGATCGGTAATGGTAGCGCACATTGCGTTCTTTTCTTATCAGGTTTAGCGTGACCACGTGCTTTTCGGGTGCAGTACTCCTTTCGGTGACGTCACGGACCTGGCGTCGTTTGTCCCTGAGTTCGCGCGGGCGGTAGAGGAGCGAGGGCTCGACTCCATCTGGCTGGGCGAACACACCCATCTGCCGGTGGATTCGCAGCATGCGTACCTCGAGGACGGTCACGTCCCCGACCGGTACAAGAGCTTCCCTGACCCGTGGGCCGTCCTCGCTGCCGTCGCCGCAGTGACCAAGCACGTCCGGCTTGGCACGGCGATCTGCCTCGTCGCCGAACACCAGCCCCTGGCGCTGGCCAAGCTGGTGGCCACGGTTGATCAGCTATCGGGCGGCCGCGTCGAGTTCGGCGTGGGGTACGGGTGGAACCCTCTCGAGATGATCAACAACGGCATCGATCCAAAGCGCAAGCGAGCGGTGTTCCGCGAGAAGATCCGCGCAATCAAGATGCTCTGGACAGAGGAGCACACGGCGTTCGAGGGTGAGTTCGTCTCCTTCACCGACAGCTGGTCGTTGCCGCAGCCCGTGCAGCGGCCGCACCCACCGATCCTCATCGGCGCCGCTCCCACCCCCGGCACGTTCACGGACGTGGTCGAGCTGGCCGACGGCTACCTGCCCGTCCGCGTTTCGGTCGGCGACCGCCTCCCCGAGCACCTGACCGAGCTGCGCCGCCGCGCCACCGAGGTCGGTCGCGACCCCGATGAGCTGCAGTTGACGCTGTCGCACCCCGAGACATCCTTCGGCCGCATCACCCTCGACAAGTTCGCTGCCCGCCTTCCGGACAAGGACCGCATCGCGGAGTACGAAGAACTGGGGATCCGCCGCATTACGTGCTCAATCCCAAACCGCGATCGCGATCTCATGTATCGCACCCTCGACCACTACGCCGCGCTTAGGAGCAGTCTGTCTTGACTGTCACAGCGTCGACCGGTACTGCCTACTGGCCCCTCGACGACAGCCTGCCGTTCGTCGAGACCACGATCGGGGCGGTGCTGCGAGAACGGGCGGCGGCCGATCCCCAGCGGACGGCGGTGTACGCCCAGCACGAGGGTCGCTTCACCGAGCTGAGCTACGGCGAGTTGCTCGATGGGGCCGAGGAGCTGGCGCAGCGACTTCTCGCCATCTCCGAGCCCGGCCACCGGATCGCCACGTGGACCCCGAACACCGCCGACTGGGTGGTGCTGCACTACGCCTGCGTTCTCACTGGAATCGTGATCGTCCCGCTGAACCCGATGTTCACTGACCGCGAACTGGCCGACCTCGTCGAGCAGGCCGATGTGGACGCCGTGTTTGCGATAAACGAGTTCCGCGGCGGCAGCCTGGTCGAGCGGGCGCGGGCCGTCCTGCCGTCCCGCCGCACGGTCATCGACTTCGCGCAATGGAGGTCGCTGCCCGCGTCGGACAAGCCGCTTCCCACCGTCGACCCCCACGATCCGTACCTCATCCAGTACACCTCCGGCACCACGGGCAAACCCAAGGGAGCAGTGCTTTCACACCGGACGGCCTACAACAACGCGCATCTGCGGGTTCTGCTGCTGGAGTCCGGTGATCACGAGGTCTGGTGTTCAACCGCGGGCTTCTACCACGTCGCCGGCTCGGTGTCGCGCGTGGTCGCGGCTCTCGCAGCCAATGGTGCGCTGGTCGTCGTGTCCGAACCGAAGGCGCAGGCCTTGCTGGACATGATCGAGCGCACTCGGACGACGCACGCGGGGTTCATCGGCAAACTGGCGCTCGACGTGCTGGACGACGAGAGGCTCGAGCAGCGGGATCTGAGCGCACTGACCAGTGTTGCTCTCGGCGGGACGGCCGCCTCTCCTCACTTGGTCGAAGAATTGTGCCGGCGCCTCGGTGTCAGCGTGGTCAACGGCTACGGGCAGTCCGAGTCGCCGCACATCACGGGTACACGCGTCGATGACTCCTTCGATGACCGGTTGAACACGATCGGCCGACCGCTGCCGCACCGCGAAGTCTGCATCCGTCGGGTCGGGTCGAAGGAGATCGCCGCTCTGGGCGAGACGGGCGAGATCTGCACCCGCGGTCCGCTGGTCATGGACGGGTATTTCCGTGATCCGGCCGCAACTGCGGCCACGATCGACGAGGAGGGGTGGCTCAACACCGGCGACCTCGGTTCGATGGACGAGCGGGGCTTCATCACCTTCCGCGGCCGCAGCCGCGAGGTCATCGTCCGCGGCGGGGAGAACGTCTACCCGCAGGAGGTCGAACAAGTTCTGGATCAAGCGCCTGGGGTCGCCGAGTCGGTGGTGGTGGGAACGACCCATCCGCGCCTCAGCGAAGAGGTCACCGCAATCGTGCGTGCCGAACCCGGTGCCGAACTCGATGAGGCGACGCTCTCGCAGTTCGTCGCCGAGCGCCTTTCCGGCTTCAAGGTGCCGAAGCGATGGGCGTTCGTCGATACCCTCCCGCGCACAGCCTCTGGCAAGGTGCGCAAGTCCGAAGTGAAGGAACACTTCAACGACGTCTTCGGAAAGGACGAGTAGTGAGCACTCGCTTCGACGGACGGGTCGCGGTGATCACCGGTGGCGCGTCGGGCATGGGCCTCGCGACAGCTCGCCGCTGGGTGGCCGACGGTGGCCGCGCGGTGATCGGCGATGTCGCCGAGGAGGGCCTCGCTGCGGTCGCAGCCGAATTGGGCGACGCGGTGGCGACGATGACCTGCGACGTGACATCCGAGCCGCAGCAGGCCGCCCTCGTGCAGCTCGCGCTGGACCGGTTCGGCTCGGTCGACGCCGCAGTCGCCTGCCCCGCGACCGGTGCCACGGCGGCGATCGTGAACATGCCGGTCGAGGACTGGCGGCGCACCATCGACGTCACCCTCACCGGCGTGATGATCACCATGAAGCAGGCGGGCCGGGTGATGTCCGAGGGTGGCGCCATGGTGGCAATCGCCTCGATCAACGCGACCGTGCCCGGCCATGGAATGGGCCCGTACAACGCGGCGAAGGCCGGCGTGGTCATGCTGGCAGAGATCGCCGCGCTAGAACTCGCCCACCGCAAGATCCGGGTCAACACCGTTGCACCGGGTCTGATTTCCACGGGCATGACGAGCGGCATGATGCAGATGCCGGAGATCTTGGCGGAGTGGGAGGAGAACACCCCCCTCGTCCGGTACGGGCAGGCCGACGAGGTCGGCGCTCTCATTTGCTGGCTGCTGTCGTCGGAGGCCTCTTACATCACCGGCGAATCGGTGATCATCGACGGCGGTACGCACCTTCGGCGCTTCCCGAACTTCACCAAGCACTTCGGCGTGCCGCTCGACCCGCAGTAGGCCCTTCCGCCTGCCGCTCGGGAAGCCGACCGCCGGAGGAAGGTGGCCGGTCGGCTTCTCAGACGTGCAGGACCGCGGCGCAGACTGTGGGTGACCCGCCGACAGTGACGAGGCCAGCTCGAGCGTCGGCGACCTGACGCTGGCCGGCAGTCCCTCGCAGCTGACGCACCGCCTCAACGACGGCTCCGGCACCCTGCATCCGTCCCTCACTCAGGTTGCCGCCGTGCGTGTTGTTGGGCAGGCTCCCGGTCCGGCTGAGGTTGCCGTCCGCGATGAAGTCCCCCGCCTCCCCCTTGCCGACGATCCCCATCGCCTCCAGCCACATGGGGACATAGACCGAGAACCCGTCGTGGATCTGCGCAAAGGAGAGCTCCGCCGGCGCGATGCCTGCCCGTCCCCAGAACTCCGCACCCAGCTCGGCAGGAAACATCTGCGTGTAGTCGGACTGGAACACCCAGTCCGGACGCGGGCCCAGCATCGTCGCGACGTTCGCGACGTGGACGGGTCGCTGCCGCAGATCGGCAGCGCGCTCGGAACTGGTGACTACGACCGCCACGGCGGCATCGACCGGCATGTCCGCGTCGTAGAGGCACATCGGCTCGGCCAGCCAGCGGGAACCGAGATATTCCTCGAGTGTCAGCGGGGTCTTCATCACCGCTAGCGGATTGGCCAGCGCATTGTCACGCTGGTCGACGACGAGACGGCCCAGCTGCTCGCGGGTGATGCCGTGGACGGCCTGCAGGCGTGAGTACACGCTGGCCATGATCTGGACGAACACGCTGTATCCGTACGGCGCCAGATAGGCGAGGACACCGCTGGCCCGCTGCGCTCCCCGGTAGTTGTAGGCGACGGGCCCGCGCTGCTTCGGACGGATCATCCCGTGTACGGCGAGGGCGGTCGTGCACTGGCCCGTCGCCACGGCGAGCACCGCCGCGGCCACCGAGCCCAGCAAATAGGCGCCGCCCAGCGGACCCGCATGCCAGCGCAGACCGGGAAGTCCGAGCATCTCCGTCAGGACGAAGGGCGTCGGCACCGGCGCTTCGGGTCGCGTGTCGGTGTATGGAGTGCAGATGCCGTCGACGTCGGCGACGGTGAGGCCGGCATCCTCGAGTGCTTCCGTGATGGCGCGTAGCCACAGCATCTGCGGTGGGACCCCGGCGTCCTTGGTGCAGCCGGTGTGGCCGACGCCGACGATGGCACTGCGATCACGCAATACGTTGTCTGCCGGCGGCTTCATCCGCTGCCGACCGGTTGCCACTGTGGAAGCGTCATCGCGTCGTCGAGATCCTCGAACGTCACCTCGACCGGCATGCCGACCGCGATGTCCGGCAACTCGCAATGCAGGACGTTCCCAACGGCGAGCAGGCCGGGCTGCTCGTCCAGCTCGACGACCGCGACGACAAAGGGAGGCTCGAAGCCCGGCACCCCGGGCAGGTGCATGACCGAAAATCCGTAGATCTGGCCGCGCCCGCTGACCCGGATCGCCGTAAGGCCATCGTGCAGACATGAGGGGCAAACCGGCTGCGGCGGGTGAACGTAACGCTCGCACGCATCGCAGCGCGTAATGCGCAGTTCCCGTTCCCGGGCCCCGGCCCAGTACGCCGCAGACCACGGTTCCTCGACCGGCACCGGCCGGCGCAGCGGCGGGTCGGCCTCAGTCATCATCGTCGCCCTTTCGCTCGCGGCGTCGCCGCGAGGCACTGTCTCACAGCGCGGCGAGGATGGTGCCAGTACCCAAGCCGCCGCCACAGCACATCGTGACCAGGGCGTGCCGCGAGCCGGTGCGCTCAAGCTCGTTGAGAGCCTTGGTGACAAGGATCGCGCCGGTGGCACCCAGCGGGTGGCCGAGCGCGATCGCACCGCCGTTGGGGTTCACGATGCCATCGTCGAAGCTGAACTCGCGCTGCCACGCCAGGACAACCGAGGCGAAGGCTTCGTTGATCTCGACGACGCCGAAGTCCTCCGGCGTGAGCTTCGTGCGCGCCAGGAGGCGGTTGGTCGCATCGATCGGGCCGGTGAGCATGAGCACCGGGTCGCTGCCCACCAGGCAGTTGTCGACGATGCGGGCCCGCGGGCTGAGCCCGAGCCGGCTCGCGGCCTCCTCGCTGGCGAGCAGCACGGCCGACGCGCCGTCGGCAATCTGCGACGAGGTGCCGGCGGTGTGCAGGCCGGGCTCCGGGCCTATGACCCGGTCGTCAGGACCGATGACCGGCTTGAGGCCCGCCAGCGTCTCGAGATCGGTGTCGCGCAGCCCCTCGTCGCGCGACACCAGTTGGGTGGCTCCGGTCGGCTTGCCGTCCTCCCCGAGTTCGGGGGCATCAATGCTCAGGATCTGATCATCAAAGCGGCCCTCGGCCCAGGCGGCCGCGGCGCGCCGCTGAGAGCGCAGGCCGAATGCGTCGAGGTCGTCCCGTGTCAGACCCCACTTCCGGGCTATGAGTTCGGCGCCCTGGAACTGGCTGGTGAACTGGTACTTGCCGAAATACGACTTCGGGATGCCCTTACCGACACCGGTACCCATATTGGAGCCCATCGGCACGGCGCTCATGTTCTCCACCCCGCACGCAACCGCAACGTCGACCGTGCCGGAGGCCACCAAGCTGTGCGCCAGCGCGAAGCTCTGCTGACCCGATCCACACTGCGCGTCGACGGTCGTGGCGCCCACCGACGCCGGCAGTCCCGCCACGAGCGTCGCCGTACGGACGACATTGAACGCCTGCATCCCGACCTGGCTCACACAGCCGCCGATGACCTGCTCGATCTCATCGGCAGGGATCTTCGAGCGCCGCACCACCTCGGCCAAAGCGGCGGCCAGCAGGTCCGCGGAGTGCATCCCGCGCAGACCGCCCTTCCGCCGTCCGACGGGCGTGCGAACGGCATCGATGACAACGACGGAAGACATGCAACTCCTCGTAATAGCGGGCCGAATCTGATAAGACTAACCCCGGTGCGGGCCGGTGCCAATGTGCCGACGGCGACAGCGCCACCGCTTCGGCAGGGATAGAGGAGTCGGGTCATGGGTCGGCAATCAGGCAAGGTCGCGTTGGTGACTGGCGCCGCGAGGGGCCAGGGTCGCTCGCACGCTGTGCGCTTGGCAAAGGAGGGAGCTGACGTCATCGTCATGGACGCCTGCATCCGGTTCGCCTCGGTGCATTACGACCCCTCGAAGCTCGAGGATCTCGAGGAGACCGGCAAGCTCATCGAGGCAGAGGGGCGGCGAGCGTTCGTCCGACAGACCGACGCCCGCGATCTTCCGGCGCTCGAGGCGCTGGTCGATGACGGGATCCGCGAACTGGGACGCCTGGATGTCGTCGTGATCAATCACGGGATCACCGGCTACGGCTACTCCTGGGAGATTACCGAAGCGGAGTGGGATGAACACATCGCCGTCAACCTCACCGGCGTGTGGAAGGTGCTCAAGGCGGTCGTGCCGCGACTGATCGCGCAGGGTGAGGGCGGGTCGATCATCATTACTAGTTCGTTGGCCGGGCTGAGGGGCCTGCCGTTCCTCGCCCACTACGTCGCTTCGAAGCACGGGGTGACCGGCCTGGCGAAGACCGTGGCCAATGAACTGGGTAAGCACAGCATCCGAGTGAATACCGTGCACCCAGCGGGCGTCCGCACGGTGATGGGCGGTGTTGACTTCGGCGACGAGCGCGGACAGCCGGAGCCGTTCGACGGGGCGCTTCGCGACCCCGAGATCGCGGCGACCCTTGGCCCGATCTTCATGAATACCCTGCCGCACACGCACATCGATCCGGAGGACGTCAGCAATGCTGTCGCCTACTTGGCCAGTGACGAAGCCCGCTACGTCACCGGCGCTGAGATCCCGGTCGACCTCGGCAAACTCATCCGCTGAAACTGACCCTCGCATCCAAGTCTGATCAGAGTTAGGCTCATTTTGCGACCTCATCCAGAACGGAGCAGCAAGATGACGACGACTGCCCCAGCCATTCAGTCCTCGCTCACGAGCAGCCAGGGCACCCGCGAGCGCTACATGCTCGTCTCGGTCGACTCGCACGTCGGGCCCTCTCCGGCGAAGCACCTGCGCGAGTACTGCGAGGCCAAGTACCTCGATGCGTTCGATGAGGATGTCCGTCGCACCACCGCGCACATCGAGTCGAACCAGAGCCGCGATCTCGACAACGAGGACCCGCTCGGCGCGAAGAACCAGGGCGGCCAGACGGTCGCGGCGACGATGGGTATCAGCCGCGATCACAACCAAGCCATGATCGACCGTTGGGCGGCCGCCAGTTCGACGGCGGGGCTGCAGGATCCGTACGCCCGCCTGAAGGACATGGATCAGCAGGGCGTCGCCGCCGACATCATCTTTGCTGGCGGACAGAACAACGAGCTGCTGCCCTTCGACACGAGCGAGGACCCAGAGCTGCAGGCCGTCGGAGCGGAGATCTTCAATCGCTGGATGGTCGACTTCTGCTCCGCCGATCCGGTGCGGCTGCACGGCGTGGCCCAGCTGTCGATGCACGACATTCCGGCAGCGATCCGCTCCGTCGAGAAGGCCAAGGAACTGGGCTTCTCGAGCATCAACTTCCCGGCGCCCCGCCGGGGCCTGCTGCCTTACAGCGAGGATGCCTACGAGCCGTTCTGGTCGGCGTGTGAGGCGCTGGAGATGCCGCTGAACACCCATGGCGGCGGGGGTGACCGTGGGTACTGGTCAGGCCGTGGTGCTCGGTACATTGCGCGCGCCGAGGGACAGTTTATGGGCCGTCGGGCGCTGTGGGCCCTGATCTTCTCCGGAACCTTCGAGCGGCACCCGGGCCTGAAGTTCGTGCTTACTGAGCAGTTCGCGGGCTGGGTACCGCACACCCGCGCCCATCTCGACGGCATCTGGCTCGACAACGTCAAGATGTTCCGAAGCTACCGCGACACGCTGCCGCTCAAGCCGAGCGAGTACTGGGACCGGCAGGTTTTCATCGGTGACAGCTTCATGTCCCGGCCCGAGGCTGAGAAACGGTACGAGGCCGGCCTGCACAGCCTGATGTACGGCACCGATTACCCCCACGCGGAGAGCGTCTTCCCGCTGACCCGCCTCGCCATGCGACAGGCGTTCGCCGGATTGCCCGCCGACGAGGTTCAGCTGATGGTCGGTGACAACGCGGTTCGGTGCTTCGGTCTCGACGTGGCGACGCTGCGTGCCCTCGGTGATCAGATCGGCCCGACTGTCGCCGAGATCGACGTCCCGCCGACCGAGCAGGAGCTGGCCAACGACGTCCCGCCATTCTGCCTCGCCTTCCGCGACTACTGATTCATGTTCTCCCCATTGCAATCCCGTCCTGGAGGTTCCGTATCATGATCATCGACGCCGACGGTCATCTGTTCGAACCCGCGTCGATGTGGCGCGACTACTCACCGGCCGCGGATCGCGATCTCGCCCTGAGCATCGAGAATGACGCGCTCGGCTACCCGTGGCTGAAGTTTGGCAACGAGGCCGCTACGGTTGTGCACGTCACCAAGCCGGGCGACTTTCCGGCGCAGGGCCGGACCCTCACGGCGCTGCGCGCTGGTGAGCCGTACAGCGGAACCCCGTACAGCGAGCTGCCGGACGACTACTGGATGCCGAAGGCCCGCGCCGCCCGGCTGCCGGAGTGGGGCATCGACGGTTGTGTCCTGTACCCCCAGACGGGCTTCATCTGGGAGTACCACCTCGAGAACGACCTCGCCGCGACCCGGGTCAACATGGCGGCCTGGAACCGGTGGGTGGTGGAGGTCGCGCAGGAAGGCCTGGGCGCGCTGTATCCCGTGGGGCACCTCTCGCTGCAGGGCGATCAGGAGTGGATCATCAACCAGCTGCGGATCCTGTCCGAAGGCGGTATCCGGCTCGCGATGTTCGTCCCGATGCTCGTCAACGGCAAGCGCCTGTCACATCCGGACAACGACCCGATCTGGCGGGCGATGGTCGAGTACCGCATCACCCCGGCGTGGCACGTCAACTTCCACATGGCCGCCGTGCTCGACAACTATGCCGGGTGGTGCGAGAACGACACCGACAGCTTCCTGAAGATCGTGCCCGGCATCTTCCAGCCGATATCGGCGCAGCTGGGCATCGTTGACATGGCGGTCAACGGCGTGTTCGAACGGTTCCCGGATCTGCAGGTCGTCCTCGCCGAGGTGGGTGCTTCCTGGCTCCCCACGCTGCTCAAGCGGCTGGACGGTATTTACAGCATCGCGGCCACGGTCCACGGACGGCAGCTCACGCCATCGCTGCGCATGTCGCCCAGCGACTACGTCCGCAAGCACACGATCATCACGTGCAGCTTCCCGTCGGACACCGACCCCGCTGTGCTGGCGGTCGCGCCCGAGATCTTCGCTTTCGGCGGGGATTACCCGCATCCGGAGGGGTTGAACAGTCCGCTGCGCGACTACCGGTCACTGGTCGAGTTCATGGACTCCGACTCCGAGGATGGCTTCTACGGCGACAACATCGCCCGCGTCCTGGCCACTGCGTGACCCCGCGCTCCGAGGAGGATGTTGCGAGGGGCCGGGCCCGCTTCGGCGAACTCATGCCCTACGCCGCGCCGGAATCGGAGATCCCCTTCGTGCGGGACGGCGTCATCGCCGGCGTCTTCGGCGACCTGTGGACCCGCGACGGTCTCACGACCAAGGAGCGACGATTCATCTCCTTGACGTGCGCATGCGCGGCCGCGGTGCCGAATGCCGTCGAGGAGCATCTGCGATCCGCCCTGGTGAGCGGTGACGTCACAGTGCCCGAGATGCAGGAGTTTGTCCTGCACTTCGCCTACTACGCAGGCTGGCCCAAGGCCTCATTGGCGTACCACACACTGAAGCGTGTCCTCACCGACCTGAAACTGGATCCCGTGAGCTGACCTGCTCTGGTCCTGAGCCCGCCGCCGCAGCGAAACTAGACGCGCGGCCGCGGACTCAGGTGGCCTCGTCTTAGGACGACGCCCGTCCCAAGACGATTAGTCTCCCCCGAGTTCGACGAGGATCTTCATCGCGCGGCCTTGGTGCAGCACCTCGAAGCCGGCGTCCACTACGTCATCCAACGCAATAGTGGAGACCCATCCGTCCAGCGGGTAGGCGCCCTGCGACATGCCTTCAAGGACCATCGGGAAGTCGTCGGCGTAGGCGTTGCTCGCCCGCACCGTGATCTCGGTGCCGAACAGAGTAAGCGGGTCGATCGGCAACGGCTCGTGGGCGATGCCGACGATCGAGATGGTGCCGCCGCGACGCGTGGTGCCAAAGGCCGACGCCAAGGTTTTCGGCGTGGCTGCCGCGTCGACCACCGCATGGGCGCCGATTCCGTCGGTCAGGTCGCGCACGGCGTCGACCACGTCGTCGCTCGTCGGGTCGAGCACGGTCTTCGCGCCGAGACCGGACACGATCGTGCGCCGCTCCAGTGACGGCTCGACGACGATCGGTTCGGCGCCGAACCACCGGCAGGCGAAGTACGCGCCGAGACCAATCGGCCCAGCGCCATAGATCACGACGGTCTGGCCGGCGCTGACCTCGGCGCGCCGGACCGAACGCAGCGCGACCGCCATCGGTTCGACGATCGGCGCGTGCCGTGCGGTGAGTCCGGCCGGCATCGGATAAACCATCCGGCGGTCGACGACGGTGTATTCGGAAAGGCCGCCACCGTGCGACATCAGCCCATGGAAGGCGGCCATGACGCAAAGGTTGGTGGCGCCGGAGCGGCAGTAGGCGCACACTCCGCACACGTGCATCGGGTTCACCGCCACGAGATCGCCGACCTGCACGTCATCGACGCCAGGCCCGGTCGCCGCGATCCGGCCGCCGAACTCGTGGCCCATGATCTGCGGCAGCATGGCTCCCGTGAGCGGGTGCGGCGTGGTCGGAATGCCGAGCGGTCCGTGGTAGTACTCGTGCAGGTCCGAACCACAGATCCCGTTAAAGGAAATCGCGATCTTGACCTGACCAGGGCCGGGCTCCGGCTCCTCGACATCCTCCACCCGAACGTCGTTGCGGGCGTAGTAGACAGCGGCTCTCATGCCTGGCTCTCCTTCGGGGCCTGCTCATCCGCTCCCGCGAACCAGGCGTAACTCGGATCCTGCGGACCACGGACCCCGCGTGCAAAGCGCGGGTCCGCCGGGTCATTCCACAACGTAAGCTCGGTGACCGGCAGGGTCCGCCACCAGTCCCACACGACCTTACGTGCGGCGATTCGCCAGATTCCGTCGCCCCGCCGCTCGAAGCGGTCGAGGTAGCGGATGCCGAGGAACTCGTCGCACCGCTGGCCGTCGATGTCGCGGTGGTGGCAGGCGGTCGCATAGCTCTCGGTGCGGGCGACATCCTCGTTGCCGGCGTCGATCTCGACGTAGACGTTATGGATCACGTGCTCCGTCGTCGTGGTGCTGTCTACGGCACGCGCGGCGAGGTAGTCGATCGCCAGATCGATCGGGCCGTCGTACATCCCGCCGTGGTCGTCGGTGGCGTCCGGGTGGAACAGCGATCGCAGCAGCGGGAGATCTACGCGGTCGATCGCACGCGAGCAGAGCATGATGATCTCGACGATCTGCGCCTTGTCAATCCACGTCCGAACCACAGCGGACATGGGTGTCGACGCCGACAGGCCCGCCACCGTCGTGCTGCCCATTAGCCGATCGCGATCGGATTGACCGGGCTGCCTGAAGCGCCTGGTACCGGCAGTGGCCCGATGACGAACAACGCCTCGTAGCAGCGGTCGGCCGCCAGTTCACGCAGCATCATGTTCTCGATCAGCGGCACTCCCCGACGCACGAGCAGCTCGGTGTGGACGGCCAGCGCCCGGTCGGCCGGGAACGGGATCGGCTCGATCCCACTGTTGTCGGATCCCACGGCAGACACGTCGAGGTCGGCGAGATAGCGCGCCGTCTCCAAACCGATGCCCGGCTGGGGGTGCCCCGGCGTCTCCCCACGCGCGACCGCCTCGAGAAAGCGATCCTGCCATCCCGTCCGGATCAGAACGATGTCGCCGGTCCCGATCGTGACCCCTTGGTGCCGAGCACATCGCTCGAGGTCCTCAGCCGAAATGACGTGATCGCTCTCCAGCCACGGGACCTCGAACAGCCCCGCGACGTCGAGCAGGACGGCCCGGCCGGCGAAACCGCCCAGCTTCTCGATACCGAGGTGGCGCGCACCCGCGTTGGTCTCGAAACCGGAAGCGGGGAACCCGTTGTAGAAGGACCCCTCGTGGAAGACATGACAGAGCGCGTCGATATGCGTTACCGAGTGCGAGGGCAGGATGAGGACGTCCTCGCACGCTCCGTCGCCGTCGGGGACTCCGGCCCCGGACAGCAGGTCGTCGCCCTCGGCGAGCAGGCTCAACCGCTGGGGACTGCCGCGATAGGCCGCCAGCGGCACGCCGGTCCGCTTGAGGGGCAGGGAGAGCCGGTAAACCTTGCCTGTGCGACAGCGGCGGGTCGCCGCGAGCACGACGTCATCGGTCAGCAGGTTCAGGGCGCCACGCTCATCGTCGGTCCCCCAGCGCCCCCAGTTGTCCGCAGCGCGCTGCTTCGTGACAACACCGTGCTCGACCGTCATCTGCTGACTCCCCACCGCTGAGCGATTCTGATAAGACTTAGCCTAACGCCGGAGGCGTCGCCGCAGAAGGAGTACGCATGTTCGAGTTATCGGGCAACCGCGGTGTTCCGGGCACAGGCCCGCTCGCAAGCCCGGTCACACTAATCACCGGCGCCGGCAACGGTATCGGCAGAGCCCTGGCGCTCGCTCTGGCACGTCGGGGCGCGATCGTGGTCGCGACCGATATCGACGCCGAGGCCGCCGCAGCCACCCGTAACCTCGTCATGGCCGAGGGCGGCCGGGCGTCGGCACTGCGGCTCGATGTGACGCTGAGCAAGGACTTCGCCACAGCACGCGACCACTGCCTGGAGACATGGGGTGGCGTCCATCGGGTGATCAACAACGCCGGAGTGGTCGCGCTCGGCCTGCCGGAGCATTTGCCGCTGTCCGTATGGAATCGCAGTATCGACATCAACCTGTTGGGCATCGTCCGCAGCAACGAGGTCTTCCTCCCCGTCCTACTCGGCCAAGGGCACGGACACGTCGTCAACGTGGCCTCGACCTCCGGGTTGTTCCCTTATTCCTTCGACCGCACCGCGTACGTGGCGACGAAGGCCGCGGTCGTGGCGATGTCCGAGGCGCTCGCCCTGTACCTGATGCCCCAGGGCGTCGCGGTGAGTTGCGTCTGCCCAGCCGGGGTGCGCACGTCGATGCCGGAGCGCATGACGCACCACGGCCCGCAGCAGCCGATGGGCACACCGGCACTGCCGGTCGTCATGCCCGACGACTTTGCCGAGCACATCGCCGACGAGTTGGAGGCCGGCACATTCATCATATATTCGGTGCCCGAAGCCTACGAGGCCGTAGCGCGCCGAGGTGCGGACATCGA
>Ga0105247_10001018_pt1 | contig 21121 bp, 16 predicted proteins | sample KBSS24metaG_FD_81519 | JGI IMG/M metagenome (GOLD analysis project Ga0105247, IMG submission 81519) | Switchgrass rhizosphere microbial communities from Kellogg Biological Station, Michigan, USA - KBS S2-4 metaG | ecosystem: Host-associated > Plants > Roots > Rhizosphere > Soil | place...
CATTGCTTCATAAAATGCTGTATTGATCTTATATGCAACGCAAAGATCTTTCGTGACATCAATGATAGCCTTGTTGAATTCAAAAACCGGATCAACCAAGGATAAAAGGTGTTTGGGGATTTTTGTAATGTCAGTATCTAAACCAACACAGAGATAAGATCGTTTTGCAAAAATTTGTTCAACAAGCTGGTGGCGGGTCATCAATTTTCTAAAATTTGACGCAAGATATTTCCAAATTGCCAAACCTCTTCAAAACTATTATATAAAGGCACAGGAGCAAGCCTGATCACATTTGGTTCTCTCCAATCTACCATTACTCCTGCTTTAGCATGCTCATCAAAAATATATTTTCCATTTTCAAACATTAATAAAGAAACCTGGCAGCCCCTTGCTTTTTCATCATCAGGCGTGATGATCTCAAATGTTCCGCTGCCTTTTATTTCATTTAATACAAACCATAAATAATCATTCAATAATTTCTTTTTGATCAAAATATTTTCCCATCCTGCCGCTTCAAAAATATCAAGCGAAGCTTTATGCAATGCCAATGATGTAAATGTGGGTGTACTCAACTGCCAACCTTCTGCAGTATTAATAGGGTTAAATCCTTTATCCATTTTAAAACGGGTTGCTTTATCATATCCCCACCAACCGCCGTAACGTTTAATGTTTTTATCATTGTGAAAATGTTCATGAATATAAACTGCTCCTACAGCACCGGGGCCTGCATTTAAATATTTATAACTGCACCAGCAGGCAAAGTCAACATTCCATTCATGTAGCTGCAAAGAAACATTACCGGCTGCATGTGCAAGATCAAATCCAACTTTTGCTCCTGCTTTTTTCGCAGCAGCAGTTATCGTTTGAATGTCGAATAGTTGACCGCTGTAATAATTAACGCCGCTAAATAACACCAATGCTGTTTCGTCTTTATGTTGTTCGATCGTTTGTAAAATATCTTCAGTGCGAATTGTGTATTCATTTTTCCGGGACTGCACTTCAATAATTGTCTTTTCAGGCTCTAACCCATAATGACGTACATGTGTTTCAAGCATATACTGATCACTTGGAAAAGCTTTGGTTTCGCAAATAATTTTATTTCGTTTACTATCAGGATTATAAAAACTTACCATCATCAGGTGAAGATTGACGGTAAGTTGATTCATTACAGAAACTTCATGAGGTAAAGCGCCAATGATTTTTGATAGCGGCTTTGCCAGTTTATCGTGATAATCTATCCATGGATCATCGCCTTTAAAAAAACCTTCCACTCCATAAGCAGACCATTGATCTAAAATTTTATTTAGTTCCTCTTTTGCATTCTTTGGCTGAAGTCCCAATGAATTGCCAAGAAAATAAATTTGTTCTTTTCCATTAATTGAAGGGATAATAAACTGCTGGCGGAAATTTTTTAATGGATCAGTTTTATCCAATTGCTGTGAGAATGATAAAGAATTTTCAAATTGCATAAGCTTTAGAATCTCTGAAGGGTTTAGACTGCATCTGTCTTTCCGCCATCCACTACTATACTTGCTCCATTTATATAAGAAGCGGCGGGAGATGCAACAAAAGCTGCGACGGAAGCGATCTCTTCAGGATCTGCAAAACGTTTCATCGGAATATCTTTCTCCATTTCTTTTTGCACCTCTTCTTTTGCAACCTTTAGTTTTTCAGCATTGGTAGCGACCATACTTTCTATGCGTTGAGTTTTTGTATAACCCGGTAAAATATTGTTGACAGTAATGTTGAATTGTCCTAACTCATTCGCCAGGGTTTTTGCCCATGATGCTACAGCCCACCGGGTAGTATTTGATACACCTAAATTCCTTAAAGGAGTTTTAACTGAAATGGAAATAATATTTATAATACGTCCATAACCTTCTTTTTTCATAGAAGGAATAACAGCTTTCGCTAAAATATGATTACAGATCAAATGTTGGTTAAACGCATCGAGAAAAGATTCTTCAGTCGCTTCTACAATAGGGCCAACAGGAGGGCCGCCTGTATTGTTTACTAAAATATGAACGGTATGATCTTTTACGTATTCTTCAATTACTTTTTTTACTTCATTAGGTTTATTAAAATCCGCGACGAGATAGTTATGCTGTTGCCTCAGGGCAATATCCAATTCATGCAAAGCAAATTTTAAAGCTTCTTCGTTTCTTGCTATTAACGTACAATTGGCGCCAAGTAAAGCCAATTCTTCAGCAATGGCTAATCCAATTCCTTGTGAGCTGCCGCAAATGATCGCATTTTTTCCTTCAAGAGAAAGATTCATCTTTATGACTTTATAGGTAAAGGTAGGAACGAGAAAGATCAGTTCAACAGATTTGGATAATCAGTGATGATTCCATCCACCCCCATTGCTTTTAATTTATTAATGGTTTCTTTATCATTCACTGTCCAGGGAATGACTTTTATATTTTGCTGATGACATTTCTTTATGAGATCGTTGTTTACCAAAGAATAATCAGGGCTGTAAATAGTCGGAATAAATCCCAAAGCCCTTAACTGGTCGTTAAGGCTACGTTTATCAAAATCCTCGATCAGCATTGCGGTCATTACATTGGGATAATGCTCATGAAGGTATTGCAGGGTTCTGAAATCAAAAGATTGAATGATAGTATGGTCTTCAATTCCTTTTTCTTTTATCACAGCCATCAACAATTCAACAAATTCATCTGGCTTAGGTTGAAATACTCCATAAAATTCAGGATTGCTTTTCGTTTCAATATTATAATAGGGAAAAGGCTTCCTTCTTGTCATCATATAATTCCGCACACTATCTACCAAGTCACTAAGCAAAGGTTTTATCACTTTCATCTTTTGCTGTTGCGGAAATCGTGGATGAGGTTTCATTCCTACATCAAAGGTTTTTACCTCGTCATAGGCCATCCAGTAAATATTGAATTTTCTTTCTTCTCTTTCTCCCATATAAGTACCATCCGGCTTGGTTGTTATTTCCTGTGCAAACCACTGGTCATGTGATAGTACCACTTTTTTATCTTTTGTAATAACAACATCCATCTCCAGTGTGGTTACTCCAAGATCAAGCGCCTTTATCATAGCAGGTATTGTATTCTCAGGCATTAATCCCCGGCAACCGCGATGACCCTGGACATCGAAATTCAAATTCAAGCTATCCATTCTTGATTTCTGATTTTTTTTAGAACTTCCGCATGAAAATAAAATAACTAAAAATAAAGTGAAGAAAAATTTCATAAAACGAATTTGCATCAGGGTAGTTGATTGACTGATGTTTCCTTGCCAAATAACTGTGAAGCTCTTTTTTTCATTTCTTCTGCAATGTATTTCCCATTACTGTCCTGCTGCTCCAATTTTTCAATGATATTTCGATAACTTTTCTCATTACGATTCTGGCTTAGCTTGAAAACGTTATCCAGTTCAGTTATTTCTACTTTAAAAGCAACAATAGCTTTCAATAATGGATTACGATACTGCTCTGAAAGATTATCAAATACAGTAGAAGAATTAGGATTATTATTTTCATAGTGCAGGGTGAGCCGCTTCAATATATCAATCAATTCAACTTCATTGCCAAAACGGATCGTTCCTTTGGCATGAACGCTGATATAGTTCCATGTTGAAGCCTGTGAAGGGTTATCGTACCATGTACCGCTTACATATACATGCGGGCTGGTAAAAACTGTCAGTACATTCGGATTATGCAAGAATGCTTTATGATGATCCGTATTTCGCATGATATGCCCGGTCAGGAAAAGTTTTCCCGCTTTTTCATCAATGAATACCGGGACCTGTGTCACTATGGGTTCGTTTTTTTCATTGCATCCTGAGATAAAAGCAAAAGGATGGTCCCGCATAAATTGCTTTACTATTTCTTCATCCTTTTCTTTGAAATAAGAAAGATTATACATGTGGTGAAGGTACAAAAATGGCATGTTCCTATTCTGCCATGAAATAAATAAACTATCTATAGATCGCAACTTCAGTTTGATGATCACTGTTCCGATAACCACGGTACATGCCTGCACTATTCAATATCATTGCATGATTGCCCTGTGCATCTACCCCAATCATCCCACCCTCGCCATCTATTTGAACTAATTTTTTATTTACAACAATATTCATTGCTTCATACAAGCTATAACCTTTGTATTCCATTAAACAACTTACATCATATGCCGCCACAGCACGAATAAAAGGTTCGCCATGGCCGGTACAACTAATAGCGCAGGTTTTATTATTTGCATAAGTACCGCAACCGATCAACGGACTGTCACCAATTCGACCATATTTTTTATTGGTCATTCCACCCGTACTTGTGGCCGCCGCAATATTTCCTTTTTGATCGCAGGCTACGGCTCCAACAGTACCAAATTTTTTATCCCGCATTAACTCTTCCATTTGCTGGTGTGTATGATCTAAAGAATAATTATCAGAATCACGGATCGCTTTCCATTGATCGTAGCGGAACTGGCTAAAAAAATATTCATCGGGTTCAAGTTTTATTCCCTGCTTTATCGCAAAATCATTGGCGCCTTTACCACTAAGAAAAACATGATTGCTATGATGCATAACTTCAGCAGCCAGTTCAATAGGATTACGAACATTGCGTACACCTGCGACTGACCCTGCATCAAGCGTTGTTCCATCCATAATTGCAGCATCCATTTCCTGCACGCCTTTTTTTGTAAACACGGAACCTCTACCAGCATTAAAAAGCATATTATCTTCCATTACTACCAAGGCTGCTTTTACTGCATTTACAGCAGTACCGCCTTCTTCTAATACTGCATATCCTGCTGTTAATCCATCTTGCAATCCTTTTAAATAAGCAGCTTCTAATTGAGGAGTCATATCTTCTTTGAGTATAGTGCCTGCGCCTCCATGGACTACTAATGTATATTTTGACATACGTGTATCTGGGTATAAAATTGCAGCCGAAATTAGCTATTTTGTTTACGAATAATTTTTAAGATTTTTCAACTATGATTAAAAGAACTCTAACAAGGGCTGATTATTTTTTGATTGCTGCTAATCTCATACCAGTTGTAGGTGCATTGTTCTTTGATTGGAATGCAAAGGAGATATTCCTGGTATATTGTCTTGAAACAATCATTATTGGTATTCTCAACCTGGTGAAAATGGGAATTGTGACAGCTGTAAGAAAAAAAGATAAGTGGTACAATAATAACAGCTATACAATGCAATCGGGTCTTTTCTTTATGTTTTTCTTTTTGATCCATTATGGGTTATTTGTAGCAGTGCAAATGGGAATTTTCTTTGGTGTATCAGGCATGGGCGATGGAACAGATCTTACTTTATTTTCCTTTTTCTATAAATGGCCACAATTGCTCACCAATGATTCTGTCATAATGCTTGCAGCTTTTGGCATTGGTTATGGCTTTAAAATGATCTATGAATTTATAAGGTCAGGGGAATATAAAACAACGCCGTTAATGATAATAATGTTTCAACCTTATGGCCGTATTTTTATTCAGCAATTCACGGTTATTTTGGGAAGCATTTTCCTAAGTTTCGGAGCAGGCAAGATTTTTATTATTGTTTTTGCAGCAACAAGAATATTTTTTGAAATTTATTTGAATATGGATGGTGTGTTGTCAAAAGCAATGTCGGGCATGAGGAAACAATCAGGAGAGCAGTAATTCACATTCCTGTAATAATCTTTCTTTATTAATAGCAACAGTTCCTACTTCTTCGCATACAAGTCCTCCGGCAATATTTGCCATTTCTGCCATAAGATGAGTGCTTTTTGAAGCTGCAAAAACAAGCGATGCAACAGCAATAACCGTATCCCCGGCACCGGAAACATCTGCAATATTCCGTAAATGCGATGGAATGATCGAGGCATTATCATCTTGCTGATAAAAAATACCTTTATCTGAAAGAGTAATAAGAGAAATTTGATGTTGAAGATTATTCTTTATGTCGTTATGAATATTTTTCAACAAGGGTCGGTTAGGTTCGTCAAAGATTAAATTCAAGGATTCCTTTACTTCTTTCAGGTTGGGTTTAAAAATATTTACTCCTTTATAAGAAAAAAAGTTTTTTCTTTTTGGATCAACGGCAGTAATAATTCCTGTTGCATTGCACAACGCTATCACCTTATTTATAATATTACCGGTTAATACGCCTTTATTGTAATCTTCGAAAATGATAACATCAGGATCGACAGCAGCAATATAATCTTGTATCTTTTCTAAGAACAGAATTTCCTCTTTCTCACTAAGATCATCTGTTAATTCTGCATCCAGACGAAGCATTTGCTGATTGCGGCTGATAACCCGGGTTTTGCTTGTAGTTTTTCGTACAGCGCTTTTTATGAGATAAGAAATATCAATATTGTTACTTTCAAAAAGTTCTCTGAGAATTATTCCTTCGCTGTCATCACCTGTTACCGATAATATGGAAACACTCGCCCCCAGTGACCGGCAATTCAGTGCAACATTTCCTGCGCCTCCTATCCTGTATTCTTTGCTTTCTACGGTAACAATGGGTACCGGCGCTTCTGGTGAAATTCTATCTACATGACCCCACATATACGTATCCAGCATTACATCACCTATCACCCCTACTTTAAGAGATAAAAAAGAATCAAACAGTTTTTTAAAATCTTTCATGTTGCAAAAATCAGGAATGTTTTTTTCGTGTTGCGATTGCAATAAAATAAAGTGGGATACCGATAAGAACAATAATCAAACCAGGCCAGGTATATTGTGGTTTATATTTTATCAGTAATACACAAAAAGCAATTCCCATTAAAATATAAATAGCCGGAAGAATGGGATAACCAAAAGCTTTATATGGTCTTTCTATGTCAGGTCTCTTTTTACGAAGAATAAAAATTCCGCCAATTGTTAAGACATAAAATATTACTACAACAAAAGAGATCATATCAAGAAGATCCCCATACTTACCACTCAAACATAAAATGGAAGCAACAACACATTGTATCCATAACCCAAATTCAGGAACAGCATTATTATTTAATGTGCCTGTCTTTTTAAAGAATAGTCCATCTTTTGCCATAGTGTAATAAACTCTTGCTCCTGCCAGGATCAAACCATTATTGCATCCAAAAGTGGAAATCATAATCATAACCGCAATTACATAGGTGCCTATATGCCCAAATATTGCATTGGCTGCGGACACAGCGACTCTGTCCTGTGGCGCAAAAGCGATATCCGTTAAGGGAAGTACATAAACATACATAAGGTTAGCACAGACATAAATAATGGTAACGATCAATGTTCCTAAGAACAAGCTCATTCCTATATTCTTTTTAGGATTTTTTATTTCTCCCGCAATAAACGTTACATTATTCCAGGCATCACTGCTAAAAATAGATCCTACCATTGAAGCTGCTATTGCCCCCAGCATAGCAATTGGCAAATATTCTTTAATGCTTCCATCTGCTGAAATTCCTTTCATGCTCCATGCATCGTTCCAATTCGTATTCCAGGTACCTGCTTTGGATCCTATTAAAAATCCGAATACGATCAAACCAAATAAGGAAAGAAGCTTGACTGAGGTAAATGTTGTTTGAATAAGTTTGCCGCCTTTAATGCCCTTTGTATTGATCCATGTAAGAAGAATTATAAGGGCTATTGAAACAAACTGGGCGGGATATAATTTAAGAGATCCTATTTGAGCTATAATGTTTTCATCTTTTAATTCAAGTTCATGAAAGAAATAACCTGCGAATTTGGAAAAGGCAACCCCTACTGCCGCAATTGTTGCAGTCTGTATCACTGCAAAAAAACTCCAGCCATATAAAAAAGCTACAAAAGGATTATAAGCTTCTTTTAAATAAACGTATTGACCACCAGCCCTAGGAAACATTCCGCTCAGTTCTCCATAGCTTACTGCTGCAGTAATGGTCATAAAGCCTGTAATAACCCAAACAGCAATCAACCAGCCCGCACTGCCTACATTTCTTGTAATATCAGCACTTACTATAAAAATCCCCGAACCGATCATTGAACCGGCAACGATCATTGTCGCATCAAATAAGCCGAGGGATTGTTTGAATTTTGGTTGTTGCCCCTTATCGATCAAAATTTCTTCTGCCATAAGCAAAGTGTTTGAATTCAAGATAAGTAATTCACCCCATTTAATTTAATAAAACAAAAACGTTCTGCGGGCAGCAGAACGTTCAATTTATTTGAGAGAATCTTAATTCCTTTTTGATCCATACATCACATTCAATCCTTTGATCACATCGGCAGTTATGTTATATAGCGTGTCCTTATAATAAAACAACCCCTGCTCATAAGAAACGATATAAGAATAATTTCTTGTTTTGTTATATTCCTTGAGAAATTCTTCGATTTTGTTTTTTACATCTTTCATCCGCCTTACCATAAAATCATTGTAGTCCTGATCAAGAGCCTGCTTGCGGTTCTTTATTTCATCCTGTGCATTCATCAGATCCTGCGTAGCCATTTCCGATTGTACCTGTGTCATCGATTGTGCCCGGGCTTTTTGCTGATAATTATTTACTTTTTCCCTGTAACTCTTATCCATTTTATCCAGTTCAGTATTGATAGACTCCTCCTTTTTACTCAGCTCTGCTTTTACATCTTTCACCATATCAAAATTTGCTTCAATGGAATCCATTTCGAAATAAGCAATACTAAAAGGGGGACTATCGTACAAAGTGTCTTTTACAGGATTTTTTTCATTCACACTGGCAGCATTGCTTTTTTTCGAATTAAAATGCGAATACAACAAGTATGCAACCGCTATTGCCAGTATAACATTTAATATCAATAAACCATTTTTCATCTTTCTTATTTATTGATTAAAGTAAACTGACGATACAGAAGTAAATTTTTATCCATGTATTGCAAATTAAAAGCGAAAGGCCCGCAAATATAGTTATTCAGGTTACTTTAGGAAACCCTTAACAGCTCTCACTTTTTTTAGTAAAAAAGGAGTAAGAAAATTCTCACTCCTTGATTAAGTTTATCGATTGCGTATTACAAATTCATTACTCTTCTTCATCAAAAGCCATTGCTTCACGAGTGCTTTGCAACAATTCATATTCTTCCTTGCTACCAACGATCATGCTTTCAAATTCCCGAAGCCCAGTTCCTGCAGGTATCGGATGACCAGTGATCACATTTTCTTTCAAGCCAAGCATCGCATCCGTTTTGCCATTGATAGCGGCTGAGGATAATACTTTCGTTGTTTCCTGGAAAGATGCTGCAGATATCCAGCTTGGTACTCCTAATGAAGCTTTGGTGATACCGAGCAATGTTGGCGATGAAGTTGCAGGCTTTGCATCACGGTATTCAACCAATTTCTTGTCATTACGACGAAGAATTGAATTTTCTTCTCTCACTTCACGAAGTGTTACGATCTGTCCAGCACGAAGCTTACCGCTTTCTCCAACTTCCGTTACCACTTTTTTATCAAAGATGAAATCATTCTCTTCTACAAATTCAAACTTATCAGTAAGATCATCTTCAAGGAAACGGGTATCTCCCGGGTCAACAATATTCACCTTACGCATCATTTGACGAACAATCACTTCAATATGCTTGTCGTTGATCTTCACACCTTGTAAGCGATATACTTCCTGTATTTCATTTACGACATATTGCTGAACAGCAAATGGTCCTTGTATGGAAAGAATATCCTGTGGTGAAATTTGTCCATCACTTAATGCTGAACCTGCTTTTACAAAGTCACCGTCCTGTGCAAGTATCTGCCTTGTCAATGGAACGAGATATTTCTTTTGTACACCGTCCTTAGCTTCAATAATGATTTCCCGGTTACCACGTTTTACAGCACCCATCATTACTACACCGTCAATTTCAGACACAACAGCAGGATTGCTTGGGTTCCTGGCTTCAAACAACTCTGTAACACGAGGCAGACCACCGGTGATATCTCTCAACTTGCCTAATACACGGGGAATCTTTACAATTACCTGCCCGGCTTTTATATCATCTGCTTCTTCCATGATGATATGGCTGCCTGTAGGCAGATTATAAGACTTGTGTTCTTTGCCATCAACAATGATAGAAGGTATTTTGGTTTTATCTCTTGTTTCAATAACTACTTTTTCACGGTGACCTGTTTGCTCATCTGATTCTTCACGGAAAGTAACGCCTTCAATTACATTTTCAAATTTCAACTTACCGTTGATCTCTGAAACAATTACATTATTGAAAGGATCCCATGTACAAATAATATCACCTTTATTTACTTTCTGGCCATCTTTTACATTTAATGTTGCACCATAAGGAATATTATTTGTAATCAGCAGTCGATCGTTCTTGGTATCGATGATACGAACTTCACCAGTACGGCCAATAACTACTTGCGATTTTTGACCTTCATTATTCTCAATGCTTACTGATCTTAAACCATCGAATTGTATAGTACCATCAAATTTCGCTACTAATGTAGATTCAACGGAAGCAGAACCCGCAACACCACCCACGTGGAAGGTACGGAGCGTTAACTGCGTTCCCGGCTCACCGATGGATTGTGCAGCGATGATACCAACCGCATCGCCACGCTGTGCAAGATTACCGGAAGCAAGATTTTTTCCATAACATTTTACACAAACACCACGCTTGCTTTCGCAGGTAAGTACTGAACGGATTTCAACTATTTCAATACCTGCTTCTTCTATTTTCTTTGCCAGATCAATTGTTATCTCATCACCGGCAGCAATGATCTGCTCGTCATTCTGTGGATCATATACATCATGCAATGAAGTACGACCAGCGATCCTGTCTGACAATGGTTCAATAATATCTTCATTATCTTTTAAGGCCGATGTTGCAATACCACGAAGTGTTCCGCAATCTTCTTCCGTAATAACCATGTCCTGGGCTACGTCAACTAGACGACGGGTAAGATAACCGGCGTCAGCTGTTTTAAGAGCTGTATCGGCCAACCCTTTGCGGGCACCGTGAGTAGAGATAAAATAATCCAATACATTCAATCCACCTTTAAAATTGGAAAGAATTGGATTCTCAATAATCTCACTTCCGGTAGAACCAGATTTTCTTGGTTTAGCCATCAAACCCCTGATACCAGCAAGCTGCTTGATCTGTTGTTTAGAACCACGGGCGCCTGAATCAAGCATCATATACACAGAGTTGAAACCCTGCCTGTCGTTGCTTAATTCACGGATCAATGTTTCAGTGATCCTGGTATCAACACGGCTCCATATATCTACTATCTGGTTATATCGTTCGTTGTTAGTGATCAAACCCATGTTGTAACTATCCCATACTTCATCTACTTCGCCTTTTGCATTATCCAGCAATTCATTTTTAATGTCTGGAATAATAAGGTCATTGATACTAAATGATAAACCACCCTGGAAAGCTGTACGGAAACCAAGTGTTTTAATATCATCCAGGAACTTGGCTGTCTTTGGAATGTTGGTAATCTTGATTATATCACCAATGATCTCACGAAGGTTTTTCTTTGTAAGCAATGCATTAATGAAACCGACTTCCGCAGGCACATGCTGGTTAAAAATAACCCGGCCTACTGTTGTATCAATTAATTTATGTTCGAGCAGTCCATCCGAGTTGCGGATGTTTGTTTTCACTTTTATCCATGCATGCAGATCAACAACACCTTCATTGTATGCGATGATAACTTCTTCAGCAGAATAGAAAGCTTTACCTTCCCCACGAACCTTTTCTGTCTCGGTTGACTTTCTTCCTTTGGTGATATAATAAAGTCCTAACACCATGTCCTGCGAAGGAAGTGTAATAGGCGTACCATTTTGAGGATTCAAAATATTATGTGATGCAAGCATCAGCAATTGCGCCTCTAACACTGCCTGGTTACTTAATGGAACATGCACGGCCATTTGGTCACCATCAAAGTCAGCGTTGAATGCTGTACAAACCAATGGATGCAATTGTATAGCCTTACCTTCTATCAACTTAGGTTGAAAAGCCTGGATAGATAAACGGTGCAGTGTTGGGGCACGGTTAAGCATGATAGGGTGCCCTTTCAAAATATTTTCAAGAATATCCCAAACAATAGCTTCTTTTTTATCAACTAATTTTCTTGCAGACTTTACTGTTTTTACAATACCTCTTTCAATAAGCTTGCGAATGATGAATGGCTTGAACAATTCAGCTCCCATGTCTTTTGGTAAACCACATTCATGTAATTTCAATTCAGGACCTACTACAATAACTGAACGGCCTGAATAGTCAACACGTTTACCTAAAAGATTCTGACGGAACCTACCTTGCTTACCTTTCAATACATCACTGAGTGATTTCAATGCACGGCCACCTTCTGCTTTTACAGCATTTGATTTTCTTGAATTGTCAAACAATGAATCAACCGCTTCCTGCAACATACGTTTTTCATTACGCAGGATCACTTCAGGTGCTTTGATCTCCAATAATCTTTTCAAACGATTATTACGAATGATAACACGACGATACAGATCATTAAGATCAGATGATGCGAAACGACCACCATCCAAAGGAACAAGTGGACGCAATTCCGGTGGAATAACAGGAATGTATTGCATCACCATCCATTCAGGACGGTTCGTTATTCTTGTATTTGCATCACGAAAAGCTTCAACAACACTTAATCTTTTTAATGCGTCCGCTTTACGTTGTTGTGAAGTTTCTGTTGCAGCAGTATTGCGAAGATCAAATGATAATTGATCAAGATCGATCCTTGCTAAAAGATCATGCACTGCTTCAGCACCCATCTTTGCAATGAATTTATTCGGATCATCGTCTGGCAGATATTGATTATCCTTTGGAAGAGTTTCCAATATATCCAAGTATTCTTCTTCAGTCAGCAGGTCACCATAGTTCTGTCCTTTATCAACACGGATGCCCGGCTGTATCACAACAAATCTTTCATAATAAACAATCGTCTCTAATTTCTTAGAGCTTACGCCTAATAAATAACCGATCTTATTTGGCAAGGATTTAAAATACCAAATATGAACCACTGGCACCACAAGTTTAATATGACCCATACGTTCACGACGCACTTTCTTTTCAGTTACTTCAACGCCACAGCGGTCGCAAACGATGCCCTTATAGCGAATACGTTTGTATTTGCCGCAGGCACATTCATAATCCTTTACCGGCCCAAAAATTCTTTCACAAAACAAACCATCACGTTCGGGTTTGTAAGTACGATAGTTAATAGTTTCAGGCTTCAGCACTTCACCATAGCTTCTTTCCAGGATAGTATCCGGAGAAGCAAGACCAATAGTGATCTGCGAGAACGCTGCTTTAGGACGGTTTTCTTTTTTGATAGCCATTATATTTTTCGTTTGTCGTTAATTGTTTTTGTTATCAGCGACATCAACTCTGCTCATCTTCGTTGCGTCGCACTCTTGCATTCTTGTAATTCTGCTCAGCATTATTCAAACTTCAGGTCTAATCCCAATCCTCTAAGCTCATGTACCAATACATTAAATGATTCTGGCACTCCGGCTCTTGGAATATTTTCTCCTTTTACAATAGACTCGTATGTTTTTGCACGACCGATAATGTCATCTGATTTCAATGTCAGGAGTTCTTGTAAAATGTTTGATGCGCCATAAGCTTCCAATGCCCAAACTTCCATTTCACCAAAACGTTGACCACCGAACTGAGCTTTACCACCTAATGGTTGCTGAGTAATCAAACTATAAGGCCCTATTGAACGGGCATGCATCTTGTCATCAACCATGTGATGAAGTTTGATAATATAGATGATACCTACAGTAGCTTTCTGATGGAATTTTTCACCGGTCTCACCATCATATAAATAAGTGTGACCGTACATTGGAATATCAGCTTGTTTACAATAATCGCCGATTTCATCAACCGTAGCTCCATCAAAGATTGGCGTAGAGAATTTTATTCCAAGTTTCTCGCCTGTCCAACCAAGAATGGTTTCATAGATCTGGCCGAGATTCATACGGCTTGGTACACCTAATGGATTCAGTACAACGTCAACAGGTGTTCCATCTTCTAAGAAAGGCATATCTTCTGCACGAACGATCTTAGCCACGATACCCTTATTACCGTGACGACCAGCCATTTTATCTCCCACTTTCAACTTACGTTTTACGGCGAGATAAACTTTTGCAAGTTTTAATACACCTGCCGGCAATTCATCACCAATGCTGATATTAAACTTCTCTCTTTTATATCGACCCAGTTCTTCGTTGTACTTGATATTAAAGTTGTGTAAAAGAGTGTTGATCTGATCATCTACCTTTTTATCACTTGTCCAACCAAGCGGATTAATATTCTGATAATCCAATCCTGTAAGATTCTTTGCAGTGAACTTAGCTCCCTTACCTATCTGCACTTCACCAAAGTTGTTGCTTACACCTGCTGAAGTATGATTCGCCAACAATGTTGTTAGTTTTTCCAGCAATACTTCCATCAGGTCAGCTTCATTCTTTTCATGCTGCTTTTCCAATTTTTCCATAGCAGCTTTCTCTCTCACTTTAGCATTTTTATCTTTCTTGGCTCTTTGGAAAAGTTTTTTGCCGATCACTACACCTTCTACTCCATTCGGAGCTTTCAATGAAGCATCTTTAGCATCTCCAGCCTTATCACCAAAGATTGCACGAAGCAATTTCTCTTCCGGTGTTGGATCACTTTCTCCTTTTGGAGTTATTTTACCAATCAATATATCTCCTTCTTTCACCTGTGCCCCTATGCGAATGATTCCATTTTCATCAAGATCTTTAGTTGCTTCTTCAGAAACATTTGGAATATCAGGTGTCAATTCTTCTTCACCCAATTTCGTATCACGAACTTCCAATTCATATTCTGATATGTGAACTGAAGTAAACAGATCTTCCTTTACGACCCTTTCACTGATAACAATCGCATCTTCGAAGTTGTAACCCTTCCACGGCATGAATGCCACTTTCAGGTTTTTGCCTAATGCGAGTTCTCCATTTTGTGTAGCATATCCTTCCGTTAAAAAATCACCTCGTTTAACTTTTTGTCCTTTCTTCACTGCAGGCTTAAGGTTAATACAAGTCTCCTGGTTTGTCTTAATAAACTTAGTGAGTCTATAAACTCTAAGATCATCTTCGAAGCTTACTAATTTTTCCTGCTCATCACGATCATAACGCACATGAATTTCATTTGCATCTACATATTCTACAATTCCATTTCCTTCTGAGTGAATCTGAATTCTTGCATCTCTTGCAGCTTTTCCTTCCAAACCAGTTCCGACAACAGGAACATCAGGACGAATAAGCGGCACAGCCTGGCGTTGCATGTTTGAGCCCATCAATGCACGGTTAGCATCATCATGCTCAAGAAATGGAATCAATGAAGCACTCAAACCAACGATCTGGTTTGGCGCTACATCCATAAATTCCACGTCTTTTTTATCAAGAATTGGAAAATCGCCGGTCTCACGACTAACAATTTTCTCTTCTATGAAATTTCCTTTCTCATCCAAAGTTGTATTAGCCTGTGCAATCTTTGCAAGATCTTCTTCTTCAGCACTAAGGAATGTCAATTCTTTCATGTTCACTTTACCTTCGCTTACCTTACGATAAGGAGTCTCGATAAAGCCCATGTCATTAATCTTGGCATGAACACAAAGAGTTGAGATCAACCCGATATTTGGTCCTTCTGGTGTTTCAATTGTACATAAACGACCATAGTGAGAATAGTGTACGTCACGAACTTCAAATCCTGCTCTTTCGCGGCTTAAACCACCTGGTCCGAGTGCTGAAATACGACGTTTGTGAGTAATCTCACTCAATGGATTTGTTTGATCAAGGAACTGCGATAGCTGTGACGTACCGAAAAATGAATTGATCACAGATGATAATGTTCTTGCATTGATCAAATCAACAGGAGTGAATACTTCATTGTCACGTACATTCATCCTCTCACGGATTGTTCTTGCCATACGTGCAAGACCAACACCGAATTGAGCATACAACTGTTCACCTACAGTACGAACACGACGATTACTCAAATGATCGATATCGTCGATCTCTGCTTTACCGTTCGTAAGACGAACGAGATATTTAATGATAAGAATAATATCTTCTTTCGTTAATGTCTTTTGCTCAAGCGGAGCATTCATGTTCAGCTTGCGATTGATCTTATAACGGCCTACTTCACCAAGGTCATAACGTTTATCGCTAAAAAATAACTTATCAATAATACCACGGGCCGTTTCATTATCTGGTGCATCAGCGCCACGTAATTGGCGATAGATGAATTGTACAGCTTCCAACTCACTGTTGGAAGTATCTTTATTTAATGTATTATAAATAATAGCGTAATCACCACCGACATCTTCACGCTGAATGAAAACACTTTTTACATCCATTTCAGAGATAGTACCGATAGCTTCTTCATCAAGAACAGTATCACGTTCCATTACTATCTCGTTTCTTTCAATAGAAACAACTTCCCCGGTATCTTCATCCACAAAATCCTCAACCCATGTTCTTAATACACGGGCAGCAAGTCTTTTACCAATATACTTCCCTAAGGTCTTTTTATCAGTCTTTACTTCATCAGCCATTCCAAAAAGTTCGAGAATATCTTTATCTGTCTCGTAACCAATAGAGCGAAGCAAAGTAGTAACCGGGAATTTTTTCTTACGATCAATGTAAGCATACATTACATTATTAATGTCTGTTGCAAACTCCATCCATGCCCCTTTAAATGGAATTACCCTTGCTGAATAAATCTTAGTTCCGTTAGGATGGATAGATTGTCCAAAAAATACCCCTGGTGAACGATGAAGCTGGGAAACAACAACACGTTCAGCACCATTTATAACAAAAGTGCCTCTTGGAGTCATGTAAGGAATGTTACCAAGAAATACATCCTGAACAATTGTTTGGAAGTCCACATGCTCTTCGTCATTACAACTCAGGCGAAGTTTTGCTTTTAAAGGAACAGCATAGGTCAAACCCCTTTCCATACATTCTTCAATCGTATAACGTGGAGGATCGATGAAATAATCAAGGAATTCAAGAACAAATATGTTCCGGGTATCAGTGATCGGGAAATTTTCCTTAAACACTCTGAACAAACCTTCAATATTACGTTTGTCAGGGGTTGTTTCTAACTGGAAAAATTCTTTGAACGACTGGATCTGCACTTCAAGAAGATCGGGGGCTTCGGCCAGATGCTTTATTTTACCGAAATCCACTCTGTGATTCATTTTAGTAGAAGACATATGCGTAAAACCTTTTTTAAAGAGTTCAGGACGTACAAATCACTTACAGGTCTCTATTTCTATTGAAACAAAAACCAGTGAGCTTCAACTACTTGAACATGATTTGGAACGTCAAAATATAATTGGCCAAAATAAGGGAGGCAAAGTTAAGGATTAAAAAGTTTCCAACAAGAAAAGTTTGCCAACAAAAATCCGGCCACATGCCCCGAAATGGTTATTTCCCGGAATTATTCAATACGGTAATTTAATAGCTGTGAAATGGAAAGAATTTATATCAGATTATCTAACATTTTCCCGGAAAGACAGGGTCGGAGTGTTGGTGATTATCGGAATGACATTAATTATTTTCTTTCTGCCAAAGTTTTTTTCTGGAAATGCCCATTCTAAATCACCCAAAAATGATACAAGCTGGGTCTTAGCAATGAAACAGCTCGAACAAGAGCAGAAAAAAGATTATGATGAAAAAAATAACGATGAATCAGGCTATGCATATCAATATGACCACTCTCAGAATACATATCTGGAAAAGAAATCAGGCGAATTATTTTTCTTTGATCCCAATAAGCTCTCTTCATCTGAATGGAAAAGGTTAGGTCTGAGAGATAAAACTATTCGCACAATTGAAAACTATCTAAGCAAAGGCGGGCATTTTAGAAAACCAGAAGATCTGCAAAAAGTTTATGGCTTACATAAGGATGAATATGAGCGATTGGCTCCGTATATAAAAATCGAATTATCTGTTGTATCAGATATAAGTAAGAATGAAAAAGAAATTATCGATAAAAACCCTACGCCCCGATATTCAGCGATCGATGTTAATGCCGCAGACACTTCCGCATTTATTTCTCTTCCCGGAATTGGAAGCAAGCTTGCAGCAAGAATTGTGAATTTCAGGGAGAAGTTAGGTGGCTTTTATTCGGTATTACAAATAGGAGAAACATTTGGTTTACCTGATTCGACTTTTCAAAAAATAAAACAGTATTTAAAACTTGAAAATACTTCTGTAAAAAAAATCAATATTAATACAGCTACTGTCGATGAATTAAAAGCTCATCCTTACGTCAAATGGAGTATTGCAAATCCAATAGTTTCTTATCGAAATGAGCATGGACCTTTCTCCAGTATAGAAGATATAAAGAAAGTTATGGCAGTTACAGATGAAATTTATAATAAGATTGCACCGTATCTCACAAAATAAAAACCCTTCAGTCACGAAGGGTTTAAGAAATTTAATTGAAAAAAAGATCGGATAGTTAAGCAATTTCTACATCAGCACCTGCTTCTTTCAGCTTAGCAGCAATTTCTTCAGCTTCGGCTTTAGAAACTCCTTCTTTAATTGCTTTTGGAGCTCCGTCAACTAATTCTTTAGCTTCCTTCAAACCTAATCCAGTGATGTCTTTTGCGATCTTCACTACATTAAGTTTGTTTGCTCCGCCGCTTTTCAATACTACATTAAAAGAAGTCTTTTCAGCAGCTACGGGAGCAGCTCCACCAGCAGCAGGACCAGCAACAGCTACAGCAGCAGCAGCGGGTTCAATGCCATATTCTTCTTTCAAAATTTTTGCTAATTCGTTTACTTCTTTTACTGATAAGTTTACCAACTGATCAGCAAATGTTTTTAAGTCTGCCATGATTTCAAATTTTTTCCGCTTTCATTGCCTGTGCTCCAGCGGATAGGTTTTAAAAAAATTTGTTTGTTTTAACTCCCAGGCTTGAGTTAATATTTTTAATAAATTATTTATGCTTTTGCTGCTCTTTCTTCTAATGCTTTCACCAGGCTTGCTAATTTATTACCGGCATTCAATGCACTGATAACGTTTTTAGCCGGCGATTGCAATAATCCAATTATTTCGCCGATAAGATCCTGTTTGCTCTTAAGATTTGTAAGTGTTTTTAACTGATCGTCACCTGCAAATACATCACCATCTATAAAAGCAGCTTTTAATACTGGTCTTTCAAGATTTGTTTCTTTACGAAATGAACTGATAATAATAGCAGGCTCTTTCGGGTTTTCAGAAAACATCAATGCAGTTACTTTATGAAGTGAATCATACATTCCTTCATAACGTGTACTATCTAACGATTCAAGAGCTTTTTTAATCAACGTGTTTTTAGCCACCTTCATTTCAACTTTTTTATCAAAGCAAGCTCTGCGCAGTTTACCCACCTGTTCTACTGTCAGTGATTCTGTATCTGCAACATAAAAGTTATTGTATTGAGAGAATTTGCCCTTCAGCAATTCAATCACTTCGTTTTTTTGATCTTTAGTCATTGTTATAATTTTTGACTTTCAAATTATCAGTCTTGTATATCTTAATGAACAAATGCTTTTGTATCAACTGCAATTCCCGGACTCATCGAGCTTGCCATGCTGATTCCTTTTAAATAAATGCCTTTTGCAGAAGAAGGTTTTGCCTTAATGATAGCATTAAGTAATTCCTGGCTATTCTCCGCAATTTTATCAGCTGCGAAACTTACCCGGCCAATTGATGCATGAATGATCCCGGCCTTATCAATTTTAAAGGCAATCTTTCCTCCTTTTACATCATTAATGGCATTAGCAACATCATTGGTTACAGTACCTGTTTTCGGATTGGGCATCAGGTTACGAGGGCCCAATACTTTACCAAGTTTACCGATCTTAGGCATTACAGAAGGAGTAGCAATGATAACATCCACATCAACCCAACCACCTTCGATCTTCGCCACAAATTCATCCAACCCTACAAAATCAGCACCCGCAGATTTTGCTTCTGCTTCTTTATCAGGTGTGCAAAGCACCAATACCTTTTTTGTTTTGCCGGTTCCATGTGGCAAGCTTACTGTACCACGAATTGCCTGGTCAGCTTTTTTAGGATCTACACCCAAACGAATATGAAGATCTACAGAAGCATCGAACTTGCAGGTTGTAGTTTCTTTAACCAAAGAAGAAGCTTCTTTTAAACTATAATATTTATTACCGTCAACTTTCGCCTGGACCAGTTTTCTTTTTTTACTCAGAAATGCCATTGTAATTCATTTAATATTTTTCAAAAGATCACTTAGTTAATTTTTATCCCATGGAGCTTTGCCTTCCACTGTTAATCCCATGCTGCGAGCCGTGCCAGCTACCATTTTCATGGCACTTTCAACAGTAAAGCAATTAAGGTCAGGCATTTTATCTTTTGCAATTGCCTCAACCTGTGTCCAATTTACTTTTCCCACTTTATCACGATTGGGCTCTTTGGACCCTTTTTGCAATTTGGCAGCTTCCATTAGCTGTACTGCAGTGGGAGGCGTTTTGATGATAAAATCAAAACTCTTATCAGAATAAACTGTGATTAGAACGGGAAGAACTTTTCCCATTTTGTCCTGGGTTCTTGCATTGAACTGTTTGCAGAACTCCATTATATTAATACCCTTGGAACCCAAAGCGGGACCGATTGGAGGTGCGGGGTTAGCCTGGCCACCCTTGCACTGTAGCTTTACAAAGCCAGATACTTCTTTTGCCATTGTTTACGATTTATTGGTTCAAACGTCTCGCTTAAAGCGGACTCCCAAATTCATCCATTGTCTGCCAGTCGTTTAGTGGCAGATCCACTATTACAGCGGATAATAAAAGAACTAATTGGGGCGGCAAAGATAAGGGTGAGAAATGAAATTTTAAAGCTTAAATCAAATTATTTTCATTCTTGTTGAATCAGGATTCCTTTTTCTTTTTTCCTTTCTTGAAAGTAAGATAATCCAGGTAATAGATGATTTTTACTGATAGATTGTTATTCTGAGGTGTGTTAAGGGTGTTTTCAAAATTTTTGAAATACCTGTAATGCACATTTCTATCAAAAATTTCAGATTGATCTTTCCAAACAATATTAATAAAACTCCCGGGAGCAAATTCTAAGGTATAAACCGCATCTATATTGAAAATATTGTAATTCTGGTGTTGGGG
>Ga0105247_10001021_pt1 | contig 21079 bp, 20 predicted proteins | sample KBSS24metaG_FD_81519 | JGI IMG/M metagenome (GOLD analysis project Ga0105247, IMG submission 81519) | Switchgrass rhizosphere microbial communities from Kellogg Biological Station, Michigan, USA - KBS S2-4 metaG | ecosystem: Host-associated > Plants > Roots > Rhizosphere > Soil | place...
CGCGTCGATGGCGTCGCGACACATGATCTCGGCGGCCGACTGGTCCACCAGGTAGTCGCCCCCCTTCACGGTGTCGAAGGTGTGCCACTCCCAGGAGTCCTCCTCGACGTTCGCCAGCGCCGCGGCCATGCCGCCCTGCGCGGCGCCTGTGTGGGACCGGGTGGGGTAGAGCTTGGTCAGCACTGCGGTGCGGACGCGGGCGGAGCTCTCGAGCGCCGCGCGCATGCCGGCGCCGCCGGCGCCGACGATGACGACGTCGTACGTGTGGTGGTGGATTGCCACGTCAGATGACCTCTTACTTCAGGTTCGGGTCGAAGGTGAAGATCACCAGGGTCCCGAGGGCGATCGTGATGGCGGTGGCGGTGTAGAGCAGGCCCTTGAGGGCCACCCGGGTGCCGTCCCGTCGCGTGTAGTCGTTGATGATCGTGCGCAGGCCGTTCGTGCCGTGCAGCATCGCCAGCCACAGCATCAGCAGGTCCCAGACCTGCCAGAACGGCGAGGACCAGCGTCCGGCGACGAACGCGAAGTTGACCCGGTGCACGCCTCCGTCGAGGATGTTCATGATGAACAGGTGCCCGAGCACGAGCACCACGAGCACGATGCCCGAGACGCGCATGAACAGCCACGCGTAGAGCTCGGTGTTCGTCCGGCCGCGTCCTCGGCCACGCGGCGCGCGGGGCGCCTCGATGACCGGCGGCATGAACGACGCGACGGGGCCGGGGATCTCGGCGTCCGCCTTCCTGATGACGTCGTCCGTGTAGGCGGTCAGTTCGCCGGCCATGTCCTCAGCTCCCGAAGATTGTCTCGAAGGAACGCTTGAACATGAAGAACGCCCCCGGAACCATCACGACCACCCAGACCGCGACGATGCTCCAGAGCATCTGCCGCTGATAGCGCGTGCCCTTGGCCCAGAAGTCCACAGCGATGATGCGCAGGCCGTTCAGCGCGTGGAACAGCACAGCGCCGACCAGGCCGATCTCCATCAGGTTGACGATCGGGTTCTTGTACGTGTCGATGACCGTGTCGTAGGACTCGGGCGACACGCGCACGAGCGCGGTGTCCAGCACGTGGGCGAAGAGGAAGAAGAAGGTGAGGATGCCGGTGATCCGGTGTGCCACCCACGACCACATGCCCTCGCGACCGCGGTACAGCGTGCCGGCGGGACGGGCTTTCGGCTTCGGGGGCGCCGTCGATTCCGTGACCTCTGGTGCAGCGCTGGACACTGGAGGGCTCCTTGGGAAGGGCAGTTAGGCCTTCAAGACTCTAGTGCGGCCGCTTCGGCGCGTCTGCGGCCCCCGTGTGTGACAAATACCCTTCCCGCAGAAGACACCGTGCCCACGCCCGCGTCGAGGACCGCATCTGCATCGCCAAGGACACCGGCCGGAACCGCTTCCCCTCCCGCGCCGCCGACCTGATCGCCTGGGCGCAGGCGATGCTGCTGCACGACCAGCCGACACTCGCCCGCGCCGAACCCAAGACCCTGCGCTACCGGCTCCTGCACGTCGCCGCCCGCCCGGCACGGGACATGCATCGGAGTTCAACCTGTGAATTTCCGGTGCAACGATCAGATGACGAGTTGTCGGAGTACGTCCCGAGGGTCCAATTGTGTCGCTAGCGTGGGCGCATAGCACACCTGCAAATGCGGTCGACCAGTGCGCGAAACCCGGAAACACGAAGGGATGATCACTTTGCGTTTGATGCAAAGGACGAAGTTCAACGCAATCGCTATGGCGACCGCAGGGGCGCTGGCGCTGGCCGCCTGCAGCAGCAGCGGCGGGGACGCCGGTAAGACCTCCGAGACGCCGCCGCCGGGTCCGACTTCGGCCAGTACGACCGCGACGAGCTCGGTGCCAGCGCCGACCAGTTCCGCCCCGGCCCCGGCGGGCGACGAACTGTTCCCGGCCGGCACGGATCTGAGCGGCACGAAGATCGGTGTCGCATTCGACATCGGTGGTCGTGGTGACCACTCGTTCAACGACTTAGCTGCTCGTGTCGACGATGCGGCCAAGGCACTCGGCGCCGACGTTCAGGAGGCGACGCCGACTGCCGGTGAGCCCGACTCGGCCAAGGAGGAGCGTCTACGCACCCTTGCCGATGCCGGCTACAACCCGATCGTTGCCGTCGGCTTCGTGTATGCCGAAGAGGTCCAGAAGGTCGCCAAGGAATACCCGGACGTCCACTTCGCTAACGTCGACGGCTTCCTGGACGCGCCGAACCTGACCAACCTGAGCTTCAGCGTCAACGAGGCTTCCTATCTCGTCGGTCTCGCGGCAGGGCTCAAGACGAAGTCAAACCACGTTGGATTCGTCGGTGGTGTGAAGGGTCCGGTTATCGACCCGTTCGGTGCCGGCTTCCAGGCGGGTGTCAAGGCGGTCAACCCGGCCGCGAAGGTCGACATCGTCTTCATCTCCGACAAGTCGGATGACTCGGCGTTCAAGAACCCGGCCGGCGGCAAGACCAAGGCGACTGCGTTGTATGACGCCGGCGCAGACATCATCTTCTGCGCAGCTGGTTCCTCCGGCGACGGCGTCTTCGAAGCGGCCAAGGCCGCGGGGAAGCAGGCAATCGGTGTCGACTCCGACCAGTACAACTCGGTTGACCCGGCTCTGAAGGACGTGATCATCACCTCGTCGCTGAAGAAGGTTGACGTGGCAGTCGCTGACTTTGTTCTGGCGGTCAAGGCCGGGACGGTGAAGGCCGGCTTCGCGACGTATGACCTGAAGAACGGCGGAGTGGGTTACTCCACCTCCGGTGGCTTCATCGATGACATCAAGGATCAGATCGACGCTGAGGCCGCGAAGGTGATCTCGGGCGAGATCAAGGTGCCGTCCGAGCTCAAGTAACGCAGAAGCGACGACGGACCCGGGGCGAGACAACTCGCCCCGGGTCCGTTGGTTTCGTCGCCTGAGGGGTAGAGAATCCGACTGTGCCAACCGTTACCGACGTGCCTGCAGTCGTGCTGGCAGGGATAGGCAAGCGATTCCCCGGAGTCATCGCAAATCACGATGTGAACATCACCGTCCGCCCGGGCACTGTTCACGCGATCGTCGGAGAGAACGGCGCCGGCAAGTCCACGCTGATGAAGATCCTGTACGGGGTGCAGCGCCCGGACGACGGGACCGTGACGATCGATGGGCAGGTGGCGGCGCTGCACTCGCCGGCTGACGCCGTAAAGCTGGGCGTCGGCATGGTCTTTCAGCACTTCAAGCTCGCTGACAACTTCACTGTCCTGGAGAACGTCGTATTGGGCGCCGAGCGTCTGCACGGCATCGGTGAGCGCGCCAGGGCCAAGATCGACGAGATTTCACGCCAATACGGATTCGAGATCAACCCGGATGCGCTGGTGGACGATCTAGGTGTGGGCGCCCGGCAACGGGTGGAGATCCTGAAGGTGCTCTATCGCGGCGCCAAGATCATCATCTTGGACGAGCCGACAGCGGTGCTCGTCCCACAGGAGGTCGAGGCGCTGTTCGGCAATCTGCGCGAGCTCAAGGCCGAGGGCCACACCTTGATATTCATCAGCCACAAGCTGGACGAGGTGCGAGCAATCGCCGACGACATCACAGTGATGCGGCGCGGCACGACAGTCGCGTCCGTCAAGCCGGAGGACGTGACGAGTCGCCAACTGGCCGAGCTGATGGTCGGGTCCGAGCTGCCTTCGCCAAACACAGAGGATTCGACGGTCACCGACCACATAGAGCTCGAACTGACCGGGGTGAACGTGACCGCCACGGACGGCCGTCCGCTGTTGTCGGACATCTCGCTGCACATTCGCCGTGGCGAGGTGTTCGGAATAGCCGGTGTCGAGGGAAATGGCCAGACTGAGCTGGTCGAGGCAATCATGGGCCTGCGGGCTCTGAAAAGCGGTCGTATCGTGCTCGACGGCAAGGACATCACCCGCTGGAGCACGTTGGCGCGCCGCGAGGCAGGCATCGGCTACATCCCCGAGGACAGGCATCGGCACGGTCTGCTGCTCGATGCCCCGCTGTGGGAGAACCGAATCCTGGGCCACCAGTCGCAGCCCCCGAACGTGGTCGGCCCGTGGATCAACCGTGCCGGAGCGCGCGCTGACAGCAGGCGGATCGTCACCGAGTTCGACGTCCGAACGCCGTCGATCGACACCGCCGCCCGGGCCCTGTCCGGTGGCAACCAGCAGAAGTTCATCGTCGGCCGCGAGATGGCCGGTGCCCCTGTGTTCCTGATCGCCTCGCACCCGACACGCGGCGTCGACGTCGGCGCGCAGGCGGCCATCTGGGACCAGATGAGAGAGGCTCGCCGACGCGGGCTTGCGGTAGTGCTGATCTCGGCCGACCTGGACGAACTGCTGGGACTGTCCGATCGCGTCGCGGTCATCCTTCGTGGGCGGATTACCCAAGAGTTCGACCCGCGGACGGTGACCGCCGAAGATCTCGGCGCGGCCATGACCGGTGCCGTGGCGGGGGGTGCGTCCTGATGCTGCGACGCATGGGTTCTGGCCTGGCAGCTCCGTTGCTGGCTGTCCTCTTGGCGCTCGGGATAACGTGCCTGATCCTGATTGCGACGGGCGACTCACCAGCCGATTTCCTGGACGTCATCACGACGTCGCCCAAGCCGCGCAACTACACCAACATCTTGAACAACGCATCCGTCCTGTACCTGTCTGCGCTCGCGGCCGCCATCGGGTTCCGGATGAACCTGTTCAACATCGGCGTCGAGGGGCAATACCGTGTAGCGGCATTCGCGGCCGCGGTCGTCAGCGCCTGGACCTGGCTGCCGGGTCCGCTGGCCATTGTGGTCGGCATGCTCGTCGCGATGATCTGCGGTGCTCTGTGGGCGGCGATCCCGGCCATCCTGAAGGTCACGCGGGGCGTCAGCGAGGTCATCTCCACGATCATGCTGAATGCGATCGCGGCGTCGTTGGTCGGTTTCCTGCTGCGCGAGTGGGGTATCCGGAACGGCAACCACCTGGCGACCAAGGAACTCGGCGCCGACGTCCGCGTGCCGGGCGTCCATCTGATCGATTCGGCGCCCAACGAGCTTTTCGGGCTGTCGCTGCTGGCGATTGCCGGTGGGGCGATCTACTGGATTCTGCTCAACTTCACGCGCTTCGGGTTCGCGCTGCGGGCGACCGGCCGCTCCACCACCGCAGCCGCGGCCGCAGGTATCAACGTCAAGCGGATGGTGCTTGTCTCGATGCTGCTGTCCGGTGCCACAGCCGGCCTGATCGGACTGCCGCTGCTGTTCGGACAGGACTACTCCTACGGGACCACATTCCAGGAGGGAATCGGTTACTCCGGAATCGCAGTTGCCCTGCTCGGGCGGAATCACCCGATCGGGATGGGCATCGGCGCCCTGCTGTTCAGCGGGCTGAGCGAGCAGGCGAACAAGCTGGAGATCACCGCCGGGATCTCGCCGCACATCGTCGAGGTGACCACCGGAGTCATGGTGCTGAGCGTCGTCATCGCCTACGAGGTCGTGCGGCGGGTCAACGCTGTTGGCGAGCAGAAACGCGTCGCGGCGCAGTTGGCGCGAGGCCAGCAGGTGTCGGACCGAGCGGCAGCAGCGACATGACCCTGATCAAGCCCGCGGCCGTGCCCGCCGGAGCCGGCCCCGCACCGGCCGCCCGCCGGATCCCCCTCTGGGCGTGGTTCGTGGTGGGCTTCACCTTGCTCGCCCTCGCGCGGGTCATCAGCGGTGCCCACGAACTCGATTCGGCGGGCACGCTGCACGAGGCAATCAACTCGATGATGCCCGTCATGCTCGCGGCACTTGCCGGGCTGTGGTCCGAGCGCGCGGGCGTCGTGAACATCGGCCTCGAGGGAATGATGATTCTGGGCACGCTCGGGGCCGGCTATTTCGGTTATTACCACGGCCCATGGGTCGGTCTGCTGGGAGCGATCGCGTTCGGAGCGGTAGGTGGTCTCCTCCACGCCCTCGCGGCTGTCGTCTTCGCCGTCGACCACATCGTTTCCGGTGTCGCGATCACGATCATGGCGGGCGGAGCTGCAGCCTTCCTGTCCGAGGTGTGGTTCACCAACGTGCCAGGTGGCGGCCAGTCGCAGTCACCGCGCGTAGAGGCCCCGCGCGCCATCAGCGTCGACGCGATCGCAGACTGGGCCGCCGACCTGCAGGGGCACCACTGGTTCCTGATCTCGGACCTCGGCTCGGTGCTTGGCGCCCTGACTCGCAACCTATCGACGCTCGTCCTCGTTTCCGTGGCCCTGGTGCTGATGAGTGCCTGGGTGCTGTGGCGCACCACGTTCGGACTGCGCTTGCGCTCGTGTGGTGAGAGCCCGGCCGCGGCTGAAACACTCGGCGTGCCGGTGCGTCGGTACAAGTTCATCGCCGTGGTGATCAGCGGCGGCATCGCCGGCGCCGCCGGTGGATTCCTGGTGCTGGTCTCGTCCGGACTGTTCCTCACCGGCCAGACGCAGGGTCGTGGCTACGTTGGTCTCGCGTCGATGATTTTCGGCAACTGGCGGCCGGGTGGATTGGTCGCCGGTGCCGGCTTGTTCGGGTACACCGATGCGTTGCAGCTTCGAGCTGGCGGTGGTGCTGTCCGAGCGCTGCTGATCATTCTTGCGCTAGCCTTCCTGGCGCTGGGATTCCGGAAGTACCGACGGGGGCACGCTCTGATTGCCGGCCTGCTGGCGGCGATCGGTCTCGCTTTCGCGGTGTGGTTCTTCGTCTCCGACGCGGTTCCGGACGACTTCACCAAGATGACACCGTATGTCGCCACCCTCCTTGTCCTGGCGCTCGCGACACAGCGGCTGCGCATGCCCGCCGCGGACGGTCAGCCCTATCGCAAGGGACAGACGGAATAGCGCCGTGCCCGCAATATCCGCAGTGGACCTGACCTCGCCGGAGGTCGTCACCGATCCGTACCCCTACTTCGCCTCCGCCCGTGCGGAGGCGCCGGTGCAGTGGCACGACGGCATGGGCATGTGGCTCACGTTCACGCACGCCGCCGCCAACGCGGTGCTGCGCGACCGGTCGCTCGGACGGATCTGGACGCCCCGGTTCGACGACATGCCGGCCTTCGCGCTGATCCACGTCAACTCGCTGCTGGAGAACGAGCCGCCGGTGCACACCCGGCTGCGGCGGCTCATCGCGGGGGCGTTCTCGCGGGGCCACGTCGAACGGCTGCGCGCCCGGATCTTCTCGCTCGCGGAGGCTCTCGCGGACGACGTCGCCGATGCAGCCTCCGACGGGTCGGCCGTCGACCTGATCGCGCTCTACGCCGAGCCGCTGCCCGTCCAGGTGATCGCCGAACTGCTCGGGGTGCCGGAGCCGGACTGGTACCTGCTGCGGCCGTGGTCCAACGCGATCGTGAAGCTGTACGAGTACGGCGTGACCCCGGAGCAGCAGGAGGAGGCCGAGCGGGCCTCGGCCGACTTCGTCGCCTACCTGCGCTCGCTGGTCGCCGAGCGCCGCAAGAACCCGACCGACGATCTGCTGTCGTCGTTGCTGCTCGAGACCGACACCGACGGGGGACGGCTGACCGAGGACGAACTGGTCACGACCTGCACCCTGGTGCTCAACGCCGGCCACGAGGCGACCGTGAACGTCGTCGGCAACGGCGTGTTCGCCCTGCTGCGACAGCCCGAACAGTACGAATCCCTTACCGAATCGGGGATTCCGGCTGCTGTCGAGGAGCTGATCCGGTACGACTCGCCGCTACAACTGTTCGAGCGGACGGCGGTGGAGAGCACGACGATCGGGGACGTCACCGTCGAGAAGGGGCAGAAGATCGCGGCGCTGCTCGGGGCCGCCAACCGCGACCCGGCGGTGTTCGACCGTCCCGACTCCTTTGACACAACCCGGGTCGACAACCCGCACCTGGGATTCGGAGCGGGCATCCACTTCTGCGTCGGCGCGCCGCTGGCCCGCGTCGAACTCCAGTCGTCCCTGGCCACCCTGCGCAGCAGGTTCCCGAAACTGAGCCTTGCCGCCGAGCCCGAACGGCGGCCAGAGTTCGTGATCCGTGGCATCCACACCCTGCCCGTCACCATCTAGGTCCGAGGAGGCCAACATGACGTCATCGATCGACTGGCCGGCGCTGCGGCGGGCAGCGCTGGAGGCGATGGGTCACGCCTACGCGCCCTACTCGCGTTACCCGGTCGGCGCGGCGGCGTTGGTCGACGACGGCCGAGTCGTCACCGGCTGCAATGTCGAGAACGCCTCCTACGGTGTCGGGCTCTGCGCGGAATGCGGTCTCGTCTCGGCGCTGCATGCCAGCGGTGGCGGGACGCTCGTCGCGTTCGCCTGCGTCGACTTCCGCGGCGACGTACTCATGCCGTGCGGACGCTGCCGGCAACTGCTGTGGGAGCACGGCGGCCCTGACCTGCTCGTCGACACGATCAACGGCCCGACGCCGATGACCGAGGTGCTGCCGCTCGCCTTCGGACGCGAGGACCTCGAGACGCGATGACCCGGTTTGCTGCGGTCGACGTCATCCGGGCGAAGCGGGACGGGGGCGTCCTGGCCGACGCCGAGATCGACTGGGTGATCGACGCGTACACGAAGGGCGAGGTCGCCGAGGAGCAGATGGCCGCGCTTGCCATGGCGATCTTCCTCAACGGCATGACCCCGGACGAGCTCGCCCGTTGGACGCAGGCCATGATCGACTCCGGCGAGCGGCTCGACCTGAGTGCCGTCACCAAGCCGACAACGGACAAGCACTCCACCGGCGGTGTCGGCGACAAGATCACGCTGCCGCTGGCGCCCCTGGTCGCGGCGTGCGGGGCGGCCGTCCCGCAACTGTCCGGCCGGGGCCTGGGCCACACCGGCGGCACGCTGGACAAGCTCGAATCGATCCCCGGCTGGCGTGACAAGGTCAGCAACGAAGACTTCGTCGCGCAGCTCAACAGCGTCGGCGCCGTGGTCTGCGCTGCAGGTGCGGGCCTGGCCCCGGCCGACCGCAAGCTCTATGCGCTGCGCGACATCACCAGCACCGTCGAGTCGATTCCGCTGATCGCCAGTTCGATCATGAGCAAGAAGCTCGCCGAGGGCTCGGCCACCCTCGTGCTGGACGTGAAGACGGGCAGCGGCGCCTTCATGAAGACCGTCGAACGGTCCCGCGAACTCGCGACCACGATGGTCGAGCTGGGCAAGGCCGCCGGGGTGCACACGGTCGCGCTGATCACGGGTATGGACACGCCACTGGGCCGCACCGCCGGACACGCACTGGAGGTCGCCGAGTCGCTCGAGGTCCTCGCCGGCGGCGGGCCGTCCGACGTCGTCGAACTGACGCTCGCCCTGGCCCGCGAAATGCTCGCCGGCGCCGGCCTCGGTGACGTCGATCCCGTCGAGGCCCTGCAGGACGGACGGGCGATGGATACCTGGAAGGCGATGATCCGCGCCCAGGGCGGCGACCCGGACGCACCCCTGCCCGTCGCCCGCGAGAAGCACGTGGTGACCGCGTCCGCGTCCGGCGTCCTGACCCGGCTGGACGCCTACGGGGTCGGCGTCGCCACCTGGCGCCTCGGTGCGGGACGGGCGCGCAAGGAGGATTCCGTATCCGCCACCGCGGGCGTCGTCATGTTCGCCAAGCCAGGAGACTCCATCACCGCCGGTCAGCCGCTGCTGGAACTGCACGCCGACGACCCCGCCAGGTTCGACGGTGCCCTGGCCGCGCTGGACGGCGCCGTCGAGATCGAGGCGGGCCCGTTCGCGCCGCCCCCGCTCGTCCTCGACCGCATCTCCTGACACGAGTGGTCACTTGGGTGGCCCGGTGGTCACGAATCAGCGACCACTCGTGCGTGTAAGTGACCACTCGCGGCGCCGACCGGTAACGTTCGATCATGGCTGCAGAGATCACCGAGGCGAACATCCGTACTGCCCCGAAGGTGCTGCTGCACGATCACCTGGACGGCGGGCTGCGGCCGCAGACGATCATCGACATCGCGGCCGAGACCGGCTACGACGCGCTCCCGGCCACCGACGCCGAGTCGCTCGGCACGTGGTTCCGCGAGTCGGCCGACAGCGGCAGCCTCGAGCGGTACCTGGAGACGTTCGCCCACACCGTCGGCGTGATGCAGACGAAGGACTCGATCACCCGGGTCGCCCGTGAGTGCGCCGAGGACCTCGCCGCCGACGGGGTCGTGTACGCCGAGGTGCGCTGGGCGCCTGAGCAGCACACCGAGCAGGGCCTGACGCTGGACGAGGTCGTCGACGCCGTCCTGGACGGGTTCCGGCAGGGGGAGGCCAACGCGGCCGATGCCGACCACCCCATCCGGGTCGGGGCCCTCGCCACCGCGATGCGGCATCAGGCCAGCAGCCGCGAGATCGCCGAACTGGCCGTCCGCTACCGCGACAGCGGCGTCGTCGGGTTCGACATCGCCGGGCCCGAGGCAGGCTTCCCGCCCACCCGCCACCTGGACGCCTTCGAGTACCTGCGCCGTGAGAACGCCCACTTCACCATCCACGCCGGCGAGGCCTTCGGCCTGCCGTCGATCTGGGAGGCGCTGCAGTGGTGCGGGGCCGACCGCCTCGGCCACGGCGTGCGGATCGTCGACGACATCGGGGGGACTGACGAGACCCCCGAAATCGGGCGGCTCGCGCAGTACGTCCGCGACAAGCGCATCCCGCTGGAGATGTGCCCGTCCTCGAACGTGCAGACCGGTGCGGCCAGCAGCATCGCGCTGCACCCGATCGGGCTGCTGCGCCGGCTGGGATTCCGGGTCACCGTCAACACCGACAACCGGCTGATGAGCGGCACCTCGATGACCCGCGAGATGACGCTGCTCGCAGAGGCCTTCGGCTACACGTGGGCCGACCTGCAGTGGTTCACCGTGAACGCCATGAAGAGCGCCTTCATCGGCTTCGACGAACGCCTCGCCATCATCAACGACCGCATCAAGCCGGGCTATGCCCGGCTTGTCGACCAGCACTAGCAAGCCCCGCTACGCCGGGCTGATCGGCTAGTCTGCGCGGCGTTCGGAGGGGAGGCGGGAGCGGCTGAACAGACCGGCGCAAAGCACCGCCGCCAGCGGAATACCGAGCGCCACGAGTGCGAGCAACTCCCACGGCACGACGAGACGCAACTGCTCAGGCAGATTCAGGGGGCCGGAGGAGGTGTACCTGCCGTAGGCCCCGCCGACAGCGTTGGTGCTCCGCTTGACCCACGCGATGGCGGGGACGAAGCCGGCCGCGGTCCCGACCAGGCAGCCGAGCCCGGCGATCACCCCAGCACGCGACATCGACACGACCCGACGGGTCCGCGGGCTGGCGCCCACCGCGCCGAGGGTGACCAGGTCCGCTCGTCCGTCCACGTTCGCGAGCATCGTCGCCACCGCGGCAGCGCCGAGGGCGATCAGTGCGGCCGCCCCGACGAGTGCGTAGAGCGCCCAGGCGGTGTCGTCGTGGAAACCGTCCTCGGTCTGGATGCTCAGGCCGGGCTGCAGTTCGGCCAGCGCGCCGTTGACGCGCTGGCGCTGCTCGGCGGTGGGACGCGTCGCGAGCCTCGCGAGAACTCCCGTCGGGCGCGGATCGCCGGGGACGATCGTGCGGGCGAGTGAAGGCGGCAGGATCAGCCGCGCGGACGGGAAGCCGGTGTCGACGGCGATGGCGGGGAGAGTGTGCCGCACCGGCGTCGGCGGCTCGCCGGGCGCGGCGTCCGGGTCGTGGCTGATCGTCTCGGCGTACGACCAGACGTCGATCTTGCCGTCATGCAGCAACGCGCTGTCGACGACGACGGCCTTGCCGTCATGCAGTGCCGTCACCGCCTCCGGGACGGGCTGTCCGAACAGGCCGCCAACGGCCGAACCGTCGTCCACGACCACCTGGTCGGTCACCCCGCCGTGCCAGCGGGTCTCTGCGCGCACGGTGCCGTTCGGGTCCTCGAACTGGACGTAGGTGCTGGTGCAGGGCTTCTGGACCGTGGGATCGAAGCAGCTCGGCAGGCTGTAGACGGTGGCCGTCGACTCGGTCGACAGATCGGAGGCCAACAGATCCGCGACCATGTCGGCTGATGCCGCCGTCTGGTCAGGTCCTTGGTAGAGGCCGACGAAGGCCACATCGTCGGGCATGCTCGGCTGGTACTGGCGACGGTGCAGATCGGTCTGGCTGGCAACCGTGATCGCGACCGCCACCGCGCCGATGGTCGCGGCCATCACCGCGGCCACTGCCGGCGCGGCCGAACTGCGGTTACGGGCTGCGTCGCGCACGGCCAGGCGGGCGGCGAAAGGCAGGTGCCTGCCGAGCCGGGCGGCGAACATGATCAGCGTCGGTGTGCAGATGATCAGGCCGAACTCGACGACGACGACGCCCGCGAGGATCACGTTGACGTTCCGGCCGACGGACGTTCCGGCAAGCGCGATCACCACACCGAGCGCCGTCACGATCGCGCCGATAATCGGTACCCGGCGCTTGATCCGCTGCTGGCCGCGCCGTCCGGCCAGGGCCGCCACCACATCGGTCCGCGCGGCGGACCGCGCCGGGAACACCGCCGCCAGCAAGGCGGTGACGAGGCTGACCGCGACGAGTGCGAGCAGGTCCAGCACGTGCAGGTCGAACGGGCCGGGGATCTGGTCCACCTCGATCAGCGGGATACCGATCGCCGCTGCAGCCACGCCGACGACGACCGCGATGACACCGGCGGCCACACCGAGCACGACGCCGTTGGCCAGCACGATGTTGCGCAGGTCGGAACGCCGTCCGCCGGTCGTTGCGACCAGTGCCAGGTCACGTCGCTGTCGGCGGGCGGTCACCGCGAACGCCGGCCCGGCCAGCAGGACCACCTCCAGCAGCGCCATGCCCACGATCAGGGATCCGGTGGCGACCACCTCGCCGCTGACCCGGGAGTTCGAGCGCAGCTCGGACAGGTGCGGCACCTGCGAGTCCGGCGGCGGGTGCAGGTACGCCTCGCGCGAGAGCACGACCAGGCCGATGGTGTTCAGGTGTTGCACGTCCGGCCAGCTGACCGTGCCGGGTGTGTCGATCAGCCATTGCGGGGTGCCGGCGCCGCCGCGGGCGGCCACCGCGGACGGAAGTGCGTACGCGGTGCTGTCGGCGCGGGTGCCCGGCGACCGGACGATGCCGACGACGGTGAACGTCCCGCCGTCGTACTCGTGCAGCGCGTCGCCGACCTTCAGGTGGATGTCGTCGGCAAGTCGTCGCGTGATGGCGACCTCGTTCGCTGCGCGCGGCGCCCGTCCCGACAGCTGGGTGATCAAGCCCTCGGCGATCGGGTCGGCGTAGTCCAGACCCGACAACGACACGTACTCGACCCCGGCCTTCGTCTTGACGACGAAGTCACCGCCGTACGGGTACCACGGGATCACTCGGGAACCTGCGGGCAGCAGGCGCAGGACCTCAGCCTGGGTGCTGAACGGCGGCGGGCCGTGCTGGGCCGTGCCGCTGTCCGAGGACTGGTAGTTGTAGCCGTCCAGCCAGGCCTGCGGCGTCTGCCAGATCGGATCGGACCCGCCGGTGGGCTGGATCAGCGCGTCGGCGGCACCGAGTTCCCGGGTCAGCTCCTGCTCGGGCTCGAGCTGGTAGGTGCGCCAGGTGACGTCCGCAAGGGACAGGACGAGCACGGGCAGGCCGATCAGGGCGATGACGAGCAGGCTGCGCCACTTGGCCCGCCAGGCGTCCCGGCGGGCGATCCGCAGCGCCGCCCGGAACGCTGCGGCGTTCACTCAGGCATCCGTAGGCAGTAGCGACTCGGCGGTCGCCAGCGGTGCGGTCTCATCGACCATCCGCCCGTCCCGCAGGAACACGACGCGGTCCGCCCAGCCGGCGTGCCGCGCGTCGTGCGTGACGAGGACGGCAGCGGCACCTGCGTCGCAGCGGGCGCGCAGCAGGCGTAGCACCTCCTCGCCGGTGTGCGAGTCCAGCGCGCCGGTCGGCTCGTCCGCGAGGATCAGCTTGCGATCGCCGACGACCGCGCGGGCGATCGCGACGCGCTGCTGCTGGCCACCGGACATGTCGTCCGGGAAGCGGTCGGCCAGTTGGTCCAGCCCGAATTCGGCGAGCACGGCGATCGCCTCGCGGCGGGCGCGGCGGAAAGCGATGCCGTCCAGCTCCCGCGGCAGCATCACGTTCTCCGCCGCGGTGAGGGACGGGATGAGGTTGAGGCTCTGGAAGACGTACCCGATCGAGCGCCGCCGCAGCGCCGCCAGGTTCGTCCGGGTCAGCCCGCCCAGGCGCGCGCCCTCGACGAGGACGTCGCCGGAGGTGGGGGAGTCCAGCCCACCGGCGATGGTCAGCAGGGTTGACTTGCCCGACCCGGACGGGCCCATGACGGCGACGAACTCGCCGGCGGCAACCGAAAGGTCGAGGGTGTCCAGGGCCACTACCTGCGCGTCGCCGTGCCCGTGGACGCGGCTGACGCCGCGCAGTTCCAGCACGGGACGGTGGGGGGTCATCGCCGGGCCGCCTTGCGGGACCTGTCGACGGCCGGCTGGGGCGCAGCCGCCGTGCGGGGCGGGGCGGCCGCACGGGCCAGGCGCGTTTCGCAGTGGTCCAGCCAACGCACCTCCGCCTCGGCGGTGAAGATCAACGAGTCGGCGACCAGGAGCCAGGAGAGGTCGTCGCCGGCCGCCTCGCGGGCGCGGGTGTATTCCTGCAGGGTGCGGACCGTGGCGGTGCGCTGCGTCTGGATCACCGCTCGGACATCGACACCCGGCGTGCGGACGGCCAGCGCGAGTTTGATCGCGAGTTCGTCGCGTCGCGGGGACTCGTGGCGGACCGGTGTGGTGAACCAGCCGTGCACCTCGGCCCGTCCGGCCTGCGTGATCGTGTACACCCGCTGGGGCTCGTCGGTGCCGCCCTGCGCCTGGACCAGTCCGTCGCGCTCGAGGCGACCGAGCGTCGTGTAGACCTGCCCGACGTTCAACGGCCAGGTGGAGCCGGTATTGGACTCGAACTCGCTGCGCAGCTGGTAGCCGTGCATAGGCTGCCGCTCCAACAACGCAAGCAGACCGTGCTTCACTGACATATACCGAGTATGCATACCCGGTATATGTCGGTCAACCCGGCAGTGTGCCGGGAGGCGAGAATGGGTGTGTAGTCCGAAGGCTCCCGGCGGTGCGGCGATCGGCAGGTCAGTTCAGCAGGCCGAAGGCTTCCTTGACGGTGAGGACCCGCAGGGCGGCGGCGTCGACGAGCCTGCGGAAGGCGGGGTCGGACTTCGCGCGGGCAACCAGCGCGGACACCATCGGCTGGTTGGTCGACGGGTCGACGGTCAGGACGATGTCGCCGCCGGCCGCGACGAACGCCACTGCGCGCTCGCCGGGGGACAGCGCGGCGACCTGGGCGGCCGCACCGATGTCGTCGCTGATCACGATCCCGGTGAAGCCCAGTTGGCTGCGCAGCAGGTGCCCGATGATCGTCGGGGAGAACGCGGCGGGATTGTCGGGGTCCAGCTTCGAGTAGACCGCCGTCGACATCATCACGAAGGGCACCTCGGCGTCGACGGCCGCGGCGAACGGCGCGAGGTACGGATCGTCAGGAGTGGTCACCGAGTCGACGACGCCGCCGGTGGTGTCGGTGTTGCCGCGGGTCCGTCCCAGTCCCGGGAAGTGCTTCACGGTCGGGGCGACACCGGCGGCGCGCAGGCCCTCGGCGGCCGCGATCCCGTGCGTCGTGACGGCCTTCGGAGTGTTCCCGTACTGCCGGTCCAGGTCGCCTATGGGCGGGTTGCTGCCGAAGCCGGCCGGCACGGTGTCCAGTACCGGTGCCAGGTTCACGTTCACCCCCGCAGCCTTCAGTTCGCCGCCCCACCTCTTCCAATCGGACTGCAGGGTGCCGGCCGCATACCCGCCCTGGACGACCGCGCTCGGGATGTCCGAGAAGCCCTCGCCCTGCAGGCGCTGGACGAGGCCACCCTCCTGATCGCTGGCGATGAACAACTTGGCCGGGCTGGGGTTCGACCTCTCCAGGCCGCTGGTGATCTCCGCGGTCGCGGCCAGGCCGGCATGGCTGGTGCCGTCCAGGATCACGCTGCCCACGTGCAGCCGCTGGATCGCCTCGACCGACTGCGACGAGAGCTGGGTGGACGGGCAGTCGACCATCATCAGCTGACCGACCCGCTCGGCCAGCGACATCGTGTCGAGGACCTGCTGCGCCTTGGATTTCGGCGGCGGCGGTGGCGTCGCGTCCGATGACGTCGGTGCGTTGGTCGTCGGCGGCGGATCGACGCTGACGCTGAGGCTCACGCTGACTGAGCCCGACGGTGTTGCCGTCCGCGTGGTGCCGGTCGAGATCTCGGTCGTGCTCGGGCCGGTGGCGCAGCCCGTCCCGACGAGCAACAGTGAGCCGAGCAGGACGGTCAGGCGGATGCGCACCCGCCCATGGTGGACCTACGCCGCGCCCACCTGCTGCAGGCCCGGCAGCGGCTCGCCGAACATGTCCCGAACCGCGCTGATCGTCCGCTTGCGCTGCTCCAGGTCGTACGCGCCGACGGTGATCATCAGCTCGTCCGCCCCGGTTCGCTCGAGCAGGTCCGCCAGCGACGCCCGCACCGTCGCCGACGAACCGACGGCTTGGTTGCGCCAGCGGTCGGCGACGAACTCGCGCTCCAGCGGCGTCCACGGGTGCGCGGCGGTCTCGGCGTCCGTGGGCTGCGGTCCGGGGCGTCCCTGCCGCAGCCTCAGGAAGCCGAGCCCAGCGGGCAGGGCGAGCCGTTCGGCCTCCTCGTCCGTCTCGCCGACGACGACCTGCGCGGTCACCATCGCGTACGGCTCGTCCAGCGCGCGTCCCGCCTTGAACGAGCGCCGGTACGTCGAGAATGCGGCCACCGTGTGCTCGCCGCTGAAGTGGTGCGCGTACGCGAACGGCAGACCCAGCAGCCCGGCCAGTTCAGCGCTGTACAGGGACGAGCCGAGCAGCCAGATCGGCGGCTGCATGCTCGCGTGCGGGACGGCCGGGACCTTCTCGTAGGGATGGCCGACCGGGAACTCCCCGGCCAGGAACGCGGCCAGTTCGCCGAGTTGCTCGGGGAAGTCGTTCGGCCCCTCCGGGGCGCGGTTTCGGCGCACGGCCGTGGTGGTGCGCGGGTCGGTACCCGGAGCCCGTCCCAGCCCGAGGTCGATGCGTCCGGGGTACAGCGCGCCGAGCGTCCCGAACTGCTCGGCGATCACGATCGGCGCGTGGTTCGGCAGCATCACGCCGCCGGACCCGGCCCGGATCCGTGACGTGGCGCCGGCGATGGCGCCGATCAGCACCGCGGGAGCGGACGAGGCGATGCCCGTCATGCCGTGATGTTCCGCGACCCAGAAGCGCGTGAAGCCCAGCGCATCCGCATGCCTGGCCGCCTCGACCGTGAGCCGCAGCGCCTCCGTCGTGTCGGAATCGACCCGCACGGGCGCGATATCGAGCACGGACAGCGGCACAGCTCGAAGATCACTCACAAGGACTCGAACGCCTCCGGCGCGGATTTCTTCCTACCACCCACGACCTGGTCGATCATCCGCACGATGCGGGCTCGCCCGTTCGATCTCCCGAATGGGCCGGATTCAAAGACAACGCGTATCAGGCCGTGGGAGCGGCGCTCCCCCAGAGGTGGCGACCGCAGCACCGGGCTCGCGGCACCACCTCAGGCACCCGCCGGGTGTCGCTTCACTGGGAGGAGTACATCTGATGACCAGTCCCATTCCGTACAAGGCGCTGGAGCTGCAGCTGAACGCCGGCGCGTTGTTGTCGCTGTTGGGCGGCAGCGAGGAGGACCGCTGGCGCTTCTGGGAGATCTTCAAGGGGATCACCTCGCGCGCGACCTTCGAGATCCTCAACAAGGAGCTCGAAGTCGCCGCCGAGCAGGTCAGCAAGGCGCAGGACTCGGTTCGCACCGTGCTGCGGACCGTGGCCGTCGAGGGCGCGATCGAAACGGCGGCGCGTTGACCGTCCGGTCCACGCGATCAACACCCGGGAGCGGTGAGACAGACATGCTCGCCCCTCCCGGGTGCCCGGTCGGCGCAATCGAAGTCATCGCGTCAGCGCGGGCCGCCTCGGCCGTCGCGCCTGTCGGCCAGACCTTGCGGTCTGCCGGACTCGCGCCCGGCCAGGACGCACCGCTGATCGTCGTGATCTCGACCGCCTCGGAGACGCAGTGGCGGGCACAAGCTGCCGAGCATGCTGTGCAGCGGGGGGTCGAATGGATCGACCTCGTTGTTGATCCCGGCAGTGGTCTGCGGATGGGACCGTTGAGCCACCACGATCGCAGCATCTGCGGCCAATGCGCACAGACACGCATTGACGCCGCGGCCCGTCAGGACCCGCCCAACCCGCCCGACCTGCCGGAAGGGCCGGAAGGGTCGGACGCGTTGGAACGGCTGGCCCAGGCCGGCGCCGCGCTCCTGGTCCGTTACCTGCCGCGAGCCGATGCCTCCTCGCCCCTGCACGAATATGTCATCACCCTCGATGCGACGGCCACGACAGCGACGGCGCACCGGGTCGTGGCCGTCCACGGATGCCACTACTGCACCGGACCGATCCCCGCCGACAGCATCGGCGAGAACACGCCCGCCAGCGGGGACGAACTCGGAGCCGACACCACAGATCTCGCGGCGACGCTGTCCCGTCTGGCGGGCTGGGTCGATCCGCTGACCGGCCTGATCACGGCGCTACGTATCGACCGGCCGCTCGGCACCCAGGCCGGCCGACCGACGGTGGTCACCGCGGCACCGCCCCGCACCCGGATCAACGGTCAGTGGTGCGAGCTACCGATCGGCTGGGGAAAGGGCTTGGACGAGGGCGCGGCGGTGATCTCCGCGGTGGGCGAGGCGGTGGAACGCTACTCCGCGAGCCTGCCCGTGTCCGAGCGCATCGTCTGGGCGCCGCTCGCGAATCTGGACGGCGACGTGCTCGACCACGCCCAGTTCCCGTTGTACAGCGACGAGCAGTATGCGCGACCAGACTTCCCATTCGCGCGGTTCGACCCGCGGCAAGTCCATCCGTGGGTGCGCGGCCACTGGTTCGGCACTGATCGCCCGGTCTGGGTACCGGCGATCATGACATTCCTGCGCTTGCGGCTGCGCCCGTGGCAGTTCGTGTGCCAAGGCACCTCGAACGGCCTTGCCGCCGGCAGCGACCAGGACGACGCAGCCCGCCGCGCCGTTCTCGAGCTGATCGAACGGGACGCGTTCCTGGCCGCCTGGCACACCGGGGCGGCACTGACACCGCTGCCCCAGGATTCGATCCCCGAGATGTACCAGCCGACCCTGGCCGGGCTGCGCGAGTCTGGCCTGCAGGTCACCCTGTCGGCGCTGACCACCTCGGTCGCGGCCACCACGGTCGCCTGTATCGGACGCGGTGACGGCGTCCGTACGCCCGCCGCCTGCATCGGGCTGGCCACCGACCTCAGCCACCCACGCGCAGTCGGCAGCGCGATTCTCGAACTCGCCCAGACCGCTCCGCATCTCGCCCGGTTGGTCAGCACCGGATCCATCGCGGTCCCGCACGACGCCACCGCCGTGCAGACAATGCTCGACCACGCCGCGTACTTCTTCCCCACCGGCCGCGGCAGCGACTTCGACCGCCTCCTCGCGCCCGACGATCGCGGCACAGTCAACTCATCCAGGACCGACCTGGCCCGACAGCTGCGCGAAGCGGGCGTGCGCGTCGCGATCGTGGACGTCACCGCTCCGGACGTGGCCAGCGGCCCGTTTCGGGTAGCGCGCGCCATCAGCCCGGATCTGAACGGACTGAGCTTCGGCCACGCGCAAGGACGCCGCCTCACCACTCGGACCACCGCACTGCATCAGCACAGCCCAGCACCGCCGTTGCATCCCATCTGGTGAACACGTGCTGCTGGAAACACTCGGTGCTGCCGGGCGGACGCGTGGACTGCCGAACATCACCCGCCCCCTGGATCGGCGCGCCAGGAGCCATTGCGCAACCGGTGTGACGGACGGGTAGGTCACAGGTCGATGAGGACGGGCGGGGTCCACGTGGGCCATTCCGGATCGCCGACCATCTGGCCACCGACCATTGCCGCGCAGAGCCTGAACGGCACGTGGGCGCTGGAGTTGTCGTAGAAGAAGGCTTCGTCCGCGAGCACTGCGGCTTCGGCCACCAGGTGCCACAGACGTCCGAACCGTTCCCGGATCTTGCTCTCAGGAACCGAATGCCCGCCCGCACGTATCCGTTCGATGACACGCTGCGCCGTCAGGTCGACCGGCACGATGATCACGTGCAGCGTGACCAGGTAGCCGAGCGATCCTGCGTCCGGGCAGGCGGGTCGCCGGGGAGCTTCTCATAGGGTCAATGTAGCACCGTGCAACATGATCACATGGGCCCGCCTCGGCAGGAAAATCATAACGGAATATACGAGGGCATCCGACGCGAATGTCGTTGCCATTCGACGGGTCGGCATTTCCTGGCGGCATTTGAAGATCGCCGCGAATCCCTTCTCCGAGGTGGCAAAGTTTATCAAGTGGAACATGTCGCAGACGGCGTGGGAATCGCCAGCATCATTACTGTTGTCGAATGGGCACTGATCTTCCAATGACGCTTGTGAACGACTATTGGCGGTGGATTGCCGACGCGCGAAGCAGCAATCGAGCTGAGCGATTGCGCGCCGAACAGGACGCGCGGCCCTTTCTGGACGTCCAGGAACGGATTGGACAGAGTGAGTCTTCCGCGGTAGAGGTGATCTTGGCGCTGCTTTCTGTGGTGCCAGTGGGTTCGGATTGGCACTATCGCGTACTCGCCTATGGGCCGCTGGAGGACGCAGTATCGCAATACGGGCAGGTGATCGTTGTCAATCTAAGGTCGAAGCTCGCTGATGGTTATGACGAATTCTTGTCGATGTTGTCCGATTGAAGTTCTAGACCGCACGGGCCGTGGTACTGACGCAACGACCGACGGGGCTGGGCTGTGGCTGGTTCAGGCCCAGTCGAAGGTGCGGGTGACGGCCTTCTTCCAGGTCGCGTACTCGGCGGAGGTGTCACGCTGCGGTTGCCAGCAGCGGTCCTGCGCCCAGTTGGCGCGGATCTCGTCGATGGAGGACCAGAAACTCACCGCCAGGCCAGCGGCGTAGGCGGCCCCCAGTGCGGTCGTCTCGGCCACGACGGGACGGACGACCGGAACCCCGAGCACGTCCGCCTGGAATTGCATGAGCAGGTCGTTGACGACCATCCCGCCGTCCACCTTGAGGGAC
>Ga0105247_10001023_pt1 | contig 21073 bp, 14 predicted proteins | sample KBSS24metaG_FD_81519 | JGI IMG/M metagenome (GOLD analysis project Ga0105247, IMG submission 81519) | Switchgrass rhizosphere microbial communities from Kellogg Biological Station, Michigan, USA - KBS S2-4 metaG | ecosystem: Host-associated > Plants > Roots > Rhizosphere > Soil | place...
GATTATTGGAATCGATTAGGATGGACCGATCCTTTCAGCAGTGCAGAGTTTTCTGAAAGGCAGCGTGAATATGGAAAACAGTTTAAGCTGGAAAGTATTTATACTCCGCAACTGGTTGTAAATGGCGAATACCAATTAGTGGGCAGCAATCGCAATACGGCGACACAAACAATTAAAAATGCTTTAAAAGAAAATGCAATTGTCCAGCTAAAAATTAATGAAGTGAAAAAAGAAGCTTCTGCATTATCCATTAGCTGTGAAGCATCGGGTGATCTTAAAAAAAATGATTTGTTCGCTGCGCTTGTTCAAAAACAGGCAATAATTAATGTAAAAGCGGGAGAGAATAGTGGCGCCAGGTTATCTCACACAAACGTTGTAAGATCATTTATAAAAAAATCATTGGAGCAAAAATTGAATTTTGAACTGCCGGTTCCAAAAGATATAAATGATAATAACTGGGAATTAATTCTTTTCACCCAGCAGAAAAGTGATTTGAAAATAACTGGTGTTGCTTTGTATAATCAATAAATAATAACACGATAACTCTTCACTCTGAACTCTCAATTCATAACTCACAACTCCAAACTATTTCATTTCCCAAACCAGCGCACTTGCCCCAAGTATGGCAGCATCAGCCTCTTTTAGTTCACTGAAAATAAGCTTAACCTTGTTTTGAAAAATGGGGAGCAGATTTTTCTCCATGTGTTCCCTGGTTGGTTTTAAGATCAGATCGCCTGCTTTGATGACGCCGCCAAAAAGAATAATGGCTTCCGGGGAAGAGAACATAATAAAATTGGCAAGCGCCTCACCTAATACCTGGCCGGTAAAACGATAAACCTCTTGTGCTATTTTATCTCCTTCTTTGGCTGCATCCGCTACAATTTTTGCAGTAATCTCTTCTCTTCGATATTTTCTCATCAGGCTTTCTTGCCGTGGATCTTCATCCAGCATTTCATTGGCAGTAATGGCAATGCCGGTAGCAGACGCATATACTTCTAATGATCCATGCATGCCGGTGCCTCCATGTTTGCGTCCACCAGGACGGATGATTGTATGTCCCAGTTCACCTGCAAATCCATCATGACCATATACTACCTGCCCATTCACAACAATACCACTGCCAACGCCGGTACCCAGGGTGATCATAATAAAATTTTTCATACCCCTGGCAGCACCATACATCATTTCGCCAATGGCAGCAGCCTTCGCATCATTATTTATCATTGAAGGCAAGTTGAATTTTGCTGTAACAAGATCACACATGGGTATAACACCTTTCCATTTTAAATTGGGCGCATATTCAATGGTTCTGCTAACAGGGTTGCCATTCGGGGCTCCGATCCCTATGCCTTTAATAGTTGCTTCAACGGAATATTCTTTTATAATAGGTGCTAATTTTTGATATAATGCATCCACATATTCTTTTACATCAGGATAAGCATCAGTTCTTATTTCACCCTGAACCAAAATTTCACCACGGTGATTAACGAGTCCGTATTTTGTATTGGTGCCACCAATATCAACGCCAATGGCAAGATCCTTTGAAGTATAAGTCATTATTCTTTATTGATTATTTCCAGCCTGCTTCAAATTTAAGACAACTTAAGGCAACGATATAATTAATACTATCATCAAAAATACTTTCCATTAATTACTGATTCTTCGTTAAGTTCGGGAAAAGATTAGCTCTCATGAACACAACTACGGTATTGCCTGTTTCAAAAAGAAGTTATGTTTTCCCGCTTGTTATTATTGGCACCTTGTTCTTTATTTTCGGATTCATAACCTGGGCTAATAGTCAATTGATCCCTTATTTCCGGATTGCCTGTGAACTTACATCTACTCAATCATTCTTTGTGGCTACTGCTTTTTTTGCAGCATATTTTGTAATGGCGATCCCATCATCTTTTATCTTAAATAAAACGGGTTTTAAAAAAGGGATGTCGCTGGGATTATTAGTTATGGCTGCCGGGGCATTAATTTTTATTCCTGCTGCAAAAGCAAGAAGCTATCCGATGTTTCTCACCGGCCTTTTTATCATCGGTACAGGTCTCACTTTATTACAAACTGCTTCTAATCCATACGTCACCGTTTTAGGGCCAATGGAAAGTGCTGCGAAGCGGATCAGCATCATGGGTATTTGCAATAAGCTGGCAGGCATATTAGCTGTTTTTATTTTAGGTGGTATTGTTTTAAAAAATGTGGATGCATTAAAGGAAAAGTTATTAGCCCTTTCACCTGCTGAAAAAGCAGAAGAGTTAAATGTATTGGCTGCAAGAGTGATCAATCCATATATCATAATTGCTGTGTCATTATCTGTTCTTGCGGTGATCATTTATTTTCTTCACCTGCCGGAAATAAAGGAAGAGGAAGAAATGGATAATTCCTATTCAAAGAATAAAACAAGTATTTTTCAGTTTCCCCACCTGTTACTGGGTGCTGTTACGATCTTTTTTTATGTTGGTGCAGAAGTGATCAGTTATGATTCGTTTGCCAATTTTGGTGAATTCCTTGGGTACAAATTAGAAACTGCTTCGAAATTTGCTTCTTATACAGGATATGGATTGTTACTCGGGTATGTCCTGGGAATTATTTTAATACCCAAACTACTTTCTCAGCGAAAGGCTTTGACAATAAGCACAGTGCTAAGTTTGATGTTTGTTTTATTAGCATTGGTTACAAAGGATATGGTTGCTGTTATTTGTTTTGCCTTATTGGGATTTTCCAATGCAATTATGTGGCCTGCTATCTGGCCACTAGCTCTTGATGGGCTTGGAAAATTTACTAAAACAGGAGCAGCCTTGTTAATCATGGGAATTTTGGGAGGAGCTGTTTTACCTCCACTATATGGCCAGTTTTCTACTTTATTGGGATCGAGGCAATGGGGTTATACGATCCTAATACCATGTTACCTTTTCATACTTTATTATTCCATACGAGGTTCTAAATTGCGATAAATAAATTTTTTTAATGGAGATCATTCACGTAGCTGCAGAATGTTATCCCATCGCAAAGGCCGGGGGATTGGGTGATGTAGTTGGCGCATTGCCAAAATACCAGGCTGAGCTTGACCATATTACAAAAGTGGTAATGCCAATGTACCGTACAAAATTTCTTTATGAAAATCAATGGGAGGTTGTACACCAGGGTGGGCAGAATCTCGGGCCGCATTGGTTTCATTATACAGTAATAAAAGAAAAAACAAACAAACTTGGTTTTGATCTTTATCTCGTTGACATCAATGGATTACTTGACCGGGAAAAAATCTATGGCTATGATGATGATACCGAAAGATTCATGGGTTTTCAAATTGCAGTTTGTGATTGGTTAAGTAAATGGTCTCACACGCCTGATGTTGTTCATTGCCATGATCATCATACCGGGCTTATTCCCTTTATGATGAAATACTGCTTTGCATTTAACCATAAGCTGGCACAAGTACCTTCTGTTTTTACCATTCATAATGCACAATACCAGGGTTGGATGGGCTGGGATAAATATTATTATCTGCCGGCTTACGATTCATTCAAATGGGGCTTGCTGGAATGGAACAAAACCATTAATCCATTGGCATCCGCAGTAAAATGTGCCTGGAAGGTAACAACGGTAAGTCATAGTTATCTTGATGAACTAATGTATAATGCTAACGGTCTCGAAAATTTGTTTGAATACGAAAAGGGCAAAAGCAATGGTATTTTAAATGGAATTGATACACATGTCTGGGACCCCCAAACCGATAGTATGATTATCAAGAATTATGATAAAGAATTAGTAGAAAAAGGCAAGCTGAAAAATAAAAAAGAATTATGCGATCAGTTTGGTTTGGATGCTGATAAACCATTAGTAGCATTTATCGGAAGATTAGTCGGAGAAAAGGCAGCCGATCTTTTGCCCGATGCTATCAGTCAGTCGATATATCACCATCATGGTAAAGCCAATTTTCTTGTACTGGGCTCAGGTGACCCCAATCTTGAAGACAGGCTCGATCAGATGAAACATCAATTCAGTGGATATTACAATTCTTATATTGGTTATAGCGAATCCCTAAGCCATCTTATTTATGCAGGCTCTGATTTCTTGTTGATGCCAAGCAGAGTGGAGCCATGTGGTCTCAATCAAATGTATGCTCTTCGGTATGGTACAGTACCCATGGTGAGAAGTGTGGGAGGATTAAGAGATACCGTTACTGATTTTGGTGATAAGAATGGTTTCGGTATCCGGTTTGACCAGGCAAGTGTCGGGGATATTACATATTCGGTAGGAAGGGCTATTGACCTTTACAATAATAAACATGAACTTTATAACTGGATGCGTAGTCATATGATGACGATCGATCATTCATGGGATAGTTCAGCGCAGCAGTATATTGATTTGTACAGGTCACTTAAATAATAGGTAAATATCATTAACTGTGATAATTTTAATCGGCAAGTACCCATAAACTTTATCTATAATTAACTATTATCTCTGCTTATGGCAATAAGAACAATTACTCATTCAAGAGAAGTTTTATCGGTAATACTTGGAGGTGGCGCTGGCAGCCGTTTATATCCTCTTACTGCTAATCGTTCAAAACCTGCTGTACCTATTGCAGGTAAATACCGGCTCGTAGATATTCCAATTTCAAACTGCCTTAACTCCGGTATCGGAAGAATGTTTGTTTTAACACAATTCAATTCTGCATCACTTAACAGGCATATCAAGAACACTTATCACTTTAGCCCTTTCAGTAAGGCATTTGTGGACATACTTGCTGCTGAACAAACTCCTGATAATCCTGCCTGGTACCAGGGAACTGCTGATGCTGTGCGACAAGGATTGAGGCATGTTGCTCCTTTTGACAGCGATTATATTCTTATTCTTTCGGGTGACCAGCTTTATCAAATGGATTTTGCTGAATTGCTCGATAATCATAAAGCGAGAGGCGCAGACATTTCAGTAGCGACCATACCTGTTGCAGAAAGAGAAGCGTCAGATTTTGGAATTTTAAAAACCAATAGCGAAGGATTGATAAGTTCATTTATAGAAAAACCTAAAAAGGCATTATTGCCAGATTGGGTAAGTGATACAGGAGATATTATGAAACAACAAGGACGGCTATATCTTGCCTCTATGGGCATTTATCTTTTTAACCGCCAGCTATTATTTGATATGTTAGAGACGGTGCATAAAGATGCAACTGATTTCGGCAAAGAAATAATTCCTAATTCAATCAAAGATTATAAAATAGCCAGTTATCAATATGAAGGTTACTGGACAGATATTGGAAATATTTATTCTTTCTTTGAAGCTAATATTGATCTTACCAAAGATCTGCCTCAATTTAACTTATTCGATAATGAACGTACCATTTATACACGTTCACGTATGTTGCCGCCGGCAAAAGTAAGTGGTACCACTCTTGAGAAAACATTGATTGCAGAAGGTTCTATTGTCAATGCTTCCAGAGTTGAAAGCAGTGTGATCGGTATTCGTTCAAGAGTAGGCCATGGCACTACAGTAGTTAGTTGTTATCTTATGGGAAACGATTATTACGAAACACTTGCTGAGATAGAACATGCTCAACGAATAGGAGTTCCTTTACTCGGTATCGGAAACCGTTGCTATATAAAAAATGCGATCATCGATAAAAATTGCCGTATTGGCGATGATGTGCGAATTAATGGCGGCTCACATCTTGAAAATGCTGATCATTCTCTCTATACCATCAAAGATGGAATAGTGGTGGTAAAAAAAGGCGCTGTTATTCCCAATGGATTTGTAATCTGAGAATGAGATACGATTGTGAGGTCTGAAGTATGATTGCTAATTCAATCTGTATCCTGTTTCGACCTTTGCCTCTGATTTGTGTACCTATTACATAATCTTCCTATCTTACGTTTTCTAACATTTAAACGATTGCCATGGATCTATTTCCGCCGGGCAAGCCAAAACTAAGCTTAGCCAATATTATTAATATGAGTGTTGGCTTTTTTGGTATTCAATTCGCATTTGGATTGCAAAATGCCAATGTCAGCAGAATATTTCAAACCCTTGGAGCTAAGATCGAAGAAATTCCAATTCTTTGGATAGCTGCTCCACTTACGGGTCTCATTATTCAACCTATAATCGGACATTTTAGTGATAAAACCTGGTTAGGCAAATGGGGCAGAAGAAGACCTTATTTTATGGGCGGAGCTATATGTGCATCTCTTGCTCTTTTTATTTTTCCAAATGTTATAGCGCTTTGGATGGCAGCTGTGATGCTCTGGTTGTTAGACGCTTCAGTTAATATTTCAATGGAGCCTTTCCGGGCCTTTGTTGGTGACATGCTTCCCAACGAGCAAAGAACAACAGGCTTTGCTATGCAAAGTTTTTTTATTGGCATTGGTGCTGTAGTATCATCACTATTACCCTATATACTCACTGCATTTGGTATAAGAAATGAAGCTGCCCCTGGTGTGATTCCTGATTCTGTAAAAATTTCTTTTATAACCGGCGGAGTTGTTTTTCTTTCCGCAATAGCTTTTACTGTTTTTACAACAAAAGAATATTCGCCTGAACAATTGAAATCGTTTGGTGAAATAGAGGATACAGGGAATGACATCAATATTAAAACACCTGCGAAATCATTTTTGAAAAAGGGCCTTGTATGGTCAATTATCGGTGCTATTCTCATATTTGCCTTATACTTTTATAATCTAAATGCAGTTGAAAAACTGGAAAAAGAACTTTACGTCCTGGCAGGAGGCATTTTGATCTTCGGCATTCTTCAACTTGAGGCATCTTCTTATATATCAAAAAAGAAAAAGAATGGGTTTGTTGAAATAATGGATGATCTGAATTTTTTGCCTGATACAATGAAGAAGCTTGCTATTGTTCAATTCTTTTCGTGGTTTGCATTATTTGCAATGTGGATATATTCCACACCTGCATTAGCTCAGCACATTTATGATACCACGGATACTACTTCTGCTTCTTATAATAAGATCGGAAATTGGGTTGGAGTTTTATTTGCCTTTTACAATGGATTTGCAGCTCTGTTCGCATTTTTATTGCCTCCTTTAGCCCGAAAAATTTCACGACCGCGAACACATATGATCGCATTGATTGCCGGAGGGCTGGGTTTGATTTCATATTATTTATTCAGGAATGAAAATTTGCTAATCATAAGCATGGCTGGTATTGGACTGGCATGGTGTAGTATTCTTGCAATGCCTTATTCAATGCTTACACAAGTGTTGCCTGCAAAAAAAATGGGAGTATACATGGGCATATTTAATTTCTTTATTGTTATTCCTCAAATTCTTGCTGCTACTCTATTGGGCGTATTCACGAAACATTTGTTTCATGGAAATGCCATCATGACAATTGTTATAGGAGGATGTTCAATGATTGTTGCAGCACTGCTTACATTAAGAATAAAGGATAAATAGTTTTTTATGAAAAAAGGCTTCCTATTCCTATGTCTTTTCATTTCAATTGAATCTTTCGCTATCGATTTTTACGGGGTGTATCCAACGCATTGGTGGGTGGGAATGAAAAATAATAAGCTGCAGTTACTATTACATGGAGATAAAGTAGGATTATTTGAAAAAGTAATTATAAAATATCCGGGTGTATCACTCATAAAAATCACAAAAACAGAAAGTAAAAACTACCTGATAGCTGATCTTGTTATTTCTTCACTCGCTAAGCCAGGCAAATTCAGAATCATTCTTTCAGGAGGAGGTTTACCTGATGAAGATGTGAGCTATGAATTGAAGAACAGGAAAAAAAATGATGGCAAAACAAGAATACAAGGCGTTACTTCAAAAGATGCGATTTACTTGTTGATGCCGGATAGGTTTGCCAATGGAGATCCCTCAAATGATGCATTTGATGATCTGCGTGATACGAATGCTGACCGTAATAATAAATATGCAAGACATGGTGGCGATCTGAAAGGCATTGAGGACCATCTTGATTATTTTAAAGATTTGGGAGTTACAACAATATGGTGCACACCTCTTGTTGAGAATGATATGCCAAAAATGAAAGAGGGAGATATTAGCTTATCGGGCTTTCACGGATATTGGTTCACCGATCATTATAAAATTGACAAAAGATTGGGGGGCAATGAAGCTTATATATCCATGATCGAAGCGGCACATAAAAAAGGATTAAAAGTAATACATGATGCTGTATATAATCATATCGGTCAATACCACTGGATAAACCTTGATCCGCCATCAAAGGATTGGCTCAACCAATGGCCCGAATTTACAGGTCCCAGCCATCGCGATGCAGCAATATTTGATCCCTATAGATCAGAGTATGACAATTCAATTATGTTGAAAGGCTGGTTTGTTCGTCACCTTCCCGATATGAACCTTGCCAATCCTTTTGTTGCTACTTATCTTATTCAGAATGCGATCTGGCTTGCTGAAGAATTCGGTTTCGATGGTTATCGGGTGGACACATATAAATACTGCGATGAGAAATTTTTAAATGCAATTAACACAGCGTTACTAAAAGAGTTTCCAAACATTACAACCTTTGTCGAAGCATGGGGCAATGATGTTCTTGCCAACGCTTATTTTGTTCGCAATAATTTGGATGTTCCTTTTAAGCATAATGCAATGGGTGCTCTTGATTTTCCATTATGTTTTGCTATGCAAAATGGAATGAATCAATCAGCAGGCTGGGTGGAAGGTGTAAATAAATTATACCTGACCCTTGCAGAAGATTTCGCTTATAAAGATCCAAAGAACAACTGCATCTTTTTAGACAATCATGATCTTGATAGAATATATTCAGTAGTGGGAGAGGATTGGAACAAATTGAAATGGGGGTTGAACTGGCTCTATACAATGAGGGGGATACCGCAATTATACTACGGCACTGAAATATTAATGAAGAATTTAAAAAAACCAACCGATGCTGAAGTGAGATATGATTTTCCAGGTGGATGGAGCGGTGATGAGGCAAATAAATTTACCGCGGCAGGAAGAGCTGTTCAGGAAAACGAAACATACAATTATATCAGTAAACTTTTACACTTTAGAAAAACCTCTTCTGCTATTGCTACTGGTAAAACAATGCAGTATGTTGTAAAAGATAGTCTTTATGTTTATTTTAGGTACGATGCAAAACAAACCGTGATGGTTATCACAAATGTAGGATCAACTGAAATGCAAATTGATTGGAGTCGTTATTCTGAACAAATAAATGGCTTTTCTCAAATGAGAGATATAATCACGGGAGACAGAAATACGCTGAAAGGATTTGTAATAAAAATGAAAGAAAGCCATGTTTTTGAACTGTTGAAATAAATTCTATTCCATTATAAAAAAAGCCGCCACATAATTTGCTGAGCATAGCTACTTCCCCAATCTGAACTAACTTTTTTTACTGCATCTTGCAACTCTGAGGCCTTTTTTATTTTTCCTTTTGCAGGAGCTACCACTACAGACGTGTTAACTCCATTAATTATTATCTTATCAGCAATCCAACTGGTATACATTCTTGGAATGGTAATGCCTAATATCATTCCCGGCAAACCATGAAATCCCATAGGTCCGCCTGAGACATTTATTTCATCAGTATAAAAAGCAAATACATAAACGCTATCAAAAATTATTGCCTGAGCTTTTCTGCAATTAAACCCTGCAATTTCCCTGGTTTCATTTGGTACCATTTTCCAACTCAAATTCATCAATGAATCTTTCAAAATATAGTTTTCACCGAAAATATTTTTTTGATCTGTAAAAACCCTGGCAGTATAATCGTTGAACCATATATTATCTTCAGGTGACTCTCTTATAAAAGAAGGGGCTTTTGTTTTTTCATCCAGGCGGTTAAATTTATAGATCGCTTTATCATTATTGAATGTAAGGTTGTACCATGAAACAGAAAAATGAGGAACTTTCTCCCTAATCATCTGCCCCCAGGCATCATTGCCCAATACATTATAATTATTTACCCTTACTTCGTATTCAATCGATCCGTTGCTGATGAATTGTTGAGCCTGAATAAAATGAAATGAGAAAATTAAAATAATGAGCAAAGTTTTTTTCATAATTAATTCTTTTAATTAAAGTTCATGGGCTTCCCGTTTTTTGAAATATTCCAGGTCAACGTCAATAACCAGAACCGTCGTAAAGTTGAATAATATGATTCAGTGAAACTATAACTGTTGAAATTCCTGTTATACCCTTTATTTTGGTTAAGGATGTCATATAAACCCAGTTTCAATTCCAGGTCATTATTTTTCATAAAGCGTTTAATAATAGATGCATTCCAGGTAGTATAACTTGAATTTTTTGAAAATCTCGGATCTTTTTGACGAAGTTGCAAATTCAGGTCTGTGGCAACTTCAAATTTGTACGGTAGATTAACATCGGCGCTTCCATATCCCGACACGGACCAATAATCTGCATTGGCAGAAGAGTTAACAGAAGCCTTTGAGTGATTCCAATACATATCAGGGCCAAAATAAAAATTGTATTTATTCTGGACATATTTATTTACACCAAGTCTCATACCATACGAATTTGTTGTTGAGATGTCCTTGATGCCATTAATAAAGTCAATATTTCGGTTTGCTCTCACGGAAGGCCCAAAATTTAAATTGAGTTTCGCCTTTGTAATGCTAACGCTATAGCTACTATTTATTCCTAAATAATAAACGCCATTGGCATTAACTGTCTGATAGGTTCTTCTTCCGAAATTGTCTACTGTATTTGACTGTACAAAAGCATTTTGAGTAAGATTCATATATATGCTGGTATAGAACCATTTTTGCTTCAATACATTGTTTGAGGTATAATTGATACTTGCAGTATGGCGAAAAGATTGTTTCAGATTCTGATTGCCGATGGAAATATTCAGTGGATCTGTATTAACACGTGTAGGTTGTAATTGTTCCAACGAAGGTGCATTGGAATATCCATTATAGTATAAGCGGAGGTTTCGATTAGATTTAAACTTTAGCTGAATAGTAGCTTGAGGAAAAAAATTAGTAAAATTATAATTACGCCTGGTGCCGTCTGTTACATTTTTCTGAACGTATCTGTTAAAGCCGACAGAAGTACCAAATGAGAAATTGTATTTTTTGTTATTTACCCGGAAATTCAAGCCGGGGGTATTAACAAGCTTGTTAAAAACAAATGAATTACTCAGTGAGTCACTTTGCTCTTCGTATTTACCATAAATATTTTTGGTGTTTGTGGTAAGTTCATTGCTGTTATTATAATAGCCAATAGAATAATTTACTTCCAGGTAAGCCTCTTTAGATAACGGCTCTGTGTACGAAATTTTTGTATTAATGCTTTTAGCTTCACTGTTCTGGTTATTTAATTGATCCGTTGTATCACGATGATTTAATATTCCATTTGAATAATAGTTATTTAAAGAATAAAGGAACCCGGAATTCCTGGTTTGGATCCAGTTGAAATCTGAATTCACTGAAAGTGTCCTGGATAGTTTTTTATATTTATGCCTCCAGAGCAGGGTAGAAGAAACATTATTATTGTCATTATTGGTATTGCTATTCCTTGTACTATTATTGATAAACCGGTCTGCATCATCAACAGTTTCTGAATAATAATTGCTGGAACTCCTCCCATTATTATTATTATACTTAGTGGTCCATTTCAGTGAATTCATTGAATCTAGTGTGGATTCAACAATCAAATTCACTGCATGTTTGTTAGTAGAAGAAAACTTATCGTTGTTAGTATTTGTGGACCAGCTGGTATCGGGCAAAAAGGTTTTGGAAAAAGTTTTATTATTTCCTACCGAATTTATTTTTGAAAATTTATATCCAGCATTCAGACTCTGCCTGTCATGATCAAATTTATTACTATAATGTAATCCGCCGCCCCAGTTTTGCGGAATACCATTACTTTGATTATAATAATCACCACCACCATATATAGCGATACCGCCGTCGTCCATTACCTGTACATTCTCTGATCCACTTGCATAGTTCTGGGCATCCTGCCAATTCAGATCGGTTTGCCCTGTATTACTCATGATGCCATAGGCAGCCATCTTTCTTTTTCCTTTAAAAGAATTAATCATCGCATCATTGCTAAACTTATCTTTTACCCCTCCCGCCGCCTCTACCTTGCCAAAATATCCTTTCATTTCTTTCATCTTCAGGTTTATTGTTTTATCTCTTACTCCATCATCAATACCTGTAAATGCGGCCTGATCACTCTTTTTGTCAAAGACCTGTACCTCTTTCACGTCATTAGCCCTTAGATTTTTGGTGGCAATACCCGGGTCACTTCCAAAAAATTCTTCACCGTCCACCAATACTTTTTTTACTTGTTCTCCCATTGCAGTGATCTGTCCGTTTTTGTCCACCTGTATCCCCGGCAGTCGCCTGAGCAGTTCTTCCACATTTGCGCCGGGTCTTACTCTAAAACTATCAGCAGTATAAACCGTGGTATCACCTTTTATTCGAATCGGAGAACCTGTTTTTACAATAACTTCAGCTAACAATTTGCTTTTAGGAGTTAAATAAACATTCCCAAGATCTGTGGTAAGGTTTGGACTGGTTTGTACCTCATCAAAGTAATCACCCATATATGGGTGAGTAATCATCAAAATGTATTTACCCTCCTTTAAAGAGGTCAAACTAAAGTGCCCATCTTTATCACAACGGGTGAATTTTACTAATATTGAATCGACGGGTTTTAATAAAGACACGACCGAGTTGGAAAGATTTTTCTTTTCAACTGTATCAGTCACCGTACCTTTAATAGAAGCTGTTTGAGAGTAAGAAGCAGTGGCTATTGCCAGGATAAAAGAAATACCCGCAATGAATTTTCTCATAATGAATGGTGATGGTTAAAGGTGTTACCGAAATTCTTCTAATTTCAATTAAACCAATTAAGCAGTCTCTTAATTTTAGGTTAAAAAACGCTGATATTCAAAATTTAATATGATGCAGCCAGAAAAAGATTCCACAAATAACGAACATCAAAATGAATTAAAAGAACAAAATACGATAGGAATCGTAATCAATGAAGAAAAAAAAGAGGAGCGGCAAAAACCATATGAGGAAACACATTTTATAGATACCACAAAGCCTGTTTGGAATTATTCCTTGCTTACCGATGATGACATTAGAAATTATCAAAATGGAACTCATTATACACTCTATAAAAAATTTGGATCACATTCCATCCGGGTAAATAATATATGGGGAATGTATTTCTGCGTGTGGGCTCCTAATGCAACATCCGTTTCTGTTATTGGCAATTTCAATCATTGGAAAGAACACGAATATGAATTGAATCCCCGTTGGGATAAAAGCGGGGTATGGGAAGGTTTTATTCCTTATTTTAAATTAGGGGAGGCTTACAAATATTATATCGTTGGATATGCGAATAGAAGAATTGATAAAGGCGACCCATTTGCTAACTTTTGGGAAAAGCGTCCCGATACCGCATCCATTACCTGGGATATGTATTATGAATGGAATGATGAAAAATGGATGAAAGAAAGAAAAAAGAAAAATGCTTTAGATGCTCCCTGGAGTATATATGAAGTACATCTCGCCAGTTGGCAACGACCTGATAAATATGATGAAGAAACTTATAATAGTTATGAATTCCTGACAAGAGAATTGGTTCCTTATGTAAAACAAATGGGTTTTACGCATGTAGAATTTATGCCGGTAACCGAACATCCCTTTGATGGTAGCTGGGGCTATCAGACAACGGGATTTTTTGCTGCTACCTCAAGATTTGGTGATCCGCAGGGATTAATGAAATTGATTGAAGCTTTCCATAACGAAGGTGTTGGCGTTATTCTCGATTGGGTTCCTTCTCATTTTCCTTATGATATGCATGGACTGTTCATGTATGATGGCACGCATACGTATGAATATGCAGATATGCGAAAAGGATTTCATCCCGATTGGAACAGCTATATTTTTAATTATAAACGGGGAGAAGTAAAATCATTTCTTATCAGCAGTGCAAGATTCTGGTTTGATCTTTTTCATATTGATGGGATACGTGTTGATGCAGTAAGCTCCATGTTGAAATTAAATTATTCAAGAGAAGAAGGGGAGTGGGAGCCAAATGAATTTGGAGGTGAAGGAAACCTGGAAGCGATAGCATTTATTAAAGATCTTAATGAAACGATTTATCGTGATTTTCCTGATGTGCAAACAATAGCAGAAGAGGCAACAAGCTGGCCCGGTATTTCAAAACCTACATGGCAGGATGGTTTGGGTTTTGGGATGAAATGGATGATGGGTTGGATGCATGATACATTGGATTATTTTAAGATGGATCCTTATTTTCGGAAAGATCACCAGGATAAGTTTTCATTCAGCATGATGTATTATTATGATGAAAATTTTATGCTGCCGTTCAGTCACGATGAAGTAGTGCACGGCAAAAGCCCTATGCTATATAAAATGCCGGGAGATGAATGGCAAAAATTTGCAAACCTGCGATTGATGTATTCTTATATGTGGACGCATCCGGGAGCCAAGCTTTTATTTATGGGGAATGAATTTGGCCAAACATCTGAATGGAATTATAAAGCCGAACTTGATTGGCCATTGCTTCAATATGACGGGCACCGTTTATTAAAAGATTGTGTTACTAAACTGAATAAGCTTTTGCGAAGCGAACCTGCCCTGTATGAAAATCAATTTAATCAATTTGGCTTTGAATGGATCGATCTGAATCATCGTGCCGAATCAGTGATAGTATTTAAGCGCAGTGGAAAAAAGAAAGAAAATGATCTGCTGGTAATTCTGAATATGACGCCGGTAGTAAGGAATGATTGGGAGATATACGTTAGGGAAAAACCGTATAGTGAAGAAATATTCAACAGCGACAACGCAATATATTGGGGCACAGGTACCGTTTATAATCCTGATATCAGATCAGAGCTCGTTGACAAAAATCAAAAAACTTATCAGCTGAAAGTAAATTTACCTCCCTTGGCTTGTATCATTCTGAAATAAGTTCTACATTCATACGTTTCCGCGGTTAAGGTCTATGATTTGTCAACGCTAAATTCTATCTTGTGAGTCGAAACCCTTTTGTGTGTAGTTTAAAATACAACCCTATGATCCGCAAAATCCTATCCTTATGTCTATTGCTGACAAGTACGTTAGCATTCTCTCAATCAAATTTAAATAATGCATCAATAAACCAGGGAACTGATCCTGACAGTGCAGGATTTTTTCTGCAAAAAGGTCTTGTTGAAAAGCAAAATGGGCGCCGTCTTGAATCATTGAAAAATTTTGAGAAGGCTGCTAAATACGATGCAGGCAATAAAGCCATTGTGGCTGAGTTAGCATCTGCTTATCTTGACCTTCGCAAATATAACCAGGCAAGAGAAAGCTATAAACAGTTAGTTGCAATGGGCGATGAGTCTGCTGCAAACTATAAACAATTAATGACCCTTTCTTTTAACCTGAAGCAAAATGATGATGTAATACTTTATGCCAATAAGCTTAAGCAAGCCGACCCATCAGAAAAAATAAATTACTACATCGGCAAGGTGAACTATGATATGGATAATTATGGCGATGCAATAAAATATCTCAATGAAGCCGGCAAAGAAGACCCTCAGAATGCTGAGATACCATATATGGTTGCTCATTGCTATGCAGACATGATGAACTATAAATTAGCTATTCCTTATTTTCAAAAAGCAATAGAACTGAATCCTTCAAAGCCTTACTGGATATATGAGCTTGGTCTTATCTATTATGCGATGAATGATGATAAAAATTCATTGAAATATATTCTTATGGCCGGGGATAAAGGCTATACAAAAGATAATGACTACTTTGAAAATCTGGGCATTGCTTATTTGAATGTGGGTAATCTTGATGAAGGAGTGAAAATACTCGCTGAAATATTAAAGAAGAAGCCGAGTGATATGAATATCCTCAATATGGTGGCTGAAGCATATTATTATAAAGGCAAATACAAAGAAGCGATCGAATATTGGGACCAGGTTCTTTTCTATGATAAAACTGCAGCATCTGCTTTGTATATGATCGGCATGAGCTATCAGAAGAGCGGTGAAAAAGATAAAGGTATCCAGCTTTGCGATAAAGCAATTGAAATGGATCCAAACCTGGCAGCTTATAAGCAAAAGAAAATGATGGCAGGATTATAAAAAATATTTCCCTGAGCATATACCGACAGATGAAAGTCTGCCGGTTTTTTATTGCCATTGAAATGAAATCACATCCGTTCAGGAACTTTTATTCCCAGTAAGCTCATAGCAGAATCAATAACATGGGCAATCATTTCAGATAATTGCAGCCTGAGTTGTTTCTTTTCTTCTGTTTCAGCATTAATTACCGAGTGTTCTGCATAGAAGGTATTGAATGATTTGGCCAGATTAAATATATATACAGCAATTACCGATGGGTTGTGCTCATCACAGGCTTGCTGAATGATACTAGGATATTGCTCAAGGGAAATGACCAGGTCTCTTTCAAGCTTTAATAAATCACTTCCTGCTTGTCCTTTGACCCTTGCGCCTTGTTCCTTGCGAAGGATTGATTTAATTCTCGCATGAGTATATTGAACAAAAGGCCCGGTGAATCCATGAAAGTCCACTGACTCTTCCGGATTAAAAACCATTCTCTTTTTAGGATCGACCCGAAGCAAAAAAAACTTTAAAGCTCCAAGCCCAATAATTCGATATAATTCTTGTAATTCGTGTTCATTAAAATCTTTCACCTTACCCAATTCCTCCGTATGCTTAGTTGCTATGGCGATCATTTCATCAATAATATCATCTGCATCTACAACAGTTCCTTCACGGCTTTTCATTTTACCTGTTGGAAGATCAACCATGCCGTAGCTTAAATGATAAACACCATCGGCATAAGGCTTATTCATTTTTTTCAGGATAGATTTCAGAACTTTCATATGGTAGTTCTGTTCATCACCTATTACATGTATGCTCTGATCATAATGATACTGCTCATATTTTTGTTGAGCCAATCCAAGATCCTGCGTTATATAAACAGAAGTTCCATCCTTTCTCAACACTAATTTTTCATCCATTCCTTCAGCCGTAAGATCGGCCCATACACTGCCGTCTTCTTTTTTCATAAACATGCCTTTATCTAATCCTTCTTCAACTGATTTTTTTCCCAGCAGGTAGGTATCGCTTTCATAATAGATAATATTAAAATCAGCGCCGATTCTCTTGTATGTTACAGCAAATCCTTCATAGACCCAATGATTCATTTTTTTCCAAAGATCAATTACTTCCGGCTTGCCATTTTCCCAATCAAGAAGCATTTGTTGGGCTGCTTTCATCAACGGCGCTTCTTTTTCGGCAGTTTCTTCACTCAATCCCTTTGCAAGAAGTTCCTTTACCTGCCTGGTATATTCTTCATTAAACTTTACATAATATTCGCCGACAAAATGATCGCCTTTTATTCCTGTACTTTCCGGAGTAGCGCCATTTGCAAAAAGCTGCCATGCGATCATGCTTTTGCATATATGAATTCCCCTGTCATTGACAATGCAGCTTTTGATTACTTCATAACCGCAGGTCTTTAATATTTCAGCTACACTCCATCCTAAAAAGATATTTCTAAGATGTCCCAGATGCAAAGGCTTGTTAGTGTTAGGAGAGGAGTATTCTACGATTACCTTTTTACCATTGGCTGGTTTATTTCCGAATTTATTATTTGAAAAATTTGATTGAAGAAAATTGATCCAATAATTATCAGTTATAGTAAGATTGAGGAATCCTTTGATAACATTAAAAGACTTAAATAGAGCCGGGTTGGATTTTATTAAATTTTCTCCGATCTCTTTGCCCAGCGTCTCCGGTGATTTTTTTAATTGCTTTATAAAAGAAAAAAGCACCAGGGTATAATCACCTTCAAATTCCGGCTTCGTAGAATTGATGGTGAGATCAACCTCTTTAAATTCCTGAGCATACAACTCATTCAATACTTTTAAAACATCCTGTTTTATCTGTTCAACAATGCCCATCCGTTTAGTTTAGCGGCGAATTTACGAAGCGAAAGAAGGAATTTGGAATTTGTTCACTATTATTATCGGGTTGAAATTTGTTTCTTTGTGCCCGCCATGCGAAGACATATTCATAATGCAAGGGATCTTGTTCTGCCTATCATTGATTTTTTTTATCCACCCTTTAAAAAATTAATGAAACCGCAGGCATTTAGGTATGCAGCAAGCGGAGGCTTTAATACACTTCTTGGGTTTGCAGTTTATTTTGTTAGTTATAAGATCATTTTAAATGAAAAGCCGCTTGACCTCGGGTTTTATGCTTTTAAATCCCACTCGGCAGCGCTTTTTATTTCGTTTTGTATCAGCTTTCCCGTCGGTTTTTTCCTGATGAAGTATGTTGTCTTCAGTGATTCGAATATGCCCGGAAAGATCCAGCTCTTTCGCTATTTTATGATCTATCTTTTCAATCTTGCACTGAATTATATTATTCTTAAAGTGCTGGTGGAAAGAATAAATGTAAATGCAATTTTTGCCCAGGTGCTTACCACCATATTCATTGTACTGTTCAGCTATTTGGCCCAGCGTTATTTTACATTCAAAGTTGAGCAGGAAGAGGAGGAAGATATTACAAGCTTAAATTGATGGATTCCACTTTCACCGATAAGTTGCCGGTACAGTTGCTCCGAATAATAAGATGCTCACTAAGCGGATAAATGCCGACAAGACTAATGTCGTTGATAATACCATAACTGCGAATGCCTTTTATCCATTCATGATTGAGTTGCGCATTAATGTTTGTTTTAGCGGTGTCTATATATGAGCCCAGGTCAAAGCGGGTTTGTTTTGCAATTTCATTGGAGATCTTTTTATTAAATAACCAGTCAGCAGCTTTTAGCAATGCATTTTTTGACCGGATATCAAAATCGATATTTTTTATTTCAATGATATGCGTTTCCTTATTGTAAACCGGTTTACCGGTAAAATAAACAATGCCGTCATTAGTGCCGGAAAATTTTACTTTGATGATCAGCTTTTCATTTCCCGAACCATAGAGCTTGCATTCCTTAATGATAAATATCTTTTTCACCGGCCCTTTATCAATATCAAATTGCTTGCCCGCTAATTGCAGGTTTAAAATATTGGTAAGTGAATCGTAGTTTAATACAGCATCTAAAAAAATATTGAAACCCGGGCTTCTTGTAAAGCCGCTCATGTTTGGTATTACTATATTTTGCTCTGTTGGCCTTTCAAAGCTGATAGCCGGCCTTGCTGATAAGCCGAGATAGATATTCAATGAATCATTTTCAGCGTACAGGTTATTAATGTGCAGGTGTTGGGGATTTACCTGCAGCCATCCCAGGTTATAAACATTATACGCTTTATTAAGCTGGTTCCATACCTGTTGAAAATAAGGTCGCATATCAATGCTTCCATAGCTGCGCTGCATTTCATTTTTAGAACTATCAAGTTCTTCATTTAAACCTTTAATCACTTGCTTTGTAATATCCTGTCCCCAAAAACATACTTCACATTTATCCAATGCCTGGGGTTCATTCCGTTTAAAAAATATTCTCACTTTATAGTCTGGCAACACACTCATTGAATTGGTAAAAGAAACATTCACTCTTCTTTCAGGTTCATCGAAGCCGCATTTGCAGGGTGGCGTCCATGGTGAAATAGCTACACCTTTTACGCAAGCCCTGGTGGAACCGACCATCTTATAATAACCGGTAAAGGCCAGGTTCATAGATATACCTGAAGCTTTCATTTGCAAAGGCCCGCGACGAAAAGAATATTTGTAACGGGAATCGCAGCCATCCATGATCCAGTCATCTGGATAGTTGGGAGAAGTAAAAACTGTATCCACCATTTTTTCTGCCATTGCATACAATGGCTTCAGGCTTACTTGTATCGGGATGTTTATTTCAGAATTGGGAAGTGAATCAAGGTTGAAATTACTTTGAGATAGTAAAGGTTTTTCGGGATTGATCTTATGTGAACAGGAAGCCAGCAAAAATATAAAAGCCGGCAAAATGAAAAACCCTTTCTTCATAGATATTATTGAGTGTAGAATAAAAGTAATAAAAGAAAGGAAAAGGAATTGTAAAGAATTACTTCGGTCTTTTACAGAAAAATCTGTTGGTTTAAAAGTAATTGCCGCTTCCGATATCCCAAGATTTCTCTTGTCGTCGTTTATTCTACATCAGAAAGGAAAAACTTTCTATTTTCCTTAGGACAATCCCCACGTAATTTTGTTCTGTTCAATTATCAATAACTCTATAAAAACAAACTATGATAACCCTCGCTATTCTTACCCTTATTTTGAGAACTGTATGGGGACAAACAATTTTATTTCGCTTGTCCGGCATTACACCTCTTGCGATAAGAACAAAGTAAAACCCGTTTCGGTCAGCCCTCGTATGTTACATTTCTTTTGGCTGCGTCATGCTAAACCAGTTGCCGCAGCCATCAGTTATGATCGCTTCGATACCGTAAAATTGTTCTTTAGGTTCAGATTTGAAATGAACACCTTTTGCTTTTAGCTCCTCATAGGTCGCCCTGCAGTCTGATGTGTACATGGCGCCTGCGCCCATCACGCCTTTGTCCAGCAAAAATTTCAATGATTTATTTACTTCTTCTTCAAAACCGTTTGTACCATCTACTGGGAAAAGAATTATTTCAAGATCGGGTTGATCGGGTGGATTAACAGTTAACCAACGAAAGCCATTATCCATCTTTACATCGGTATTTACTTTAAAGCCCAATTTGGTTACATAAAAATCGTAAGCCTTATCCTGGTCAGTTACAAAAAAAGAAGTGTGAGAAAGTTTAGTGATCATAAATTTTGATTTAGAGATCAAAAGTAACAGCTAGGAAAGTAAGTCCTTTCTTGAATCTTGCTTTTATGGTCAATAATAAATGCTGAGGATTGATACTATTTTGCCAATTGCCTATTGACCCAGCTTATAGCTTTCAATAAAACAATGCGGAATAAATTTCCTGGGCTGTTTCAATGCCTCTTGCTTTTTTAGCCAGGCCATATTGCGGTAATAAGTAGGAGCGAAACCAATTTCCTTTTTAAATAAAACACTAAAAGAGCCAATGCTTTCAAAACCTAC
>Ga0105247_10001024_pt1 | contig 21058 bp, 19 predicted proteins | sample KBSS24metaG_FD_81519 | JGI IMG/M metagenome (GOLD analysis project Ga0105247, IMG submission 81519) | Switchgrass rhizosphere microbial communities from Kellogg Biological Station, Michigan, USA - KBS S2-4 metaG | ecosystem: Host-associated > Plants > Roots > Rhizosphere > Soil | place...
TCCGCTGGATGAGGGCGAAATCGCCGTCGAGAATGCCGGCCTCGACCATCGAGTCTCCCGCGACCTCGAGCGCATAATGCTCGCCCGAGCCGAGGAGGGCGGCGGGAACCGACAGGCTGTTCGTGCCCTCCAGCGCCTCGATCGGCACACCGGCGGCGATGCGCCCGTGCAATGGAACCTCGATCACATCATTGGCGGCAAGCGGCAGGGTCGCAAGGCTCGGCCTGGTTGCAACCGGATCCACCCGTGGCGGCAGCACCGCCACACCATCCGGCAATTTCAGGACTTCGAGCGCCCGGGCGCGATTGGGCAGGCGCCGGATGAACCCGCGCTCTTCCAATGCACTGATCAGGCGGTGAATGCCCGATTTCGACTTGAGGTCGAGCGCATCCTTCATTTCCTCGAACGAGGGTGATACGCCACCCTTGTCGAGATGCTGCTTGATGAACAGCAGCAGTTGTTGCTGCTTGGCGGTAAGCATCGCCGGTTTCTCCCGGTCCAGGGAACGGACAGGGAACATGTAGGAAACGAATCGCGTCGGGTCAAGCGAATCGTTTATATCCCCTTTGAACAAGTAGGATTGTTTGATATGCGGATTGCATGGCGCGAATCATGTTGTTTGTTGATCGATGGCTCGGGCGGTTGTCCGGTGCCTATTCATTCTGGCCCCTCGTTCCAGCCGGGGCTTTTGCCGTGTTAGTCGGCTATCTCTCCTCGACGGTGGCTTGGATCAACCAATATGGCGCTTTTGGATGGGTGGTGAGCGGGGTGTTGGCGTTCTTGGCCGGTAGCCTTGCTCTTCTCTGCCTTGCTACGGCTTGGGGAGGTTTCGAGCGATCCAGAGCAACACGTAAATGGATGGGCGACGTTTCTCAGGTCAATCCAATGCGCCCGAGCTTTCAAAGCGAACGCATTTCGATTTCTGATCTCGCGCACCCAATAGATAATACCATTAAAGGCAAAGTGTTTAATCAATGTGAACTGATTGGGCCAAGTAATGTATTTTTCCTTACAGGAAACTCGGTCAACAACCCGCTATTTATGAATTGTGATACGGTAATAATTAAAGATGATTGTTTCCTCAACAACGTTGTTAAAATTGTAAATTGTTCATTTATCGGAGGAGAAATCTGGAACTGTACTTTTTTCATGCCTCAGAGTATGTACGATCAGGTGCTTGCCGCCATACCGGGATTTCCTGCGATAACTTATCAAAGAGACGCCCCATGACCGACGATCCAAACCACCGCTTCGACCGCCTCTTAGAGAGGATGGCCCCGCCTATCGCGCAAAAGCGAAAAGAAGCCGATCAAGCATCAGATGAGGGGTCTTCCGAAGATTGTGACGAAACTCAAATTCCGCCAGATACTTCGGAAGATGCTTCGCACTGACGTGAATGTGGGTGCCGTTGATCCCGCGCTTTAGCTGCGACCAGTAGCCTTCAAGTCCGTTGACGTGCGTTCCGGTCGGGCCGACGTATTCCTCAACGCTGTGGTTGACGGTCTTGTGCCAGTAGCGGCCCGGAGTGTGGGTCAGTCCGTCATAGCTGATAAATTCGTCGGTATGGATTTCGGTGAAGGGCTTCACGTTGTCCAGCACTTCGCCCTGTAGCGTGACGCGCTTGCGGTTCGGAATGACCTTGGTGATGATGTCGCCGTTGCGCTGGCGCATGCCCATCACGGTCTTCTTGTTGCCCGTGTAACCGCCACCATAGCCTTCGGCCTTGCCGCCGATGAATGTCTCGTCAATCTCGACGATCTTGCCATATCCGCCCACGGGATCGTCGCCGTCCACTTCGCCCATATATTTGCGGATTTCGTGGCACATGCGCCAAGCTGTTTTGTAGGTCACGCCGAGCTGGCGCTCTACCTCCTTCGCCGCGACACCGTTACGCGATGAGCAAAACTGGAACATGACAAAGAACCAATCGCGCAGCGGGGTACGGGTCCGCTCAAAGGGCGTTCCGGCAGTCGGGTAGACCTGATAGCCGCAATATTCGCAGGCATATGAGCGACGCGCTTTAACCCGATAGAAATGCGCGCTCTTTCCGCAGCCGCCGCACTCGTGGCGATCCCCGTAGCGAACCCGCATCAGGTGATCGAGGCAACTTTCCTCAGTGGGGAAGCGTTCTTGAAACTGGCGAAGGGTGGGGGCTTTCTTGCTCATGCCCCTTTATACTTGACATGCCTACTTGTCGCAAGGGGATAATCACGAAGCGAATCCGTGCGCGCCGATCGGGATCGTCCAAACCGGGTCGCCCGGTGCGACGGCAGGGGCATCGACCGGCCGCTCGATCAGTACGTCGGCGTCGGCCAGCGCTCTCAGCGCGGCGCTGTCGCGGTCGGCCAATTGCACGACCACATTCTGTTCGACGCGCGCGCGCAGATATTCGGTGCGATTGCCGCCCGGCGGCAGGGCGATGGCGCTCTCCAGCCTTGCCCTTGCAGGCAGCGGCGCGCGGGAACCCATGAAGCGGCGCACGAAGGGGAGAAGGAACAGAACGGCCGTCACAAAGGCCGATACCGGATTGCCGGGAAGGCCGAGCATGCAGGCATTGCCGAGCTCGCCCGCCATCAGTGGCTTGCCCGGCCGCAGGGCAATCCGCCAGAAATCGATGTTGCCGCCCGCCGCAGTGATCGCGGGCCGGACCATGTCATGATCGCCGACCGAAGCGCCCCCGATCGAAACGACGATGTCCGCCGTGCTGGCGACTTCGAACGCGCGGGTCAGGGCGGCCAGATTGTCCGGCACCAGCGCCATGTCGCTGACTTCCACGCCCAGCTGCGCGAGCATGGCCGCCAGCATCAGCCCGTTGGAGGAGGGGAGTTTCCCCGGCCCGATCGGGGCTCCGACGGGCACCAGTTCGTCGCCGGTCGAGAGGATCACGATGCGGGGTATGCAGTGGACCGGCAGGCGGTCGTGGCCGGCAATCGCGGCGAGGCCGATCTGGGTCGGACCGATCGCCGTGCCGGGTTCCAGCACAACCATGCCCTTGGCGAAATCCGACGCGCGGCGGCGCACATGGCGTCCGATCCGCTCGGGCGCATCACCGGAGAGGGACATTTGATCGCCTTGTGCCGCCGCATCCTCCTGCAGGAGGATGCAGTCGGCGCCGGGCGGCAAGGGCGCGCCGGTAAAGATCCGCATGGCCTCGCCGGGGTGTAGGGTGGCCGTCGGCGGCGTGCCACCGGCCTGCGAAGCACCCGCGATCCGCCAGGGACCGGGCAGGTCGGCGTGGCGGATCGCATAGCCATCCATCGCCGATAGATCGGCCCATGGCTGATCGCGCAGCGCCACCAAAGGTTCGGCAAGACAGCGGCCCCGCGCCGCCAGGAGGTCGAGGCGCTCCGCCGGCAGCGGCTCGGCCATTGCGAGCAGCTGGGCCTGTGCTTCCGCGACCGCGAGCAGACTCATGGCGCGGTCCAGTCGCCGGACTTGCCGCCCCGCTTTTCGGTCACCCTGATATTGCCCAGCACCATCGTCTTGTCGATGGCCTTCAGCATATCATAAAGTGTAAGAAGGGTGACGGAAACAGCTGTAATTGCTTCCATTTCAATGCCGGTCTGGGCGGAGGTCCGTGCCGTCGCACAGACCTCTATGCCGCTGTCGTCAGCCGCGATATCGACCGAGACGGCGGCGAGCGGCAGGGGATGGCAGAGCGGGATCAGGTCGGCGGTGCGCTTGGCCGCCATGATCCCCGCGATCCGCGCGGTGGCCAGGACATCACCCTTGGCAACCGTCCCGTCCGCTATCGCCTGGAGCGCGGCGGCGTTGACGGTCAGGCGGCCGCGCGCCGTGGCGCTGCGCACGCTGGCGGCCTTGGCCGAGACATCGACCATGCGGGCCGCGCCGGCCTCATCGACATGGCTGAGCTTGTCGGTCATTGCCCCAGCATCGCGCGGGTCGCCGCCGCGACGTCCGCTTGGCGCATCAAGGCTTCGCCGATCAGGAAGCACCGTACGCCGTGCGCCGCCATCGCCGCAAGGTCGGCATGGCTGCCAAGCCCGCTTTCCGCGACAAAGGTGCACTCCTCCGGTGCGCGGCCGACAAGCTCATAGGTGCGATTGAAATCGACGGTGAAGTCCCTGAGATCGCGGTTATTTACGCCGATCAAGCGCGACTGCAGGGCCATTGCCCGCTCCAGTTCCGCCGCGTCGTGCACTTCGACCAGCACATCCATGCCATGCTCGATCGCTGCCTGCTCGATGTCGCGCATCTGCACGTCGTCGAGCGCGGCGACGATGATGAGGATGGCATCCGCTCCGATCGCGCGGGCTTCCGTGACCTGCCAGGGGTCGATCATGAAATCCTTGCGCAGGACGGGCAGGGTGCAGGCCGCGCGCGCGGCGATCAGATACTCCTCATGGCCCCGGAAATAGGGCTCGTCGGTCAGCACCGACAGGCAGGAGGCGCCGCCCGCCTCATAATCGCGGGCATGGGCGGGCGGGTCGAAATCCTCGCGAATCAGACCCTTGGATGGGCTTGCTTTCTTGATTTCCGCGATCAGGCCATAGCCGCCCGCCGCGACGGCGGCGTCCAGCGCGCGGCGGAATCCGCGCGGGGGCGACTGGGCGGCAAGATGGGTGTCCATCAGCGCGGCGGAGATCACGGCTTTGCGGTCCGCGACTTCGATGCGCTTGCTGGTGCAGATTTCGACAAGCTTGTTGGTCATATGCTATTGATCCACTTGTCGAGCAGCGCTTTCGCGCGGCCATTGTCGATGATTTCGGCCGCCTGCGCGACGCCGTCTCTCCAGCCGGACACGGCGCCCGCCACGATCAGCGCACCGGCGGCATTCAGCAATACCGCGTCGCGATAGGCGCCCGTCTCGCCCGTCAGCAGACGGTGCAGCGCCGCTGCATTATAGGCCGCATCGCCGCCGCGCAACGCCTCGCCGGGATAGGTCGGCAGCCCGGCATCCTCCGCTTCGATGGCAAAGGTCCGGATGATCTCCCCGTCGAGATCCGTAATGCGATTGCGCGCGCTGAGCGAGAGTTCATCCATGCCGTCCTCGCCGGACACGATCATCGCCCGCTTTATTCCGATCAGGCGCATCGCCTCGGCATAGATGGGAGCATAACCGGCCCGTGCGATGCCAATCAGCTGGCGGGTGACGCGCGCGGGATTGGCGAGCGGACCCAGCAGGTTGAAGATGGTCCGGCGTCCGAGCGCCTTGCGGATCGGGCCAAGGCGCGCGAGCGCGGGATGATGCCGCTGCGCGAAAAGGAAGCAGATGCCGAACTCGGCCAGCGTCGCCTCGGCGGTTTCGGAGGCGCGGGCGAGATCGAGGCCGAGTGCCTCCAGCGTATCGGCGCCCCCTGCGAGCGAGGTCGCGGCGCGATTGCCATGCTTGGCGACCGGCACGCCGCAGGCCGCGACGACGATGGCGACGGCGGTCGAGACGTTGAGCGTATGGAGGCCATCGCCCCCGGTGCCGCACACGTCGATGGCATTTTCGGGAGCGTTGATCGGGATCATCCGCGCGCGCATCGCCCGCGCGGCGGCGGCGATTTCGATGGCTGTCTCGCCCCGGTCGCTGAGCTTGGCGAGAAAGTCCGCGGTGTCGGCGTCGCTGGGGCTTCCGTCGAGGATGGCGGCAAAGGCGATATCGGCCTGCGCTTCATCCAGCGGGGCCGACGGGTCGGGCAGGCCGCTCATGACTTCGGCTTGGGGTGGATGCCCGCGATCTTCATGAAATTGGCGAGCATCTCATGGCCATGTTCGGTGGCGATGCTTTCCGGGTGGAACTGGACGCTATGGATGGGCAGGTTCTCGTGCCGAAAACCCATGACGGAACCGTCCTCAGCCGTCGCGTTGACGATCAGGCAGTCCGGTATCTCCTCAACGATCAGCGAGTGATAGCGCGTGGCCGTGAAGGGCGAGGGAATCCCCGCGAACAGCCCGGTGCCGTCATGGACGATGGGCGATGTCTTGCCGTGCATCAGGCCGCCGCGCACTACGCGCCCGCCGAAATACTGCCCGATCGATTGGTGGCCAAGGCACACGCCAAGGAGCGGCTTGCCCGCCGCCGCACAGGCCCCGACGAGATCGAGGCTGATGCCCGCCTCATTGGGGGTGCAAGGGCCGGGCGAGAGCAGGAATGCGTCCGCGCCCGAGCTGACCGCCTGGCCCGCCGACATCGCGTCATTACGCACGACCTCGACCTCGGCACCCAGCTCCATCAGATAATGGACGAGGTTCCAGGTGAAGCTGTCATAATTATCGATGACCAGAATTTGCGTTTTCGGGTTCATGGCTCCGCTACTGCCCGAAGCCGGGTGCGCGCGCAATCTTGATGGCTTCGCGCGCGGCCGCGATGAGTGCGCCCGCCTTGGCCTCGCACTCGCGCTGCTCATAAGCGGGCTCGCTGTCCGCGACGATGCCCGCGCCCGCCTGCACATGCAGCACGCCGTCCTTCAGCAGCCCGGTGCGCAGGACGATGCAGCTGTCCATGTTGCCGTCCGGGGAAAAATAGCCGACGCCGCCCGCATAAGGCCCGCGCGTCTCCGCCTCCAGCTCGGCGATGATCTCGCAGGCGCGGACCTTGGGCGCGCCGCTGACGGTACCGGCGGGGAAGCCCGCGAACAGCGCGTCGAGGGCGTCCTTGTCCGAGGCCAGCTTGCCCACGACGTTGGAGACGATGTGCATGACGTGGCTGTAGAATTCGACGGTATAGCTGTCGGTGACAGTCACGCTGCCCGCCGTCGCCACGCGGCCTACATCATTGCGGCCGAGGTCGAGGAGCATCAGATGTTCGGCCCGTTCCTTGGGGTCGGCGAGCAGGCTGTCGCGATTGGCGATGTCCTCGCCCGCATTGGCGCCGCGCGGCCTGGTGCCCGCGATCGGGCGGATCGTGACGTCGCCGTCGCGCACCCGCACCAGTATCTCCGGGCTTGAGCCGACGAGCGAGAAGCCCGGCAGATCGAGGCAATAGAGGAAGGGTGAGGGATTGATCCGCCGCAGCGCGCGATAAAGGGCGAGCGGCGGCAGGGTGAAGGGCAGGGTGAAGCGCTGCGCCAGCACGACCTGGAAGATATCGCCCGCGACGATATACTCCTTGGCCGCGCGCACCATCTCGCCATAGCGCCCGGCGGGCAGGATCGCGGTGGGCACTGCCTCGGCCAGAGCCGTCTCGGCGGATTCCGAGCCGGAGTCCGCCGGCAGCGCCGCCGCCAGCCGGGCAGCCGCCGCCTCGACCCGTTCGCGCGCATCGTCGATGGCGCGCTCAGGATCGGCGACGTTCTCCGCCCACACCGGCGCGACGATGAACAGCGCGTCGGCGAGCCGGTCGAACACGAGCAGCAGCGTCGGCCGCACGAAGATCATGTCGGGCGTGCCGAGGCCGTTGTCGGGCGCGCGCGGCAGTTTCTCGACCAGGCCGATCGTCTCATAGGCGAAATAGCCGACCAGGCAGGAGAGAGCGGGCGGCAGGGCGGGATCGACATCCGCATGGCAGCGCGTGACCAATGCCCGGAGCGCGCTCAGCGGATCGCTGTCGAGCGGCTGGAAGGCGTGGCGGTCCGTCGCCCAGCATTCGTTGATTTCGGCGTGCCGTTCATGCGCGCGAAAGACGAGGTCGGGGGCAAGGCCAATGATCGAATAACGCCCGCGCACGGCGCCCCCCTCGACCGACTCGAGGATGAAGTCCCCGCGCCCTGGTTCCATCAGCTTGAGCGCGGCGGAAATGGGCGTGTCGGTATCGGCGACCTGGCGCTGCCAGTAGAGCACCGAACGGCCCCCGCTCAGCGATTCGGCCAGACCGTGAATGTCCGCGCGATCCGTTGAAACGGACATTGTCACGGGACCGCGCCGTTTGCCTTGCGAAGCTCTGATTCCACATGGGCCACAGCCGCTTTGTTGCGCGTCACGCCGACATCCGTTTCGATCGCGGACAGGAACTGCCTGCCATATTCAGCGCTCAGCGCGTTGGAAAGGCCGGTGCTGGTCGCGGCGAGCAACTGCGCGTTGGACCCCGCATTACCGGGGACGATCTCATCCAGATGCAGGACCAGAAAGCCGCGGTCGCCCTCCAGGGGGATGATGCGCGTGCTGCCCTTCTTCATCGAGAAGAGCGCGACCAGATGCATCGGTACCTGCTTGCCCGGCTGGGCGACGTCGGCCCGTTGCCCGCCCACCTTGCTCACGGGCGGCAACGCCACGCCCGCGCCGGCAACGGCCTGTTCGAACGGCTGGCCATGATCGATCCGCGAACGCAGGGTTTCAGCAAGCTTCTTCGCCTGCATGGCGCCCTGGGCGAGCATATAGGCGCGTTCGACGGCGGGACGGACCTGCGCGAGTGGCGGCGGACCGGCGGGAATAACCTGGCCGACGCTGACGAGTGCCGCGCGCTGATCCGGGATGACCTGGACCACCTGCGGATCGTCGCCCTGTTCCATGGCAAAGCCCGCCTTGACGATGGGTATGAGGGCTGGATCCGGTTGCGCCGCCGGTGCGGCGGGATTTTGCGCCTGTGCGGTCAGGGCAGGGGTCTCGCTTACCGTCAGGCCGTTGGTCTTGACGATGTCGTCAAAAGTCGCGCCGTCGCCAATCGCCCCGTCGATCCTGTTGGCAAGGTCGCTCAGCGCTTGCTGCTCCTTGGTCAGTGTCAGCGCGGCGATGATTTCGGTGCGCGCCGAGTCGAGAGATTGTGCGGGGACCGCCTTGACTTCCGATACCCGGAACAGGGCCCAGCCAAGGCCGGTTTTTATGGGTCCGACAAAGCCGCCGCGCGGTGCGGCGAACACCGCGTTCGCCGCGGCGTCGCTGGTTGCGTCGGCAAAGCCCGCCTTGCTGCGGAGCCCGATCGTCGTGGTTTCAAGACCGGCGGATTTCGCCGCATTGTCGAGCGATCCGCCGGCACTCAGGCTGGCCGCCAAGGTTTTGGCGGCGGCTTCGCTCGCCAGGATGAGCTGCTGCGCGTCCCGCATCTCGCTCGCGGCATAGCGGTTGGCATTTGCCTTGTAATATTGCGCGATCTCAGCCTCGGTCGGGCGCGTCGTCTGCGCAAAGCGCGATACGTCGATCAGGGCATAACGCATCTTGCGCTGTTCGGGCAGGGCAAAGCGATTGCCGGTGGTGGCATAGAATTTCGCAAGGGTCGCATCATCGGGCTTCGCCTTGACCGGAAAAGCCTCCGAGGGAATGGCGGCGATCGTGCCTTTGCGCTGCTCCAGCAGCATCGCGGCATAGCGTTGGACCATCGCATCCGGCGCCTTGATCGCGGCGCCAGCCGGCTGGAGGAGATGCCGCTGCAGGATCTGCCGCGTAATATCTTCGCGCAGCGCGTTTTCCGTGAGGTGCTCGCGCTGCAGCAGTTGCTGGAACTGGCTCTGGTTGAATGCCCCGGTCGCGTCATGAAACGCCGGAATCCGCGCAATCTCCGCGTCGATCAGGGCCTTGCTGGGAATCATGCCGTTCTTCTTGCCGAACTCCGTCAGTGCAAGGCCGCCGACGAGCTGGTCGAGAATCTCGCGGACGCCGCCAGCAGCGACGAGCTGGTCGAGGGTCAGATCGGGTTTTTCGCGCTGGTTCATCAGAAAGATGCGCTGGACGCGATCCTGCAACTCCGTCGTGGTCAGCGTCGCCCGGCCGACGGTCGCCGCCGTTGTGCCCGACTGGCCGAACATATTGCCGTCCCAATGACGTGTGACATCGCCGGCCGCGAACGCAAATGCGACGAGGGCCAGAAAGCCGAGCGCAATGGTTGCGCCCATCTTCGATCCGATAGCCCGTCTGAAAAAACCCATCATCGCCCGCGTCACTCCCGTTACTGGGTTCGGGAGCGGCTTTAGGGCGAGGGGCCGACGGCATCAAGTGCGCTCCGAGGATCCACGCGATTGGTTGATGGTCTGGACAATGGCGCCTGTCCACGCCATCGGGCGACAACATTCCGGTGCCATCCCGGTACCGGCTGAGGTGCAAGCCAGACAAAGAGGACGATGCAATGGCGGTTCGGCGGCCCCTGATCGCGGGCAATTGGAAGATGAACGGGCTCAAGGGCGATATCGGCGAAATCGTCGCGATCGAGGGCGCGGCTCGGGTCCATCCGGGCGCCGATGTTGCGCTGTTCGTTCCCGCGACCCTGATCGCGGCCGCATCCGCCGCCGCGCCCAATCTCCTCATCGGCGGGCAGGATTGCCATGAGGCAGCGTCAGGCGCGCATACCGGCTGCATTTCCGCAGCGATGCTGGTCGAGGCGGGCGCCAGGGGCGTCATCGTCGGCCATAGCGAGCGCCGCACCGATCAGCACGAGACCGACGCGATGGTCGCGGCCAAGGCGATTCGCGCCCATGGCGAGGGCTTGTCGGTGGTGCTGTGTGTCGGCGAGAGCCTAGATGTGCGCGACGCTGGCAATGCCGAATCCGTGGTCAGCGCGCAGCTACTGGCATCCCTGCCGGAGGGCGCCGATGCCGGCTGGCTCGCGATCGCATATGAACCGATCTGGGCCATTGGCACGGGGCGCATTCCGACCATCGCGGCGATCGACGCGATGCACCGGGCGCTGCGTACCGCGCTCCACGCCGTGCTGGGCGATAAGGCGGATGCCATGCGCATTCTCTACGGCGGATCGGTCAACAGCGACAATGCGGCCGAGATTCTGTCGATCGCGGATGTGGATGGCGCCCTGGTCGGCGGCGCCAGCCTGACGGCCGCCAAGTTCACGCCGATCATCGCCGCTGCCCGTGGTGGTTGAAGGCGGCGGCAAAGCCCGCTAAGGAACCCACGCTTTCCCTCTAGGAATCCCCGCCGACATGCTTTTTACCTTCATTCTCGTCGTTCAGGCCATCATCGCGGCTGCGCTCGTCACCGTGATCCTGATGCAACGCTCCGAAGGCGGCGGGCTCGGCATGGGCGGCAGCCCGTCGGGTTTCATGTCGGCACGCGGCGCGGCGGACTTCCTGACGCGCGCGACCACGGTCCTTGCGACCATCTTCGTCACGCTCAGCATTGCGCTGGCCGTCATCGCGGCAACCCGTCACCGGGCCTCCGCGCTCGACACGTCGCTGGTCGGCAAGACAGCGCCGGTCGGGCCCGCCACGGGGCCGGCACCGGGTAGCGAAGATGCTCTGGGCGGCGCGGCGAGCGCGGCCGGCAACAGCGCCAGCAACAACGCGGTTCCGCTCGTCCGCTGATCGCGCCCGTCCGGCTGGATAATTTCGCGGATAATTTCGCTTTGGCGCGCGCTCGCGCCTTGCACTCTCTTTCAGTATCGGTTTAAGCCTTCACTCCCATGGCGCGGTTCATTTTCATCACCGGCGGCGTGGTCTCCTCCCTTGGCAAGGGCCTGATGGCCGCCAGCCTCGCGGCGCTGTTGCAGGCGCGCGGCTTCAAGGTACGGATCCGCAAGTTCGACCCCTATCTGAATGTCGATCCGGGCACGATGTCGCCCTATCAGCATGGCGAAGTCTATGTGACCGACGACGGGGCGGAGACCGACCTCGACCTCGGCCATTATGAGCGCTTCACCGGCGTGCCCAGCCGCCGGTCAGACAATGTGACGCAGGGCCGGGTCTATCAGACCATCATCCAGCGTGAGCGGCATGGCGACTATCTCGGCGCGACGGTGCAGGTCATTCCGCACGTCACCGACGAGATCAAGGCGTTCGCACTGGCCGAAACCGACGATGTCGATTTCGTGCTGTGCGAGATCGGCGGCACGGTGGGCGACATCGAAAGCCTGCCCTTCATGGAGGCGATCCGGCAGCTCCATAACGAGCTGGGGCCGCGCCAGTCCATCTTCGTGCATGTGACGCTGGTGCCCTATATTGCGGCGGCCGGCGAGTTGAAGACCAAGCCGACCCAGCACAGCGTGCGCGAACTCACCTCGCTCGGCATCCAGCCGCATATCCTGCTGTGCCGCTGCGAGCATGAACTGCCCGACACCGAACGCGCGAAGATCGCCCTGTTCTGCAATGTGCGCAAGGAAGCCGTCATTCCCGCGCTCGACGCCAGCAACATCTATGGGGTGCCCGCCCAATATCATGCCGAGGGCTTGGACGACGAGGTATTGCGCGCGTTCGAAATCGAGGATTCGCCTGCGCCCCGGCTCGACCGCTGGCTGGACATCATGGACCGCAACGACAACCCCGAGGGCGAAGTCACCATCGGTGTCGTGGGCAAATATGTCGGCCTGCCCGACGCCTACAAGTCGCTGTTCGAGGCGCTCAAGCACGGCGGCCTGGCGAACCGGGTCAAGGTCAACATCAAGTGGCTCGACGCCGAGATGTTCGAGCAGGAGGACGATAGCGGCATCGCTGCCCGGCTCGAGCCGATGCACGGCATTCTCGTACCCGGCGGCTTTGGCGTGCGCGGATCGGAAGGCAAGATCGCCAGCGTCCGCTTCGCACGGGAACGCAATGTTCCGTTTTTCGGTATCTGCCTTGGCATGCAGATGGCCTGCATCGAGGGCGCGCGCAACACCGCCGGGATCACGGATGCGTCGACCACCGAATTCGGTGCCACCAGCGAGCCTGTAGTGGGCCTCATCACCGAATGGATGAGCGCCGAGGGCATCCAGATCAGGGAACAGGGCGGCGACATGGGCGGCACCATGCGGCTTGGCGCCTATCCCGCGAAACTCACGGGCAACAGCGTGGTTGGCAGCATCTACGGCACCGACTCGATCAGCGAGCGCCACCGGCATCGCTATGAGGTCAACGTGCGCTATCGCGAGTCGCTGGAGCAGGGCGGCCTGATGTTCTCCGGCATGTCGCCCGACGGTATGCTACCCGAAATCGTGGAGCGGCCGGAACACCCCTGGTTTGTCGGGGTGCAATTCCACCCGGAGCTGAAATCCAAGCCGTTCGACCCGCACCCGCTCTTCGCCAGTTTCATCGCGGCCGCTCTCAAGCAGAGCCGGCTCGTCTGACGTCCATGGCGGCTGGGGGCGCTTGCGCTGCGATGCGATAAAGCGCAACAACTGCCGCCAAATGGGGCAGGGGCCAAATGGGGATAGGGGAACGCCATGCATGAAGCGTTGCTGGACAAGCTGCCGGAGCACAGTCTGCTCAGGGCGCTCTCCCAGGACGACCTGGCGGCCCTGCTGGCGCAGGCGCGCGAGTGCAAGGCACCCAAGGGCGAAGCGTTCATCCGGCAGGGCGATGATGGCAATGCACTGCTGATCCTGATCGAGGGGCAGGCGCGCGTCACCGTCTATTCCGCCAATGGACGCGAGATCGTGCTCGAATATGTCGGGCCGGGCACTGTATTGGGCGAGATCGCGCTGCTCGACGGCGGCGTGCGGACCGCCAGCGTCATCGCGATGGGGGCCGTACGCTATCTGGCGCTGGCGCGAACGAGCTTCGAACAGGTGATCGAGAGCAATCCCCGCATCGCGCTGCGGCTGCTCAGAGAGCTGGCCACGCGCCTGCGCCGCGCGAACCAGACCATCGAGACGGATCGCGCCTATGCCGCTGCCCCCCGGCTGGCGCGCTTCCTGATCCGCCTTGCGGGCGATGCGGCCGAGGACGCCGACTCGGCGATTCGCCTAAGCCAGACCGAACTCAGCATGTTCGCGGGCATCAGCCGCGAGAACATCAACCGGCAATTGTCGCTGTGGCAGCAGGAGGGCATCGTCACGGTCGTGCATGGCGGCGTCAGGATTCTCGACCGGCAGGCGCTGGAAGAGGTCGCCGACGCGATGGAATGAATAAGGGCGCCCGGTTGCCCGGACGCCCCAATTTTTAATTCTGGCGGGAATGATTAGGCGGCGTCTTGATCGCCGGTCATATCCACCACCGCGCCCTTGCCGTTGATCGCGATCTTGCGCGGCTTCATGGCGTCGGGCACTTCGCGCACCAGATCGACGACGAGCAGCCCGTCGGCGAGGCTCGCATTCTCCACCCGCATGAAGTCCGCCAGCTCGAAGCGGCGCTCGAAATTGCGATTGGCAATGCCGAGATGCAGGAATTTCACGCGATCCTGATCGCCGTCATCCTTCTTGCCGATGATGAGCAGCAGGTTCTGCTGGGCGGTGATGTCGATTTCCTCGGGCTTGAACCCCGCGACGGCGAGGGTGACGCGGTAGCGGTCCTCGGCCAGCCGCTCGATATTGAACGGCGGGTAATTGTCCGTCTGCTGGAGCCGGGCGTTGTTTTCGATCAGGTCGAACAGGCGGTCAAAGCCGACCGTGCTGCGACGATAGGGGGTAAGGTCAAATCCACGCATGTCATATCCTCCAATGAGCAAAATGATGCGATGCCGGACCCGATATGGCGTCCGTGGCATCATCCGGTCCCGAAATTGGCGACCGGACGGGATTTTAGATGGGTAGACCGCCACGCGTTTCAAGATGGGCGATGGCCAGGGCGGGATCAGTCCGAAATGGCTTATGGCAGGCCGCGCAATAGGGCGCCGGGGGAGATTGCCGGTCCGTTCTGAATATACCTCTTGTTTGCTTTTTCGGCCTAATGCTCGACTTTGTCATGTTTCGTGAACTTCCAGCCAGAGGGGTATCCTGATGGAAATGGTATCGCCCGGAGTTGCGGGATCCTGGTCTGTAAAGCGGTTCATCCTCCAGCAGAATATCCATCAACTTCAGGATGTTCTTTCTGAGGACAGGGAATCCGAGGAGAATATTTGGGAGCGCATGACGCTTGCATCCTCCCGCCGCACGCTCGCACAGATCGAGTCGGCGATGTTCGGCGCGCGGGCTAGCCGGGGCCGCCTCGGGCAATCCTACAGCCAGGCCATGGCCAGTTGCAGCGATGCGCGCCTGTTCCATGGGATGGTGGAGACCGTGTCCCAACCCTTTCTCATTCTGGATCCCCGTCCGGGCCTGCACATCGTCGATGTCAACGACGCCTATGCCAATGTGACGATGACGCCGCGGGAATCAGTGGTGGGCGCGCGGCTTTTTGATGCCTTCCCCGACAATCCCGATGATCCCGATGCGGACGGGGTGAGCAAGCTTTATGCGTCCCTGCTGATGGCGACGCAGAGCGCTAGGCCGCACAGCATGGAAATCCAGCGCTATGATGTTCGCGGTGCCGACGGGATGTTCGTCGAGCGTTACTGGCGCCCGCGCAACACGCCGATTTTCGACGAGCATGGAGGCCTGATGTTCCTGCTGCATCAGGTCGATGACGTCACCAACGAGGTCATTGGAGGAGAGGGGGTTACAGCAAATAACTAGGCGCCCGGATCGTTGCCAATCCGGACGCCCGTTAGACGACAGAGCGTCTCCCCCTTAGGTTGTCGCGTCCGCGCGTTCCTTCGCCCCCTTTAAGCTTGGAACGGGACTTCGACCTCCCTGAACCACGGCCATTGCTATGTTCGCCTGTGTTCCGAAGGTAAGAGCTATGCGAGGCTGGGGCGTCTGTCACGGGCCTTTCCGCAGTGCCCATCATTTTGATGTCACTGCTGTGCCAATTTCGCAACAGCGCCAATCGACGGCTCCCCTTGCCAGCAACCCGGCATGGCCATAGACGATGGCGAGCGCGGCTTCCTCTCTCGAGCTTTGATCCATCCATGATCCTTACCCGTTACGAAAAAATGGTCGCGCGACGCTATCTGCTGCCTGGCCGGGGCGAAGGCTTCATCTTTCTCGTGGCCGCGATCAGCCTGGTCGCCGTGATGCTGGGCGTGGCCGCGCTCATCGTGGTGATGAGCGTGATGAACGGGTTTCGCGCCGAGCTGTTCGACAAGATCGTGGGTCTCAACGGCCATGCCGTGATCCAGGGCTATGACGGGCGGCTGGACGACTGGCGCGCCATCGCGGCTCGGGCCAAGGCGACGCCGGGCGTGGTGTCGGCAACGCCGCTGATCGAGCAGCCATTGCTCGCGATCCATGACGGCCGGGTCGAGGCGGCGCTGGTGCGCGGCATGGCTGTCGCCGATATCCGGAACAATCCTTCGCTCAAGGGCCATGTCGTGGTGGGCGATCTCAAGGCAGTCGAGCCGGGCAGCGGCAAGGTCGCCATCGGTGCGCGCCTGGCGGAAAACCTAGGCGTGACGGTCGGCAGCACGATCAGCATCCTCAATCCCGCCGGCCGCTCAACCCCCTTTGGCACGATGCCACGCCAGCTGGCGTATGAAGTCGGCGCGATCTTCGAAATCGGCGTCTATGACTATGACAAGGCGTTCGTCATCCTGCCGATGTCCGATGCACAGCAATTATTGTTGATGGGCGACAAGGTCGGCATGGTGGAGGTCAAGACGCAGGATCCCGACCAGGTCGGACCGATCCTGCTGCCCCTTGCGGAGGGCTTGCGGAACAAGGCGGTCGTCGTCGACTGGCGCCAGATGAACGCCAGCCTTTTCGAGGCGTTGCAGGTCGATCGGGTTGTGTCCTTCGTGATCCTGTCCCTCATCATCCTGGTCGCGGTGTTCAACATCCTGTCCTCGCTCATCATGCTGGTGCGCGCCAAGACGCGGGACATAGCGATCCTGCGGACGATGGGCGCGTCGCGATCCAGCCTGCTCAGGATCTTCGTGACGGTTGGCCTGTCGATCGGGACGCTGGGGACGCTAGCCGGCCTGGGCCTCGGGTTCACGCTGCTTTTCTTCCGCAAGGGCGTGCTCGACGCGGTCCAGTTGGTGACGGGGCAGAATATCTGGGATCCCTCGATTCGCTTCCTGACCGACCTGCCGTCGAAACCTGATCCGCTGGAGATCACGGGCATTTGCCTGATGGGGATAGTCTTCAGTTTCCTGGCGACGCTCTATCCCGCGTTCACGGCCGCCAATACCGATCCCGTCGAGGTGCTGCGCTATGAATGACGTGCTGGTGACGCAGGGTCTCAGCCGCAGTTTCCAGCAGGGCGACGTGCGGATCGACGTGCTGCGCGGTGTCGATCTGTCGGTCGCGCCCGGTGAGATCGTCGGCCTGCTGGGGCCCTCCGGAACCGGCAAGTCCACGCTCCTACAGGCGGTCGGCCTGCTGGAAGGCGGCTATGGCGGATCGATCATCCTGTGCGGGGAGGAAGCGGCGAAGCTCGGCAATGACGGGCGAACGCGGATGCGCCGCGATGCGCTTGGCTTTGTGTACCAGTTCCACCATCTGCTGCCGGATTTCAGCGCCTTGGAGAATGTCCTGCTGGCCCAGCTCATCCACGGAGCGACCGATGACGAGGCCAGGGATCGGGCGTCGGAATTGCTCGGCAAGCTCGGCTTGTCGGCACGGCTCAATCACAGGCCCAGCCAGCTGTCAGGCGGCGAGCAGCAACGCGTGGCGGTGGCCCGCGCCCTCGCCAATCGTCCGGCGCTGGTGCTGGCGGACGAGCCGACCGGCAATCTCGACGAACGCACCGCCGACATCGTGTTCGCGGAGTTCCTCACCCTGGTGCGCGGCGAGGGCTCGGCCGCGCTGATCGCCACGCATAACGAGCAACTCGCCACCCGCATGGACCGCGTGGTCCGGCTGCATGAGGGCAGGCTGGAGTAAGTCGCTATTGTGGCAGGCAAAGTCTGTTCGTCTCAATCCGGCAACGTTTCATCGGCTGGAGACGAGGTAATAGTCACCCCTCCGTAGTGAGCGACCAATCTGTACAATCCGGCATCAATATGGGCGGGTATCGAGAGATAGTCACTACCCTAATTCAAAATATATCCCGAAGTCATGATCCGATGTTGCGATCGTGAGAAATGGATATTGTCATTTAGGCAGGCATTGGAGGAAAAATGGCAAAAGTTAGTCCAGATAATGTCAATGTTACTCAGGGCGACGCCCCACCTGACGGGGTTGTCCGCAAGACCCTGACATTGAAGGATCACCATTTGACATCCACGCCCAAGGATCCGGCGGTTGGCAATATGCCTGGCGGCTATTCCACGGTGCAATTGCCGATCGTTCTCACGCGCTCGCAATTTTTCATCGGCGAAGCAAAGGCGAAAAACAAAATCGCCTGACGCCGGGACCAGTTAGTCAGCCAGCGACCTCAGCTTGCCGACATCGATATTGGCCACCGCATCCTTGAGGACGGATATGTCGTCCACCACGCCATCGGCCTTCACCAGAAAACGGCTCGAGACGGTGGTGCCATATTCGCCGCTCTTGTCCGTCCGGTTCCATTTTTCCGTGACGAATTCGCCGTCGACGGTCTGGGTGCGCTCATAGCCGTTGGCGTCCTCACGGTTGGAGTTGACGCCAATCGCCGCGCCCATGGCCGCCATCGCCCCCAGTGCCGACATGTCGCTGACCGACAGGTTGAAATGCTGGCCGGCCTTTTCATACCGGCCTTCGGCATTGCTCGCGCCGGTCCCCAGCCCGGTGCTTTCGACCGAGGTGCGCGAAAATCCGCCAATGCTGGTCGGCAGCATGGCCTGGAGCGCCGAGGCGTCTATGGCCTTGGTGCCATTCTTCATCCCCATTTCCGCGCGGCGGGCAGCATCGTGCATCTTGCCCACGTCGACCGATCCCACGCCTGGCACGTTGATCGTGCCGGCAACCTCACCCGCGCTTGGGATACCGGGCCGCATCCCGATCATACCCGCGAGCGATCCGACCACGGCGGCCGCCACGAGATAGAAGACAATCGCGCAGACAAACGTGACGACGCTGAACACCGCCGTCTTGTCGGCCGGCACCTTCATCATCGGCGCAACCCCGGTGTAGAACAGATAGAGCGAATAGAGGCCGACGAGACCGAGCCAGCCAAGCGCGGGAATGACGCCGAAAACCCCCGCGAGCGCGGCCGCCGTCATGCTGTAGGCAACGAGCTTGAACGCACTCAGGCGGTTTGCCGTGCCGCCGAACTTTGGCGCCAGGAAGTCGACGATCAGCGTCAGGACGACGATCCCGATCAGCGCCATTACAAAGGACATGATCGCCATGGACAGGCCTGCGACGATGCTGGGCCGCCAACTGATGCCGAACATGCCATAGCCGAAGATCTGGCCGCCGAGGAATGTGGCCATGGGTCCGATCGCCGCCAGTGGCACGGAATAGCGGGTGAATATCTCGCTGATGCTGGTCGGCTCCGCCTCGATACGCGGCCATTCCTCATTCGGTGTCAGGATGATCGCTTTTGCCCGCGCAATGATCGAGTCGCGCGAAAAGTCGCTGTCGTCCGCCATGATTGCTACTCCCCTGAAGTTGCCGGTGGATAGCATCATCATATCGCACCCGGCGCAAGGGAGACGTGGCATGCGTCACAAAACCCCGGTGTGGATGCGATAGCTGTGGGTAATTTACCCCGTTCGGCTTGCGGCGGCGTACTTGTGCCCTACTATCATCTTATGCCGCACGCTGCCTTTGTCCCGTTACGCATCCTGTCTTCCTATACCATGCTGGAAGGCGCGATAGACCCCAAGCTGATCGCCAAACATGCCCGCAAGCTGGGATTTCCGGCAGCCGCCATCACCGATCGCAACGGCCTCTACGGTGCGATGGCCTTTTCGGATGCGTGCAAGGGCGAGGGGGTGCAGCCCATCATCGGCGCGATGCTGGCGGTTGCGCGCCCGGAAGCCTGCGGCGGGGGTGCGGGCAGGATCGACTGGCTGACCCTCTATGCGCAGGACGATCGCGGCTATCACAATCTGTGTGAACTCGTTTCCGCGGCGCACCTCGACAGGCCGGACACGGAGGCGCCGCATGTGTCCTTCGAGACGCTGGCCGGATATGCCGATGGCTTGCTCTGCCTGACGGCGGCGGGCGAGGGTGCGCTGGTGCGTCTGCTTGCCGGCGGGCAGGCCAGTGCCGCTGCAACCTATCTCGAGCAGCTGGAGGGTCTGTTCGGCGACCGGCTCTATATCGAGATCACGCGGCGCGACGATCCTGCCGAGACGCTGGCCGAGGGCGCTCTGCTCGACCTGGCCTTCGCGCGCGGCCTCCCCATCGTGGCGACCAATCCGGCCTGCTATGCCGAACCGGATTTCCACCCCGCGCATGACGTAATGCTGTGCATCGCCAGCAGCAGCTATGTCGACAGCGGCGACCGCCAGCGCAGCTGCTCACAGGCATGGATGAAGCCCGCCGAGGAAATGCAGCGCCTGTTCGAGGACTTGCCGGAAGCGCTGGCCAACACATTGGTGGTGGCCCAGCGCTGCGCGGTGATGGCGCCTAAGCGCCAGCCCATCCTCCCCAGTCTTGCGGGCGACCATGCAGGGGAGGAACTGCAATTACGCAGCGATGCCGAGGCGGGGCTGGCGGCGCGGCTTGAAAAGGCCGGTATCACCGACCCCGCCGAACGCCAGATATACGCCGACCGGCTCGCCTTCGAACTCGACGTCATCATCCAGATGGGTTTTCCGGGCTATTTCCTGATCGTTGCCGACTTCATCAAATGGGCGAAGGGCAATGACATTCCGGTGGGGCCGGGGCGCGGTTCCGGCGCCGGTTCGGTGGTCGCCTGGTCGCTGACCATCACCGATCTCGATCCGATCAAGCTGGGCCTGCTATTCGAACGCTTCCTCAATCCGGAACGCGTGTCGATGCCGGATTTCGACATCGACTTCTGCGAAACCCGGCGCGGCGAAGTGATCCGCTATGTGCAGGAGAAATATGGGCGCGATCATGTCGCGCAGATCATCACCTTTGGAAAGCTGAAGGCCCGCGCTGTGCTCAAGGACACCGGCCGCGTCCTCCAGATGAGCTATGGCCAGGTCGACCGGCTGGCCAAGATGGTGCCCAACCACCCCACCGATCCGTGGACCCTGGAGCGCACCATGAACGGCGTCGCCGAGTTCGTGGCGGAGTATAAGTCCGACGAGCAGGTCAAGCGCCTGGTCGACTATGCGATGAAACTGGAAGGCCTGCCGCGCCACAGCTCCACCCATGCGGCGGGCGTCGTGATCGGCGACCGGCCGTTGTCACAGCTGGTCCCGCTCTACCGCGATCCGCGCTCGGACATGCCCGTCACCCAGTTCGACATGAAATATGTGGAGGGCGCGGGCCTCGTTAAATTCGACTTTCTCGGCCTCAAGACGCTCTCGGTGCTTCAGCGCGCGGTCCAGATGCTCAAGCAGCGAGGCGTCGAGGTCGATCTCGACACGCTCAGCTGGGATGATCCGGCAGTGTACGAGCTGATGCAGCGGGGCGACACGGTCGGCGTGTTCCAGCTGGAATCGGAGGGCATGCGCCGGACGCTGGCGGCCGTCCGCCCCTCCAATTTCGGCGACA
>Ga0105247_10001027_pt1 | contig 21016 bp, 17 predicted proteins | sample KBSS24metaG_FD_81519 | JGI IMG/M metagenome (GOLD analysis project Ga0105247, IMG submission 81519) | Switchgrass rhizosphere microbial communities from Kellogg Biological Station, Michigan, USA - KBS S2-4 metaG | ecosystem: Host-associated > Plants > Roots > Rhizosphere > Soil | place...
AAAGCTGTATGGTACCTTTACGTGGCCCACACGTATGACGGTGGAGCGCATTGGATCACCGTCAACGCTACGCCGAATGATCCAATTCAGCGCGGCGGAATTTTTCTGGGGGGAGGCTCGCAGATCCATCGCAATCTGCTCGACTTCTTCGGCGCCGACGTCGATCGGTTTGGTCGAATGACCGTCGGCTACGCCGATGGCTGTATCGGTCCGTGCGTCCAGTCCGGCGATGATGCGCGCGGAAACTCTTACACTGCGTATGGAAGTATCGCTCGTCAGACTGGTGGCCGGCGACTCTTCTTCGGCGCAGATCAGACCGGCGCGACGGTTCCGGGTGCTCCAGGCCTCACCGTCTCGCGTAATGGATCGATGAGCACTCTCACCTGGTCGCAATCTGAGAACGGCGGTTCTTCGATCACAGGTTTCAGCGTGTACCGCAGCGCGGGCGGGCCTGAGCAGCTAATCGCGACGCTGGGCAGCGACGCGCGACGTTACGTCGACAGCTCAGGAGATGCGACCACAACTTACACCTACAGGGTCAGCGCGACGAACAGCGTTGGCACGTCATGTGGCACTAACGCGGTCATCGCCGCGCCGGTGGGCAGCTCGTGCGACGCGAATGGTCTACGAATTCTAAACGACGCTTCCGGCGACCAGATTGGTGCGCCGCTGGAACCCGACATGGATATCCAGTGGGTGTCGATCGGTGAGCCATTCTTCGCCGACGGCGCACGCAAGCTTGTCTTCAAAATGAAAGTGGCGAGCCTGGCCTCGCTGAAGCCGAACCGCATGTGGCGCATACTGTGGAGCTACCCGGATGCACCCGTCGCTGGTAACCCGACTTCGACTGCATTTGTCGGCCGTTACTACATCGGTATGAATCTGGATAGCAATGGCGCGGCGACGTTCGAATACGGCATTGCTCAAACTCTTAGTGCAGTGGTAGTGAACGCCTCGCCGGCGGAGCGCTTTGGGTCTGCCGATCCGGAGAGCAATTTCAGTGCTGACGGTACCATCACTTTGGTTATCTCAGCGGACAAGGTGGGTGGGCCAAAGCCGGGAGATCTGATTGGCGCGCTGGTGGGGCGAAGTTATCCGGTGGCCCAGGACGTGACGCTGCGCGGTGACAGCGCCTCCGACGTTGCCAGTCTCGGTAGTACATACGCGCTGGTCGGCAACGCTTTCTGCGGGTCGACGAGCACGTGTTTCGAAGATGACGCGAAGCAGATTGCCTACTCGTCGGGCTGGCATCAGGTTGCGGACTCCGATGCAAGCGGTGGTCACTTCCGCGTCAACCCCAACAAGAACGGCAGTGGCTCAGTGAAGCTCACGTTCAACGTCGACGGTGGACGCACGGGCGCAGTGGTCTATAACTTCGCGAAGAGTCCGAAGGGAGGAACGGCGGACGTATATATCGACGGTGCGTTCAAGTCGCAGATCGCTTTCAACGGGAGCACGGGCTCACTGAACGACCCGGTCTTTGGTTTCAACGCTCGCTTTGGTGGGCTGTCGGCCGGATCGCATACGTTCGAATTGCGTAATGTGAAAGGTGCGGTTTACGTGGACGGCTTCTGTCTCGAGAGCGCTGCTTCGAGCGGCGCGCCAACGACGGGACCACAGTCTACGACGAGCGCGATTTCTAGTCTCGCCGCACTCGGCTCCATGCTTCAGTCTGTAAACGCTCCCGCCGGCACGCAGTCCATCTCGGTTGTCGCCAGCGGCGATGGGCTACTGCGCGTCCTCCTGATCGATCCGGCTGGTCTAACTCTGGCGACTGCTGATGCCTTGAACGGCGTGGCGGTTCTCGATACGACAGTATCTCGAACCGGCGTGTACCAGGTTAAGGTAGTCAACGTGGGAACGAATCTCACGCAGACTTGGGTGGCGGCAACGCCATACGGGGTACGCTGATGTGCGGCATGATCCAGGTGCGCGCATTTGTTCTGCTCGGGATGCTTCTCTTGCTTGCATCCGCACAACGCACGTCCGCCCAGCGCCACCGTGACCCCTGCGGGCTGCTCACCGACGCCGAAGTGCGCGCGGTTCAGAGGCAGGTGCCGACACAGAAGATCCCGAGCGAACAGCCCGCGGGAGCGTTCCGGTTCACGCAGTGTTTTTACCGAACTCAGGAGTTGTCGAGTTCCGTCAGCGTTGCGCTGGGTGTCCCGCTAACCGACAACAAACGTTCTGGACCACGGGACTATTGGCGAGCACAGTTCAAGCGCGAGCACCGCGAAGAGCGCGAGGAGTCTGACGAAAAGAAGAACGAGCCACGGCGTATCGCTGGGTTGGGTGACGAGGCGTTCTGGGTCGGAGATCCCGTTACCGGGGCGCTTTACGTTTTGAAGGGCGACATTTTTCTTCGTTTGAGTGTGGGTGGTCCACCCGCGCAGGCTGAGAAGATCAAACGCGCAAAAGCCCTCGCGGTCTACGCCCTGAAGCGCCTGGACACGAGCGGCCCGCCGAACCGCAGCCCGTAATAAATTCATCTTGGTTCCCGCAACAAAGATTTCGGCCCTATCGAGACCTAATTCTGAGAGCAATTCTTGGACGGGAAGGCTGCAATTCCCTGTACTAGAGAAAAACTTGTAGGGAACGGCGACCCTGGGACCAGAGTCAGGTTGCCATCGGCTCCAATCCTGAAGACACTGACGGCGCCGTCATTTACGTAGAGCAGTGTACCTGCCTCATTCGTTGCCATCATTACGGGCGAACTGCCCGGGTCGGCAAAGGGCGAGCCCGGAACTAATGAGAGGGAACCATTGGAGGCGACATTGAACACGGTGATCGTGTTGCTCACCTGATTGCTTACAAACAAGTGCCCGTCGCTGGGACTGAGAACGACAACGTTAGAATTGATGCCGATACCTTGATTGTTGAAAGGAGAGCCGGGAATCGGTGTCAGCGCTCCGTTTGACCCTATGCTGAAGACGTCTATGTGCGTGCCTGTCAAATTCGCCTCCCCGCCAAAGAGCAAACTACCGGCGCAGTTGATGTCAACTCCTGCTACTGCTCCAATAGCTGCGGCTGGGAAAGGTGAGCCCGGCACTGCTGTAAGTGCGCCGTTTGACGCAATGGTGAATATTCCAACCGCATCGTTCGAGATAAGAGCCACAGCCAGGAACCTACCATCCGGTGAAACCTTAATTCCGTCTGGCACCCCACCGGCCGCGAACGGAGAACCAGAAATGGATGTGAGCGTTCCGTTTGCCGCGATGTTGAAGGCTGTAATGTTATTGGAGCCTGCACTACTGGCAAACAAGAACTGGTTGTCGGGAGTCACCCCCAACGAAATTCCCGAGCCGGATGCTCCGCCGGTCGGAAATGGTGCTCCGGGAACGAGCGTAAGGACTCCGGTTGCCGGGTCAATCGAGAAAACACTGATATTGTTGGTTTGTTCATTGGCCGCGAACAGGAACTTTCCCCCGATTGTCATACGATTCGCGGCGAAGAAGCCTCCTGCAACACCTAAACCCCCGGTGGCAAAAGGCGATCCCGCGATTGGAGTCAAAGCGCCGTTCGCGTCTACTGAGAACGCCGAAACAGTGTTAGGCCCCGGTACATTATTATTGATATAAACGTAACCATTATCGCGCACTATACTAATCGTGATAAAGCTTCCAGGCCCTGACCGGAGCTCGATGGTCATCGTATTGTTCTCAAGGACGGTGACAGATTTTCGAATTGAATCCATCGGCTGATTGAAATCACTGGGCCCTACAATCTCGACACCATTCAATATAATCCTCCCGCTCTTAATACGGTTTTCGCCCCCATCACCATTTTGAACGATGAGCGTAAAGCTGCTGCTTATATTGGAAGCAGTGAAGTTTTCCTGAAATGAATTGGGCCGGCCTGCGGTTCGAGTATATGTCTTTGGACCAAACACTGTGGCTTGACTGGAGGCGGCAATAGTAGATGCCGGTAATGAGAAGACAAGGATACTCAACAGCAGATAGAGATTCCAGCGTCTTTGCTTCACCGAGGTATCAACCTCAGACCTGCGTTGATTGAGGTTTCTTATCGCTTCCATTTTATCTCCTTTGAGGGATCAACGTCTCGATTCGGCGTTAACCATTCAGGTAAGTCAGATGGTGTACTCAAAACAACCGACGATTTGTCGTGAACGCTGGATTAGCGAGTATGCAAGGCGGCAGAGGCTCGTGAGAATTCAAACGTTGAAAAACAAAAGACCGGTCAAACGAATAAGATCCTTATGCGAGGCGGCCGAACACTATACTCAAACAAAGGCTGTGTCAATAGCTAAATTCTCCCATTGTTACTGCTCAATTAAAATGTCCGCTTAACTACTCAGCTTATGAAATTACATCGAACACTCAATAGCGAAAAAGGACGAATCCCTTCTAGAATGTGGGCGCCACAGTTACCAATACAATTCCGGCTACTTTCGAGTAAGTGAGTAGAAGCAGAGATGCACACATATTGGCAAGACCTCCGTTATGGCGTGCGTATGTTGTTGAGGAACCCTGCGGTTTCAGCAGTTGCAGTAGTGACGCTGGCATTAGGTATCGGTGCGAACACGGCCACCTTCAGCATCGTGAATGCAGTAATGCTGCGCCCGCTACCGTACCAGAATCCTGATCGCCTAGTATCGTTGTGGACCAATGTTTCAGAGCATGGCCGCTGGCCGATTACTCCCGGAAACTTCGTGGACTGGAAAAACCAAAACACAGTTTTTGAGAATATGGCTGCCTTCAGCCCTTCGACAGTGACGTTAACCGGCGATGGTGAGCCGGTGCAGATGATGGGAGCCAATACAAGCGCCGGATACTTTGCAGTGGTCGGCGTAGAGCCGATGATCGGGCGCTTGTTTCATCCCGAAGAGTACCAGCCGGGAAAAAACCAGGTGGTGATCCTGGGAAATGCTTTTTGGCGAAGTCATTATGGCGGCGACCGCACGATCATCGACAAGACGATTACGTTGGATGGTCGCAGTTTCACAGTAACTGGCGTTATGCCTCCCGGAATCTATCCGATATGGCCCACCACTGAAGGTCGCATCTCTTTCGACGAGAGTCATCAGCAATTCTGGTTGCCGATGGTCTACAACTCTCGCTGGGCCGCTAATCGGACTGTGCATGCGCTCGGAGTAGTGGGCCGTCTCAAGGAAGGCATCACGTTCGCTCAGGCACAGGCGGAGATGAACACGATCGGTGCGCGACTCGAGCAGGAGCATGCCGAAAACAAAGGCGAGCGAATCATTGTTAATCCCTTCATGAACGAAGTCGTTGGAGACGTCAGACCGGCATTGCTCACACTACTCGGCGCAGTCGGCCTCGTGCTTTTGATCGCCTGCGCAAACATCGCCGGCCTTTTGCTGGCGCAGCACGCGGCACGCAGCAAAGAGATCGCAATACGCGCAGCCTTGGGCGCAGGACGAGCGCGTCTGGTGCGCCAGTTCTTCATTGAGGCGTTGCTGCTGTCAGTACTCGGATCGACCGCGGGGATTGCGTTGGCAGAGTTCGGCATGGGCGCGTTGTTGAAGATCATACCGACGAAGATCCCGCGCTTGGATCAGGTGCAACTCGATTGGCGGGTACTCGCCTTCACCCTTTTGCTGTCGCTCGTCACCTGTTTGCTGTTTGGCATCGGCCCAGCGTGGCAGGCCGCGAAACCCGATCTGCAGCCGACACTCCAACACGGCGTTCGCACCTCTGGTCCGGGCTCCGGCCAGCGCTTCCGTCAATTGCTAGTAGTCTTTCAGGTCAGCATGGCGGTGATGTTGGTGATTGGCGCAGGGTTACTGATTAAAAGCTTCTGGCGTTTACGACAAGTCGATCCGGGGTTTACATCAAACAATGTATTGTCCGCGCACGTGACCCTGGGGCCGCAGTATCATAAGGCGCCCAAAACGAATGCTTTCTATAATCAATTGATCGAACGCATCTCCGTTTTACCGGACGTCGACGCAGTGGCTATTGCTTACGACCATCCGCTCGAGTCCAACATGGTGGATGATTTCAAGATCGAAGGAAGAACCGAATCGGAATCAGGACGGCCTGCTTCAGCGAATTTCCAACCGGTAAGCTGGGATTACTTTCGCACGGTCGGCATGACAATCATTAGTGGCCGTCCGTTCACTCAGCAAGACGATCAAGATCATTCCGGAGTCGCAATCGTCAACGAAGCGTTCGCGCGCCAGTACTTGCCGCAGGGAAAGGCGCTTGGGCAACGGATCCAACCGGTCCTGCCGGCACAAATCTGGAACAACGAGCGGGTAACGTCTTTTGAGGTCGTCGGCATCGTTCGCAACGTGAAATCCGCGGGCTGGAACGCTGAATCCGAGCCAACCTATTACCTGCCCGCAACACAAGCGCCTTTCCAGGCCATGACGATCCTGGTGCGCACGCGAAATGATCCGGCCACGCTCGTTTCTGCGCTTCGCAATGCGGTACAGACTATTGATCCCACTCAGCCGGTTACAAACATCAGAACTCTGGATCAAATAGTATCGGACAGTATTGCGCAACCGCGTCTAAACATGCTGCTAATGGGTTTGTTCGGAGGGTTGGCGCTGATTCTGGCCGCGGTGGGAATTTATGGATTGCTGTCGTACGCAGTGACAGAGCGGACCAGGGAGATTGGAACTCGCATGGCGCTCGGCGCCCAAGTTCCGGATGTACTGAGACTGGTTTTGAAACAAGGAATGACGCTGGCGCTGATTGGCGAAGTGATTGGTTTGGTCGGAGCGTTCGCGCTGACGCGCGTAATTCGCGGACTGCTGTTTGGCGTGGCGCCCACTGATGCGATGACCTTTATAGCAGTCGCGGCGGTGCTGACCAGCGTGGCACTACTGGCCTGTTACTTTCCAGCCCGCCGTGCGGCGAAGGTGGATCCGCTGGTCGCGTTGCGGCATCAGTGAGAAGACTCCTTAGCGTGTTACTTTAACTGTAGTTAGTCTGGTTTTAGTGAATCTTCTTTGAACAGATTCACCTCGCTTCGTTACGATCAATTGTTTCTCCCTTGTGAGATACCTCGCAACTGTTGCAAGAAACTGAGCATTTCTGCCGGTGGTGACAGGAAAAAGTTGCGAAGATTGTCCCGTATGGCCCGCCACTCGAAGTGTACTTAGACGGAGGGTTGTTTTTGTTGCCGATCCGGCGATCGTCTAACTTGTTTGACTATTTAATCACTGCCAACGATGGTTCAGGCGCTGATTGATAGATCCCCAGACACTTTCCCATCACATCAGTTACAAGGAACGGGTGAGTGAGATAGGTAAAGCGAAATCCCGACTTTCCTGGCTTGAGTGTCTCTTTTTGCTCTTCACTCGGATCGCGCTTGCCCTCATAGTTGAGCCAGTACACAACGACAGGCTGTGACGTGGCATTAACAAATCGAATAAACGCGGGTGTTTCATAACTGAGAGATCTCAGCGATGACTCCTGATTACAATCCTGAACCGTAAGCACTTTCAGTTCGCTTGTTTCCATGTAGCGTGTTTTCCACACTGGAAGACTCTGTCGTTGGCTGGCGATCAACTGCCAACCAACTTCACGTTTCAAAAACGTATCAGTGAAGCGGTAATAGATTGCATTATCCTTGTTTGCGGCCTGAAATAACACCTCGACACCAGTTACAACCGCCGTGTTGCCATAAACGCGAACATTCATACTGGAAAACTCAGCCGTCAGACCATTACGAGGATTTAGGTACTTCAGGTGATATTGCTTATTGACTACCAGTCCATCAGAAGTGTCGATGAGTTCGTCTGCAAGGATACGCGCAAGCGTTTTAACATCGCCTTGAATATAGGCTTTGGCCAATTCTCGCTCTAACTGCGACACGGCCTGTTCTTCAGCGCTGCTTTGCAGAGCACTTACTTGCGCTCCCGCTATAGTCACCGAAAAAAGAAATGCAAACGCGAAACACAGTCTAAGGTTTTTCATGGTGTGAACCTCCGAAGCAGTTGAGGGTGAGAGCGCAAGGAGAGGGCCTTGCATCATGCTCGCCCAGGGCAAGTAAACCAATCGTTACTCTGACACCTGCGAAGGCCTGAGTAGCGAGTATGCGAGGATGCAGAGGCTCGGAGGGTCAGCCTTCCGAATCAGAACGGCGGTACCCTATTCTCGTTCACAACGAAAGTCAACATCGAATTGACTCACGAAAAAAACGTAATCGCACACGAGCGGTAAACAATCAAGTAGCGGAAGACTCTCACAAAAGTTGAGGCCACCTGCAACGGTGGCCTCATTCTTTGTTTTACTTTCCGCTGGAACTTTGCACATCTCACCCGTAGCTCACACCAAGGCTGGCGATGATAAATGATTGTCCTCCTCCACCCTCCGGTACCTGTACGATCGTGCCGCTGAACGCGACGATCGATTGGCCCGCCGGGGCCGTATATTTGAATGGCTCCGTGAAAGAGGCATGGTTCATCGTGCCATATGGACCAAAGACTTTTCCATTCTTCGTCGTGAGCGTTATCTGAAGCACACAATTCCAGCCAAACCAGACTCCGGTAAAACCAGAAACCTGGACCACAGTGTCGTCCGGCGTTATCGCGACTGTATTTGGATTGCCGCCATCGCCCCCGTGCGGAAGCAGTTTGTACTCGAGCGGAGTTGGCTTAGATGCGTTAGCCGATTGAAACGAGCCGGTATTTGTTGCCTGAATACCATCGAGTACGTCTTCCGCGCGGATGACCATTTGCGTGATGGGCGGATTGCCGGCAGCGCCAATGATCGGCGTATCGTCGAACGACGTGCCCGGGATTCCGTAAACCAACTGATACAGGATCATCTGCTGGGCCTGCTCAAACTGGAAGTCGTTGGAGTTTAATCGCCATTGCGTAATGACGTTGTAATCTCCGTCGGAATAACCCTGATAGGCCTGGTGCGCGTTCTGATAAGGCTTGACGCCGCCGGTCCACTCGAATTTGGCGCCATATGCCAGCAGGCTTTTCGAGATGCCGATTGAGGTAAAGTCTTGCGGTTGGGTGCCGCCGGAATAAAGTTGCAGGTTCAGGAAATCTACAGTGTCGTTTACGACCGATCCATCGAGGTTCTCGGCTACCGCAGGCGACAACGTCAGCAAGTACCGCTTCGACGGTGTATTGAAAGCCGTGCGAAGTGCCTTCAGTACCAGGCTCATCTGATCCTTCGGGGTCATGCTGCTGAGTGGAGACTCCCAATCAATGTCGAAACCGTCGAGTTTATTTGCTGCCAGGTAAGCCACCACGTTGTTCGCAAAAGACGCTGCTTGTGACGGCCATTGGCTTTTGTCACCGGAGAAGATCTGGGTTAACTCGTTACCGTCGCCGCCATAGTCGAGCGTAGTGAGGATCTTGATGTTTGGATTAGCGGCGCGAGCATCCTGGATCATAAAGTTCAGGTAATCCTGATTTGTGTAAGGTGAGGGATGGTTCGCTGACTCGATCGCGATTGTGTAACTCCCCGGCGTGCCCTGAACGGGGACAACTTCGAAGAAACAGACGCTCACCATGTCGACAGATTTGTAGACGCCAAAATTGATCAGCGATTGGTAAGAGCTGTTGGGAGACTTGTAGCTCGTGTTTTGGGGATCATCTTCAGCGAGATAAATCCATGCATTGACGCTTTTGTCTGGGCTGGTCATGGTTTTCTCCTTCTGATTAAGAGTTGGTTGGAATGGGATCGGAGCTATCTACAGAGAGCAAGAGCTCGGGAACCTGACTAAAAATATAGCCACCAGCGCTCGTGTCGAGATCAAATACAAACACGACGTCGAAGCGATCGCTGGGCCAGGATTGTGGAACGGGGTTTTTATTGTTTGAGCTAAGCGGTATATACGAAGCCAGCTTGGGAATCTTACCGTGAGGCCAACAGATCAGCACGATTCCGTTACAACCAAGCGCTGACTGCGCGGCTGCCTGTTCCTGTGAGTTCGCAAATGATTTATTGGGTGTAAGGTTGAGTTTTGCAGCGAGCGGCGTAATCGTTTCCTCGGGCCGATTCCCTTCGACATCCGAAGTTGAAGTCGCATAAATGAATTGCGGCGTGGCCAGCTCGGAGCTTTGCAGTGGTCCTCTGGACGGCGCGAAAAGAGTCACTAGGGCGCCAGCCCTCTGCCAACCCTGCGGGATCAGCGAGTCCTTGTCTGGCGAGCCGGTGATAGTTACTCCATTTGTAGGGGGCGGGGGCGTTGTAGTGGGCTTCTCCGCATGGCGGATAATCATGATCTTGGTAGCGGACATTGGTCTATTCTCCTCAAAGTTGGGTTACGTTGATAAGGCAAGTTTTAAGTCTTCCAAACTCCTCACAACTATTAACGCGAGAACTTTGTAGGAAAATCATCATCCGGATTTGAGTGAGGCTGTGATGAAGGCCAGCGGCGCTGGAGCAAAGCTTGTTCAGCGTTGAGAACGATCAGGTCAAGGGACTCTCATTAATCGATGACGGCCACAGGATCGATTTAATCCGTGGTTGGATTTCTTGACTTCGCGCGCGCGCAAAACTATCCTGAGATTCCTCTCATACTGCTTCTCCCAAAAAGGTGGACACCACCACTCATCCAGCCCTGTCAAAGGAGATAAAGATGAAATACACAGCGTTGCTATTGGGATGCCTCATTGTCATTGCGACATCAGCGCTACAGGGAATGTCGCAGTGGAATACCAGGACAGGAGCTCGCGGTCAACAACTCGTCGCCGCACCCCTCAACATCACAACACCGGCCATCAACGCGCGCACAACTGGAACTGATCGATCCGGCGAGGGTTGGGTGAGTCAACCGCTCGTGCAGGTCGAGAATGTCTCAAACAAACCAATCGAATACCTGACGATCCAGATCACACTGCCTGGTATGACAGATTCGTTCATGCTTGCTTATGGTAAGCAACCAGGGAAACCGGCGGATAACAGCATTCAGGCTCTCCAACCTGGTCAAAAGATCGATCTCATCGTGGATCAACACGCGTGCGAATTGATGAAAAAACGTCTACGTAAAATCGATACCCGCACCCTCGCCGGGAATCAGGCAACGGCCAAAATCAACGGAGTCATATTCAATGACGAGACCGCCTGGTTCAATGGCCTGCCGCACGTGATGGAGCCAAAGAACCCGCTGAATTGGAGGAACACAAGAGCCTCGGCCGCCACTGACTCGCCGGCGTTTAACTTTCTCAAGGTAGGTCTTCGGGAAAACAGCGCCATAGTGTGTTGGGAAATTCTCGGAACCTACTATGTTGACTGCTGCGGCATTCAGCAAGCCTCCTTGTTGATGGTCAAGGGGACGGGAGATTGGTCACCAGAGCGGCATACTGACGAGTGTTGTGATTGGGTAGCAGCGGTCGAGTGCAATCCGTTATAGACGAACGAACAAACTCGAACAGCGCAATTGCAGGCAGGTCGGCCGGGTAATGGTTATTTTGAGCGCGTTTGGAGGTATAAACCTCACCAACGTCCGCTCGGTCCAATTCACTTTTGACGAGAGATTGCAAGGCGCGGTCTTGATCACTGATGTCGCCTTTGCATCATCGCCGCAGTAGGTTCGAGAGTCCCAGGTAGCAATCGCGCCAGCTTGGACGAGTTCTTCTATCAGGTGCGACCACAGTAAAGGAAAGTGTTCCCCACTGCTGCGTTGATGGCGTCTGAAAATAGATCTTGAGACTTCTCACAATTCTATTGTTCAATCGTTGGAGGTATGAACGAGCCAAGTCCGATTCTAAGGACTCAGCTTTGAGAGTTTTTCTCATCATGAGGTGACCAAATGAACGGTCGTGCAGCGGGAACCGGAATGCCAATAGTGTTTGGCGGCTATCTGTTGTACCAATATTTACCTAAGAGCAAACTGTTCGAACAAGGGAACGGCGCTGATTACGCGTCTATGGTCGCGGCGCTTGGAGCTTTCCTATTGATATTGGGCGTGGTCTTTCTGATCAGGAATTTGAAATAGCGATGGCTGATAATCCGATCGGCCATTATCAGCCCGAAGAGTGTGCGCGCTGTCGAGGCACAGGAATCAGCATGTCTGAAAAATGCGGTAATTGCCCAACGTGCCATGGTCAGGGCAGCGTCGCGGTGCTTCAACCTGCAAGGAAATGTGCTCGCTGTGACGGAACTGGATTGGAACGTAATAGTATCGACACTCCTTGTCCGCCATGTTCCGGCAGCGGATGGGCCTTCCATTGGCGACGGTAATCTTATTAGTTACACCATCCTCATGTGATTCTTCTAGTAAATCTCAGCACAACTCTTCGTAAGACGGACAGAAGGCACTACCGAGCTTTCATTTCCGAGACTATGCCCCAAAAAACTCAGGCCACCCGCAAGAGTGGCCTTAGCTTCGATTGCGTTGAGAATAAAACTACTCCTTAGGTAAATGCCGCGAAAGACGTCGAGTGATAACAGGCGCGAAGATCCAGCCCGGGAGATGTTGGCAGCGGCGACAGATTCCAGCACAATATCCATCCGTGAAAGCCCTGCCTAAAAAAGTCGTTCCGATGATTCACGTCCCGGACGTGCGCGCCACTGTCGCCTGGTACGAGAAAATCGGCTTCACCGTCAAAGCGACATATGCGGATGAAACTGGCGATAACTTCAGCTTTGCCATCATGTCGTTTGGCGACGCGACGGAAGTCATGTTCAACACCGACGGCGAAACGAGCGCTAGTCGGCGGCGCGAAGTGGATCTCTACGTCTACACCGACAATGTTGACGAGCTTTACGAACGACTGAAAGACAGCGTCGACGTTATTGAAAAGCCGCACGACACGTTCTACGGAATGCACGAACTGATCATCCGCGACTTGAATCGTTTCTGGATCACGTTCGGCGAGGAGAGCGTGTTTGCGATCCTGATGGGCGGCGTCTACGAATCGGATGAGGAACGCGTCAAAGGGGCCGTCGACAGTGGTCACGTCGACCTTGAAACACTCAACGTCGCGCTCGCTTTCGCAACGAGCAAGGAAAACGAGGCAATCATCAGGTTGCTAACGGACGCAGGCGCGCAACCGCCACCGCACCTCGATCTGAAAACACTCGAATCGTACGCTGGCTTCTATAAAGGTGAACACGGGATCTCAGCGGAGATTACAGTCAAGGATGGCAGGCTGTTCGCCACGCCTGCAGGAGAGCAGCCGATGAGCCTTTGGCCGTTGGACCAGGTGACTTTCCGGCCAGTGGCGATAGCTGCAGCAAAGCTTGTCTTCAACGTTGAGAACGATCAGGTCAAGGGACTCTCATTAATCCATGACGGCCACAGCATCGATTTAGTCCGTGGTTAGTTAACACAAATCTTTAACCTCCGAAACTCCGTTAGACAAACCGGGCCGACTGTCGGATTGTTATTGCATAAGAAGGATTTTGATCCTCGAGAAAACCTTCCGGCCGACTTCTTTTGCGTCCTTAGCGCCTGATTTTTAGTGCGGAGCTAGTGGCATTCTCGTTGCACTTGCACTTCACGCTCTTCAAAACGGCATTGACGGCGCTTGCGGTTAGGGCCGGACCTGTCCATGTCGCGAACAGAAAACGGAAGCCACAAATGATGAGACCATATTTGAACTATTTGCTCGCCAGTGTGCTCTTTGTCGCCAGTATCTCGACGCCGGTTGCTGCCCAAAAGAGCAACTCGGAGGGAACGACTGTGGATAAGGTGAGGGCCAAGGTTGCCAAAATAGGAGTCGGCGAGAAGGCCAAAGCAACTGTGATTCTAAAGGATGGAACAAAGAAAAAGGGGTACATAGGGCAGGCTGGAAGCGATGACTTTGTCCTGCGTGATCGGAAGACTGACTCACCAACGACGATAAGCTATACGGACGTTTCTAAGGTTGAGAGCAACAAAGGCCACTCAACCGCACGGAATCTCGGCATTGGTATCGGCATTGGAGCCGGAGCCTTTCTCGCAATACTCTTAATCGCCATTGCCCATCTTGACTAACGAGTCGTTTCAGCGATGAGTGATGACCCTAAAGGTTGAAAAGTTACGCGTATTCTATTGCCGGACAAACACAGCAATGAGTCATCCGGCATGGAAAGGAGCAGAGCAATTGTTCTCGCCTGCTCCGAACGGGAGCATAGAGGAATCCTGACAGACTCTATGTAACACCCGAAAGACATTAACTCGTATTAACCTTTAAGGAGTCTCATGAAACGCATTCTCAATATATCCGTTCTCACACTAACCGCTTTCGTTCTGCTCGGGACTGTTTCCGTAATGGCTATTGAGCGTCCCTTCGCTCTTAACGCAAGGGGAGTCGCGACCTTTGTCACAGATGAAGCGGGTAATCCAATTCGCGCCAACGTCAGCAGTTCCGGTACGGCGACTCACCTTGGTTTGACCACCACCGTTGGGACGATCACTTTCAGCCCCGATCCTGCTAACCCCGGCCGTCTACTGACCAACGGCACAGGGACCATGACTGGCGCCAACGGCGATATGGTTCAACTGGAGCTTAACGGAGCATTGGAACCGACGCCGGGCAGTGCTACGGCTACTGATAAATTTGCTGTTCGCTTCGTGGGAGGCACAGGCAGATTTGCTGGAGCGCACGGCACGGGCAACGGCATAGTCGTTGTTAACCTGCTCACCGGCGCATTCGAAATCACGATAGTCGGCGATATCGACTTCTAGGATTACAACGACGGCTTAAAAAGAGTGTCTGAAAGTGCTCGGGACTTTCAGACACTCTTTGCCGTTAGCAATGCAACGATCAGACAACCTCATACTTCTGCATCATCTCCTTGTCTTCATGGTCCAATATGTGGCAGTGCCAAACGTACTCGCCCGTAAACGATTGTCCGAAAGGCACACCGCATGTGCGGGTTAAACGGGAAATGCGGCTTCTTCGGTGACGCGCCTGGCTTGCTCGAAGTGGCGCCGTTCGTGAACCACGATGATGCGATAGGCGTCCATGAGGCTGTAGGTGACCACTGAGGCGACCGGCGAAGTGATCACGATCTTCTCCAGATCGAGATGCTCAGTCGCTTTCATCTTCTTGACCATACTGGCCTGCTGGTCCACGAAGTCGTCGATCACTGACGCGCTGATGTCACTCTGCGCTGGTTGAAATTTTTGTGGCGCTTTGATCTTGCGAGTCGATTTCGGATCGAGTGATTTGATTAGCAGCTTCGCGGCGAGACCCGGCAGCACCGGCATGCGTTGCCAGAACGTCGGCTTAATGCCCGTGATCACGCCCTCGATGGTTGGGAAGTAGCCTTTGTTACTGGTGAGCAAATGATCGAAACACTGCGCCACGCTCCAACGTTCGGCTGACGGTTTCCAGTTGAGTTGCGCCGGAGTCAGCCTGCCGAACGTCGACTTTGCTTCCGCGGCGATATCATTCGCCGCACTGATCAAAGCCGGGAGCCTGGCGGTTAAGTACTCCATATTTAGCTACGCGAAATGTAATTACGCCTTAGTTACGCGATGTATTACACCGAAGGCGTTCGCTAATTCTAGCCCAGGGTTCGAGCTTGCGAGAACCCTGGGAGTAACAATTTAAAGGCGTTCAACCCTGAAAGGGTTCGCCAACGGCCTAACCCTTTCAGGGTTAATTTTTTGTTTGATTGATTCTCCCCAAGGTTGTCGCTGTCGCGCCAACCTTGGGCTGAAATTAGCCAACGCCTTCGGCGTTAGTTAATAAACTCCTGAAGATCTTTTGCGAAGCGCTCGGGGCGTTCCCAGTGTAGCGCGTGACCAGTGTCGGGATAAACCTTCAACACTGAATTCCGCAACTCTGACACCAGCCGATCCTGCTCGGAGCGTGGGAATACACTCTCCTTCTCGCCCCACAAAATCAATGTCGGCGTCTTGATCTTCTTCAACTGCACGTCAGCTTCAGGCGCCAGCATCTCAGCCATCACCTCACGCCAAACGTGCGCAGGCACTTTGACACTCTCCTTTACGACGCCCTGCAAAAACTCAGGCGCCAAAGGGTGAAATATTGTGCTCACCTGAAAATCACGCGCAAAAGTTTCAGGTATCGAGGCCGTGTCTTTAAACGCCTCGATCTCACGCTGCAACTCACGCACGGTGTTATTGCGAACCGTCGTCGCTGACGCAACGAGCACGAGCTTCGTCACTCGCTCAGGCGCTTCAGACGCTACATGCTGCGCGACGAAGCTGCCCATCGAGTGGCCCACGATCGTTGCCTGTTTGATATTCATCGCGTCCATGAATGCGATCACATCAGCCGCAAACTGCTGCATCGCATATCCACCTTCCGGACGAGACGAGTCACCGTGTCCACGCTGGTCCAAAACGTAAACACGATACTTGTTGTCGAGCAGCGGCAACACGGGACTAAACGAGTACCACGAATCCGTGTAACCATGCAGCATGATCACAGGCGTGCCTGACGGATCACCTTTGTACGCATAACGCAGGCGCACACCGGTTTTCACGACCACGCTCGAAAACTGCACCTCTGAACCAGCGATAGAAGCCGAGTCATTGCCCGTGCTCATGCCGGACAATGAACCAACACTGAGTTTCGTGTCAGCAAACTGCCAAGCCTTCTCAAACTCGACCTGGACCGACTTCGCCGCCGCTTCCTTGCCCTGCTTTCTCAAACTCTCAGCCAGACCGAACAGCGCGCGACCGTTGCGCGGCTGTCGCAGGATCTCAGCGCGAAATACTTTCTCCGCACCGGAGTAATCACCGTTTGACAGCAACACACCGCCGAGCACTTCACGAACCGGCAAGTCCCAATCGGCCGGCTCAGAGTAATACGTTGCATCTTCAGCGGCGACGGCCTTGTTCAGCAGATCGATACCGGCTTGCTTGTCACCACGAGCGAGCGCAATCTTGCCCCCGAGCTCGAGCTCAGCAACCTTCGTGACGTCGGCCGCAGCGTTATTGAACATGCGAACTTCCGGCGTCATGCTTTGATTGACTGTACGCAGCGCAGCCAACTCTGCTTCAGCCTTCGTCGTGTCTTTCGCAGCGGCATATGCACTGCCACGTGCGAAGTGCCAGAACGCAGTCACGATCTTCAGCGACGGATCGGGCTTCGGCTCTTTCAGGATCTCGTCCCACTTGCCGAAACGCGTCATCGACACGAGCGGATACGGCATGAACATCTCGAGCATCGGCATCACTTTGATGACGGGCTTCACATTCGCTTCGAGCTCACGCGCGGATTTGATCGAGTCGGCATAACGTCCATTCATGGCGCTTGCTGCCGCCAGGAAATGGACGTTATGGTTGTAGTACATGTTTGGATAGAGCCCCTTGTTGCCGCTCTTCGTCATGTACTCCCGATCCACAGCAATCGCATCTACGTTTGCCTTCGCCGCCTGGAAATAATCACCAGTGCGGATGTAGACGTGCGACGGCATATGGACCAGATGGCCTGCGTTGGGCGCGATCTTCCCGAGACGATCGGCACTCGGCAGTGCTCGTTCTGCATTGGTTGAAGCTTCGACAGCGTGAATGTAGTAGTGATTCGCGCCGCTGTGATTCGGATTGCGACGCAGCACACCTTCCAGCGTCGCTACGATCTCGAGCGTGTCTTCGGCTGGTTTGCCGTCGAGCGACCAAAGATGCCACGGCCGCAAATTCATCATGCTTTCGGCGTAGAGCGTCGCGGCATCGAGATCGTCAGGATAGTCTTTCGAAAGCTGGCCCATCGCGTTCTTGTAGTCGACTTCCATCTTGTGTCGATCGACGTTGATATCAGACGAGTAGCGCTTCGAAAGCGCATTGATGTAAGCACGATCCTGCTCTGACGCTTTGGGCGCGAGCTGGATCGCTTTCTGCAAATTGTTGTAAGCCTCGAGCAGCGCGGGACCGCCAGCCGGTACGTTGTAATTCGATCCCATTGCGAGCGCGACGCCCCAGTAGGCCATCGCGAGTTGCGGATCGAGTTGCGCCGCCTGTTTGAACGACCTGATCGCCTCTTCGTGATTGAAGGCGTAGACGTAAGCAAGTCCCTGATTGAAAAACTTCTGGGCTTCAGGGTTGCTGGTTGAAACCGGGTGATTGATGTCGCCTAATCCTGTTTCGAGGGTCACGGGCGCCATTTCTTTAGCTGGGGCATGGCTGTGTTGCCCGTAGACTGCGATCGGAAAGAGCAGCAGAATCGCTAAGAACAGATGTTTCATTGTGATCTCCTTAGACTCCACACTCCCTAACGCGTAGTTTTGGCCACAAAAGGCACAAAAAGCGCAGAACGTATTGAACCGGGCACGAAGAAACCTGGGCGAAGTTTGTGTATTTTGTGCCTTTTTGCGGCTGATTTCCAGTCCGCTAGAGCTCCTTGCGCATCGGAACTAGCTCGAGTTTAACGATGTCTGTGAGGTCCAGATCGAAGTTTCCAGTCTCGACGAAGCCGCATGACTTGTAAAACTCGATTCCAGGGAGCGTCGCCATCAGCTCCAGCGCGCGAAAACCCTGCGCGCGCGCTTCGTCTTCGCAGCGCGAAAGGATCGCACGCGCGATTCCTTTACGTGCGTGATCAGGATGAATGAAGAAAGCCCGTATCTTCGCGGGTTCGGTTTTTGGATCGAGATAGCCAGTGTCTCTCGACGAATACTGATCGCCACCGAAGAGAGTCTTCCTCTTACTCCATCCGCCACAACCGGCTAACTGCCCGTCACTCTCGACAACAAAATACGTGCCATCTTCGATCAGATCGGTGTCAACACCAAACACCGTCGCAATGGCTGCTTCGATTTGCGCGTCAGTGTAGTGGGCGCGACTCAGTTCTCGCGCTGACTCGGCGATCAACTGCCTGATCGCGTCGCGCTCGTCCATTGTCGCTTTACGAATGATCATTACGTCAGCCCGTGACCGTATTTGAATAACGGATTGTAATTCGGATCACCGGCATTGATCGGGATCTGGTCCATCGACTGTGGCCATGAGAACGAGAGTTTTCCGGCGAACTTGTAGGCGCCAAAGAGCACGTCAGTTACGCCTCGACCTTCAGTTCCCGGTAGCCATGCGGCCACGAATGCATCGGCCTTGTCGATCACTTTATCGATAATGAGCGGGCGACCGGAAATCAGGATGATCACGAGCGGCATTCCGGCTTGTTTCATGGTTTCAACTACCGCGACGTCTTCTTCGGACAGCTCCAGACTCTGACGGTCGCCCATCCACTCCGCGTATGGTGTTTCACCAATGACGACGATTCCGAGATCAGCTCCGGCTGCATTAGTACCGTCTTTCGAATAAGTGATCATCGTTTGTGGAGACACTGTTTGTTTGATCGCTTCGAGGATGGTCGTGCCGCCGGTAGTTTGTGCGCCACTCTTTCCCTGCCAGCTTATGGTCCAACCGCCACACTGGTTACCGATATCGTCAGCGCTCTTGCCTGCGACGTGAATACGGTTGAGCCTTTTCGATGCGGGGAGGACGCGCTTTTCGTTCTTCAATAACACGAGCGTCTCGCGCACGCACTCGCGCGCCACCTGGCGATGCGCTGCCGAGCCGAAACTCGCGTGTAGCTTCCGATCGGCGAGGTTGGACCGGCCGTCCATCAGTCCCATCGCGAATTTGACGCGCAGGATTCGCGTGACTGCATCATCAATGCGCGACATCTCGACTCGCTTCTCGCGGGCCAATTCCAAAAGAAGGTTATAAAGCTCACGATACTTCGTTGAGACCATGAACATGTCCATGCCCGCGTTTACAGATGTCTCGATCTGCGTTTTGTAGTCGCCGGGCATTTCGTCGATCGCGTCGTAGTCAGAAATCAGGAAGCCGTCAAACTTCAGCTCGTTTTTGAGTATGTCGGTCAGTAGACGTTTGCTGCCCGAACACTTTACGCCGTTCCAACTGCTGTACGAAGGCATGATCGTGCCGACGCCTGCTTTGATTGCGCTGACATAACCGGCCATGTGGATACGGCGCAATTCGCTTTCGCTGAGTGTTACGTCACCGCGGTCGAGTATCTGTAGATCGGGTTTGAGTTTTCGGCCGGTTCCGTATTTTGTGCCGCCGTCGCCGATCCAGTGCTTAGCACAGGCAAGTAAGCTTGTTGGATTACTGAGATCGTTACTCTGGTATCCGCGAACTGCGGCTTCGCCCATCATGCGCGCCAGCTCGGGTGTTTCGCCGAAGCCTTCGTAGCTTCTGCCCCAACGTTCGTCGCGCGGCACGGTGACGCAGGGCGCGAAAGTCCAGTTGATGCCGGTGGCTCTCGTTTCCATTGCCGTGATTCGCGCCGCTTTTTTGACGAGCGCGGGATTGCGTGAGCAGCCGAGGCCGATGTTGTGCGGGAAGATCGTAGCGCCGAGAACGTTGCTGTGACCGTGAACGGCGTCGATGCCGTAGAGCAGCGGGATGCGCAGACGTGTCTTTTGCGTGTGCGACTGCAGGTTGTCGTAGTGATCGGTCCAATCGACGAGCCCGTTACCGGTTTTCGGATCGGAGCTGCCCCCGCTTAGTACGGAGCCGAGAAAATAGTTTTCGACGTCGCTCGGATCTTTAAGACTCGCGGAATTGGCCTGGACCATCTGGCCCACTTTTTCCTCGAGCGTCATGCGTCCCAAGAGCTCGCGGACCTTCTGGGGTTTGAAAATATTCCCCGGCGCTACGATTGATCCGGCAAGTGTCAACGCCGATGCTTCCATAAACTTTCGTCTGTTAATTTTCATGGTGGTAGATTGAACGCACGGGCGGCCACGGAGGGCCGCCCCTACAGTTGTTGACGAGATGTTAGCTCCTCGGAGCGAACTGTAGGGGCGGCCCTCCGTGGCCGCCCGTCGCTCAACAATTGTTCGACGATCTCTTTGCCAAATGCCTGATCGACTGTGTTGCAAAAGATCGAGTTCCGCGCCGGGCGGCCACGGAGGGCCGCCCCTACAGTTCGCTCCGCAGCGCCCGTGATATACTCCGCCGACTGCCTTCCAACCCGAGGCGGTAGCCCAGGAGGATTAGTGATGAAAGCACGTGTTCTTGTTGCACTGAGCGTGTTGTGTATCTGCACCCTGATGGTCGTCGGGCAGTCGAAAAAACGACCGTCGCCTTCGCCCTCTCCATCGCCGGACAATTGGACCACGTATGAAAACGTGACCTGGCAAAAAGGCCCCTCGGTCGGTCAACTGGGCATCAACGCCGAAGTGAAGAT
>Ga0105247_10001030_pt1 | contig 20958 bp, 18 predicted proteins | sample KBSS24metaG_FD_81519 | JGI IMG/M metagenome (GOLD analysis project Ga0105247, IMG submission 81519) | Switchgrass rhizosphere microbial communities from Kellogg Biological Station, Michigan, USA - KBS S2-4 metaG | ecosystem: Host-associated > Plants > Roots > Rhizosphere > Soil | place...
CCGCCGCGCTCGACGGCGCCGACGCGGAGCCCGGGTACCCGTGCGTCGGCGGCGGCGCGGCGGCCTCCGCGCGCTTCGTCCTGGGCGTGACCGGCGCCTCGGCGCTGATGCGCCTCCCCGAGGGCACCGGCGTGAAGATCGCCGGCGGGCGCCCGCTCGTCGTGCAGCTCGACTACGACCTCTTCGCCCGAGCGACCGCGGCGACGATCGACCTCCAGGTCGCGACGGCGGCGCGCGAAGGCAGGTGGACCGAGGTGCGCGCCCCTTCGCTCTCGCTCCCTCCGAACGAGGGCGACACGTCCGTGCAGTTTACCTACGTATCGCCGGAGGGCCTGGAGGTCTTCGGCGTCTATCCGCGGATGCGCCTGGCCGGCGAGGCGCTGGCCCTCGAGGTCGACGAGCCATCGGCCGGGCGAAGGTGCCTCGTGAGCCAGCTCAATTGGAACCTCCACATGCTCCGCGAGCCGCGCTGGTTCTCGACGCCGACGCCCCTCCCGGCGGAGAGCCGCTTCACGCTGACGTGCCACTACGACACGCTCGGACGGAGCGGCGCGACCCACGACGGCGACGCCCTGGGCGACGAGGAGTGCGCGGCGCTCCTCTACGGCGTCCCCGCGGGCCTTTAGCGCCCTTTCGATATCGAGGAGTCATCGATGCGCACCGCACATTCGGGGCCGTGGCATGGGCGCTGGTCCGTCCTCGTCGCGGCGATCCTCGCGAGCTCCGCGCTCGTCGCGATCACGCCGCGCGTCGCGCGCGCCGCCGCGCAGGCCGGGGCCGGCGCGGCGGGCGGCGCGTCGGGGGACGCGGCGGCGGGAGCCGGGCCGCCGGCGGCCGGATGGGAGCCGCCGCCCGCGCCGCCGAGGTCCGCGGACGCACGCGTCGACGAGCTCCACGGCGAGGTCCCGTTCCCCTTTACGTTCTCGCCCGGGCTCTTCATGCAGCTCGACGCGTACGGGTTCGCCGGCGCCGGCGTATCGCGCTACCAGAGGGACGACGGGACGACGCTGTCGCCCGGGTTCGAGATCCACGCGCTCCGCCCGACGTTCGGCGGGAGCTTCGGCGAGCGCTTCTTCTACAACGTCGCGCTCGACTTCGGCCCGTCGAACACCGGCGGCGCCGGGCAGACGTTCGCGTTCCGCGGCGGCGACGCCATCGCGTTCGTCGACTACAAATTCGCCGACGCGTTCGCGCTCCGGTTCGGGCAGTTCCCCGTGCCGGTCACCTGGGAGAACGTCCGCCCCGCCGCGTCGTTCGACTTCATGGCGCCGAGCCGGACGGTGTCGGTGGTGTGCCCGCTCGGGTGCGTCGACGTCGGGCTGATGGCGTTCGGCACGCCGGGCCCGTTCTCCTACGGCGTCGGCGTCTTCAACGGCGAAGGGCGCAACCGCACGCCGGTCGACGGCCGGGCCGACGTGAACGGGCGCGTGTCGGTGTCGTTCAACCGAGACGGCGAGGACCGGCTACGCGTCGGCGCCTCGGGGCGATACGGCGTGGTCGACCCGCACAGCGCGTGGGCCGACGCGCCGGTGTCCGGGTTCTCGACCGAGCACGGGTACGCGTTCTGGAACCCGATCTACACGTCGAGCGCCGCCCCCTCGCCCGGCGAGATCCACGTCGTCCCGAGCAGCGCGCAGCGCGCGATCGGCGCCGACGTCGTCGGCGAGCTCGGCCCGTTCGACGTCCAGGCCGAGGGCTCGTACGTCGACTTCGGCCGGCGCGAGGTGACGAAGACCGCGCCCGACGCCGAAGAGACGATCCGCTCCGGGTCGTTGACCGGAGTCACGTATTACGTCACCGCCGGGCTCTGGCTCACCGAGCCGACGCCCGCGCTCAAGGCGCTGCGCTGGAACGAGACGCTCCTCCTCACCGGGAAGAAGAAGCCCGAGGAGCCGCTCCGGTCGTCCGTCGAGCTCCTCGCCCGGTGGGAGCAGCTCTTCCTCCGCTACGACTCGATCGCCCGGTCCGATCCGCTCGTCACGCGCGGCCTGCTCGACGATCGCACGACGCGCATCCGCGCCGACGTCCTCCAGGTGGCGCTCGCGTACTGGCTGTCATCGCACTTCAAGCTCGCCGTCGAGTGGAGCCTCTACTCGTTCCCGGGGAGCCAGACCTCCGATCCGCGCCGCGTGAACAACCAGGCGCTCGCGCCCGGCGCGGTGATCCCCGGCGAGCGCGGGACGCGGCGCCCGCCCGAGACCCCGCCCGAGGTGACGCCGGCGAGCAACCCGTCGTTCTTCGCGCCGCCGTCGCCCGGGGCGCGCCAGCTCCACGAGGTCTCGGCGCGCCTCCAGCTCCGGTTCTGAGCGCTCACGGCGGCGACGGGTATCTCCGCCTGACGAAGCAGAGGCCGTCGCTGTTCAAGTGCCCCTGCGTGCTCTGATCGTAGGTCGCAAAATCGTAGTAGTCGCGCAGGCCGGACGCCGCGTCGCCGGTCGCGTGCGGCACCGTCTGCGGATCGAAGCGCATCGGGCCGGTGAGCTTCGGGTGCGCGTCGGCCGACGGCTCGACGCAATATCGCCACGAGAGGGCGCGGCCGAGCGCGTCGGTGTACGCGGTGTAGTCGACCCCCTTCGTCATCTCGAGCGTGGCCACCGGGACGCCGCCGTCCTGCCCGACGACGCGCGCCGCGAGCTGGTCGAAGTGGAGCGGCGAGTCGTGGATCACGCTGTCCCAGAACGGGTGATCGGTGTGGACCGTCACCTGCGCGATGACCGATTTGTCGGCCAGGAACGCGACGCCGCGCTGGTGCTCTTCATTGGGGAAGGCGGTGCCGGTGTTGTCCGGGCTCTGGCAGTTGACGTACGACGTGGGCGACTGGAAACAGAGTCGGAACGCCACCTCGTCGGGCCACCCCTGCCGGTCCGCGGGGTAGCAAGCGGCGTTCGTCTTGTCGCCCTTGAACTTCGCGGTGCCGACGTAGAGGACCGCGCACCTCTCCGCGATCATCTCCTGATAATCGGCGACGCCGGCCGCGTCGACGTTCACGTTCATCGCCGCGCCGGTCGCCGCGACCAGGTCGAAGCCGAACGCGTAGCGCGTCCCGTCGGTCGCGAACGGCGAGCCGTCGCCCTTGGCCGCGAGGGCCGCGATCGGCACCGCCTGCTCCCCGGGCCCGCCCTTCCCCGGCAAATAGCCGGAGTCCGCGCGCGCGAGATCGATCGCCCACGGGCCGTTCACCTGCGCGACCACCGCGCCCGTCTTCGACGGATCGCCGGCCTGCACGTCCGGATCGTCGGACAGCGTGATCGCGTCGACCGTGACGAGGAGTCGATCGAATCGCACGTCCCACCCGTCGACGAACGCGACGTCGCCGGGAGACGCCGGCGGGAACGGATATCCGGTGAGCGCCAGCGCCTCCCCCGACGCGGCGAAGAGCACGCCGCCGCCGCCCGGGTCGGCGGGCGGCGTGAACGCCCGCAGCCCCCCCGCCCCCGCGCCGCCGGCCTCGCGCGCGGCGCCCGCGTCGGGCGCGGGGCTCACGTCGTCGTTGAGGCTCGTGCACGCGAAGGCGAGGGCAGAGCCGAGCGCCGCCGCGAGGACGATCGCTGTCTTCATGGTCACTTCATCCCTTGATGAATCGATGATGATTGCAACCCAATGGCAACAGCGGATGCATACCCGATCCCGGGGAGCGCGCAAAACGTTTCGGCGCGATCACGCGGGGGCGAGCGGCGCCGTCCCTTCACGAACGGGAGCCCCAAAGAGGTTACGGCGATCGCGCCGGCGTCTCCGTCGCCGCGATCGCCGCCTCGCTCTTCTCTCTCCTCTTCGTTTCTCTTCGTTCCGCGGCCCGGGCGCGGAACGGCCGCGCGCTCGGCTACTCGGCGCCCCGGATCACGGCGCGTTGCACTGGAGCTGCCCGCTGACGACCGACGCCTTGCCGTCCGAGCCGGTGCGGCACGTGCCGCCGTTCGAGCAGAGGACGCCGCGCTGCCCGTCGCCGCTGCCGTTCACGCACTTGAACGCGAGCGTGTCGACGCTGCCGCTGCAGTAGTAGCCGTCGCTCTTGCCGGAGCACGAGTCGCCGGCCGGCGTGGGCGGGGCCGATCCGCCGCCGCCCGCGCTCCCGCCGCCGCCGCCGCCCGCGCCGGCCGCGGTCGCGACGTCGCCCTTCTTGATCGCCGAGGCGGCGACCCACCCGAAGCGCCCCTCCATCTCGCCGTACACGAAGTACATGTGCCCCTGCACCGCGGTGCCGGAGTTCGTATGGGTCTTCGCGTGGTAGAGCGAGATCCGCAGGATCGTCCGGTGGTCCGAGTCGATGGACTTGGCCCGCTTGAAGCCGACCGCGCCCTTCGTGATCATGAACGTGTCGGTCGCCGCGCCGCCGACGAGCGGCGTCTGGTACGCGAGGTTCAGGAAGTTGCCGTCGCGGAGCATGTAGTCGCGCGCCTTCTCGCTCACGGTCTCGGGGCTGCGCGGGCGGATCTTGAGCTTGGCCCACGCGGGCAGGCACTTGTCCCACGCGTACGTCGCGGGATCGCAGTGGAAGTCCTCGGCCGACCGGACCACGTATTTGGTGCTCGCGAACTGCGTCGCCGAGCGCACCGGCGTGTTGTACCGCTTGAACGACGGGTTGGTGATCGCGTCGGCGAGCACCCAGCCGCCGGCCGCCTCCCCCCCGCGCAGCGTCGCGGCGAAGGCGTAGACGTACGATTTCTTCTCGGTGCTCCCGTCGACCTGCATCTTCTTGAGCTGCCCGAAATTGAGCTTCACGCACGGGTGCCCGAGGTCGGCCCTGGCGTCCTTCTTCGGCGCGCTGTAGCAGCCCCCCACCACCTCGCCGCGCGGGTGGCCCGCGCCGTCGTACATCTGCTCGCCCGCGCGGAGATCCCACTTGCCGAGGAAGTCGATGATCGCGAGGCGCGCCGCCTTGTCGTGCGGCGCCTTCTTCAGCGCGGCGATCGCCTTGGGCGGCAAATACCGGTTACGCCCGGGCTGCGGGTTCGGGAATTGGCAATTATAGACCGACCCGCGGCAATCGCAGCTCGCGTGGAGCGGGTTGTGCGCGCAGGAGAACGTCTTCGTCCACCACGGCGGGTTCTTCACCTTGGCGGTGATGGCCGGCGCGTCCTCGCCGTCGGCCGCGTCGGGGTCCGGGAGCTCCTCGGGGAAGTCGTCGGCGATCTCGAGGTTCGAGACGTCCTGGAGGTCGGCGAAGTCGACGTCCTCGCCGCCCTCGTCGGCCTCCGGCCAACCGATCTGGAGCAGCTCGTCCTCGCTCGCCGCCTGGTCGGCGATCAGCTCGCTCGGGTCGACGTCGAGATCGTCGAGGGTGCTCTCCGCGTCGGGCGTCATGTCGCCGGCCGTATCGTCCGCCGCCGGGCTCGACGCGTCGGAGCTGCTGCCACAGCCGGCCGCCGTGGCCGCCGCGAAGACGCCCATCGAGATCAGGCCGCCGAGGCGGAGGTGACGGAAAAGCGCGGGGCGCGCGAACGAACGATCCTTCTCGGCCTTCATGTCCAGGTCTCCTTCACGGCGTGGTGGCCCGTCCTGGGACCTCCGCCGGGTTCGAGCGACCATGAGCAGACCTTGTGCCACAGAGTCGCACCGCGCCTTTCTCGGCGATTCTACCGGCCGGAGCCCGCAGCGGGGGCCCGCCCTGAGGACTCGAGTCACCTGCCTGTCGAGCGCGCTCTCCTTCGGCGACCTATCCGCCAAGCGCGCCTGGCGGCATGGCAAGGCCGTTAACCCCCCTCCCCTTGCAATCGGCGCGCGAGAGCCCCTATCCTCCCGCCGTGCACGTCGGGTATGTAGCGTGCTTCAGTGGAGGTCCCCTGTGACTGTGGAGATCAAGGTCAGCGACACCCAGAAGCTCGACTGTCCCGTCATCGTCGGCTCCGAGGACGAGAAGGCGGTCGATATCGCGCAGCTGCGCGCGAAGACCGGCCTCGTGACGCTCGATCCGGCGTTCATGAACACCGCGTCCACGAAGAGCGCCATCACCTTCCTCGACGGTGAAAAGGGTATCTTACGCTACCGAGGGATACCCATCGAGCAGCTCGCCGAGAAGAGCACGTTCGTCGAGACGTCCTTTCTCCTCATTTACGGGCACCTGCCGAACGCCAAAGAGCTCGAGCAGTTCTCGACCCTCCTCACGCGGCACTCCCTCATTCACGAGGATCTGAAGCACTTCTTCGAAGGCTTCCCCGCGACGGCGCATCCGATGGCGGTCCTCTCGTCGATGGTCGGCGTCCTGTCCACGTACTACCCGGAGGCGCTCGACGTCGACAACCTCGAGGAGCGCGACATCACCATCGCCCGCCTCCTGTCGAAGGTGCGCACGATCGCGGCGTTCGCCTACAAGAAGAGCATCGGCCAGCCGATGGTCTACCCGAAGAACTCGCTCCGTTACTGCGCGAACTTCCTGAACATGATGTTCAGCGTCCCCGCGGAGCCGTACGAGGTCGACCCCGACGTCGAGCGGGTCATGAACCTCCTCTTGATCCTCCACGCCGACCACGAGCAGAACTGCTCCACGTCGACCGTGCGCCTCGTCGGGAGCGCCAAGACGAACCTGTTCGCGTCGATCTCGGCCGGCATCTGCGCCCTCTGGGGCCCGCTCCACGGCGGCGCCAACCAGGAGGTCATCGAGATGCTCGAGCGCATCAAGGCCGACGGCGGGGACGTGAAGAAGTACGTCGCGCTGGCGAAGGACAAGTCCAGCAACTTCAAGCTGATGGGCTTCGGCCACCGCGTGTACAAGAACTTCGACCCTCGGGCGAAGATCATCAAGGCCGCGGCCGACACGATCCTCGCGAAGAAGGGGATCAAGGACCCGACGCTCGACATCGCGAAGCAGCTCGAGGAGGCGGCGCTCAAGGACAGCTACTTCGTCGAGCGGAAGCTCTATCCGAACGTCGACTTCTATTCGGGCATCATTTATCGCGCGCTCGGGTTCCCCACCAACATGTTCACCGTCCTCTTCGCGCTCGGCCGCCTGCCCGGCTGGATCGCGCATTGGAAGGAGATGATGGAGGATCCGTCGACCAAGATCGGCCGCCCCCGCCAGATCTACACCGGTCCGACCGTGACCGACTACGTCCCGCTCGAAAAGCGCGCCTGACGACCGTGGGAGGAGCGCGGCGCGGCGCCTCGCCGGCGCGCGCGCGCGCCGCGCACGGGCTCGACGTCGTCTTCGTCGGCGGCGCGACCGTCGTTGAACCGCGCGACGAAGGACGCTCGGGGGCAACGATGGCGCCCCCGCCCTCATCTACGCGATCCAATGGGCTCGGGAGGGGGCCCGGTCGCCACGTACGGCTCGCCGCTCGACGCAACACCGGGTGGTCATGGAGCTCGTCTCCCCTTTACTCTGCGAGCCACGAATCGCGCGCTTCGAGCCGCCGTGTCCTCCGCCGCGGAGCGACCATGACAACGAAGAGCATTCTGGTAGTCGACGACGAGGAGGGGGGCCGCGCGAGCTTGGCCGCGAACCTCGAGCTCGAGGGATACGCCGTGGTCGAGGCGAAGGACGGCGCCGAGGCGATCACCCTCTTCCGCGGCGCGGAGTTCGACCTCGTCATCACCGACGTTCGAATGCCGAAGATGAACGGTGTCGAGGCGTTCCGCGAGATGAAGCGGCTGCGCCCCGGGGTGGTGGTGGTGATGGTCACGGCGTTCGCCGCCGAGGGTCTCCTCGACGAGGCGATGAGCGAGGGCGCGTACACCGTCCTCAAGAAGCCGTTCGCGATGCCGCAGCTCTTTCGGATCGTCGAGGCCGCCGTGAACCGCCCCGTGGTGCTGGTCGTCGATCACGACGGCGAGGCGCTCGCTACGGCGCTCGGGGAGCTGGGCCTGCGCGCCGAGCTGGCGCTCGACGGCCCCACCGCGGTGCGCCGCGTCGCCGAGGGCCGCGTCGACGTGTGCGTGCTCGACCTGACGGTGAACGGCGGCGACCCGCTGCAGACCCACGTGGAGCTCCGGCGGATGGATCCCCGGATGATCGTGATCGCCGTCTCCGGCGATCCCGTCCCAGAGCTCGTTCATCGCTTCGTGAGCGAAGGCGGTTATGCGTGCTTGCGGAAGCCGTACCGGCTGGGCGAGCTGGTCCGCGTGATCGCGCGAGCGCGCGGGGACCTGGCGGCGAATGAGCAGTAAGTCGCACAAAGCCCAGGAGGTGTTGGCCCTGCTCGAGCGGGCGGCGGTCGCGGACGAGGTGGCGGCGGCGATGCGCCACAACCTGCGCAACAAGCTCGGCAGCATCCGCAACGCCTCCTTCTTCCTCGCCCGGAAGGCGCGCGAGGCGCCGATGTGGAACGACCCGAAGGTGCAGCGCTTCTTCACGATCGTCGACGAGTCGATCGACGAGGCCGACGAGATCGTCTCGCGGACCTTCGTCGGCGTGCGCGCGCGCCGGCAGATCCAGGTCGTACCGCTGCGCGACTGCGTCGAGCGCGCGACGTCGTACGCCCGCGTCTTCCCCGGCGTGACGTTCGACCTCGACGTGGGGGCGATCGCGGTCGAGGTCGATCCCGACGAGCTGGCGCTCGCGATCCGCTGTCTCCTGGAGAACGCGGCCGAGGCGATGGATCAGCACGGCGCCGTCCGCGTCTCCGTCACCGCCGAGGAGGCGAGCTGCGCCATCTCGGTGTCCGACACCGGACCGGGCGTGCCCGAGTCGGAGCGCGAGAACATCTTCTTGTCGCACCGGACGACCAAGGAGGGGCACCTCGGGATCGGGCTGAACATCGCCCGGCGCATCGCCGTCCGCTACGGCGGCGCCGTCTCGCTCCTCTCCGCGCCGCGCGGCGCCACGTTCTCGCTCACGCTGAAGACCACGAGCCCCCCCGCTCGAAAAGGAGCCGCGCCGTGACGAAGAAGCTCCTTTTGGTCGAGGACGACGCATCGAATCGGCTGACGCTCTCGATCCTCCTCGAGGACGAGGGGTACGAGGTCGACGTCGCCTCGTCGTACGCCGAGGCGGCGCGGATGATCACGGAGGTCGCCGGGTACGCGGTGATCGTCCTCGATCAGCAGCTGGGGGACGGGCTCGGCCTGGACCTGATCCCCGCGATCCGCGAGAGGCTCCCGTCCGCCAAGGCCGTGCTCATCAGCGGGAGCCTCCCCGGGGACGAGACGGCGGCGCTCCGCGCCGACGCGATGGTGGCGAAGGGCGCGCCCTTTCCGGAGACGCTGGCGTCGATTCAGCGGGTGACGTCGTAGGGCCTATTTCGACTTACGATACAGCGCTCGTCTCGACGGCGGCGGCGCTGAAGCCACGGATCCGAACGCGCGGCGCTAATAGGCGGCGCGGCGCGCGTCGGGGACGGCGAACGCGCGCTTCATCCGACAAACGCGGGCCAGCTGGAGCACCATGCGAATCAACCGGCTCGGATCGAGCGGCTTCACGAACACGTAATGGCTGTCTTGCGCCCGAGCGCTCATGTAATCCGGCGAGCCGGTGATCAGCACGCACCCCACGTGCGGCGATCTCCGCGTCACGGCGTGCAGGAGATCGAGCCCATTCATTCCGCTCATTTGGTAATCGGAGCAGACCACCTCGAACGAGTCGCGCTCGAAGAGCTCGAGCGCTCGCCCCGGCGACGAGGCGACCGACACGTCGAGGTCGTCGGCGAGCGCGGCTCCCAGCGACTCGAGGGCGCGCGCGTCGTCGTCGACCAGGAGAATGCGATATCGGCGGCTCTCCGCAAACTCCATATGACCTGATGGATAGCACCGGGTCGTCGGTCCGCCACGCTGCCCGGCTTTTTCCGATCCGAATTTTCTCGCGAGACGCGCGCTCGCGGGCTCATCGAGGCGAACGAATTCTGTTGCGAGCGGGCGGAGCCGGCGGCTACGAATCGATGTCACGCGGAGGTAACGTGACCGAGCCAAGCTCGAGCGAAGTGCACGTCGTCTGGATCACGGCGGGGCTCGGCTGCGATGGCGACACCATCGCGATGACCGCGGCGACGCAGCCGAGCATCGAGGAGCTCGTCCTCGGCGCGATCCCCGGGATTCCGAAGGTCGTCCTCCACAATCCGCTCGTCGCCGTCGACGGCGAGGGCTACATGCGCGCCCTCGCGGAGGCCGCCGAGGGGCGGCTCGATCCGTTCATCCTGGTCATCGAGGGGTCGATTCCGAACGAAAAGATCAAATCCGAGGGGTTTTGGGCCGGGCTCGGGGCTGATCCGGAGACGGGACAGCCAATCTTGACGTGCACGTGGATCGACCGCCTCGCGCCGCGCGCGCACGCGGTCGTGGCGATCGGCACGTGCGCCGCGTACGGGGGAATTCACGCCATGGCGGGCAACCCGACGGGCTGCATGGGCCTCGCCGATTATCTCGGATGGTCGTTTCGTTCGAAGACGGGCATCCCGATCGTCAATGTGCCGGGGTGCCCAGCGCAGCCGGACAACTTCATGGAGACGCTCCTCTATCTCCTCTATCAGGCGGCGGGGATCGCCCCGATGATCCCGCTCGACGAGGCGCTCCGCCCCAAGTGGCTGTTCGGGAGCACGGTGCACGAGGGGTGCGATCGCGGCGGCTACTACGAGCAGGCCGATTTCGCGACGGAGTTCGGCTCGCCCAAATGCATCGTGAAGCTTGGATGTTGGGGCCCGGTGGTCAACTGCAACGTCGGAAAGCGCGGATGGATCAACGGAATCGGCGGCTGCCCGAACGTCGGCGGCCTCTGCATCGGGTGCACGATGCCGGGCTTCCCCGACAAGTTCATGCCGTTCCTCGAAGAGCCGCCCGGCGCCAAGATGTCGTCGTCAGCGGTCCTGATGTACGGACGAACAGTGCGCGCGCTCCGGCAGTTCACGCAAGGGTCGCTCAATCGAGAGCCGGAGTGGCGGCACGCCAGGCCCGAGCTCACCACGGGATATACGCCTCCCAAGGCGTGACGGAGATCATCGGATGGCGGACGTCGCGTCGGGGAAGAGGCTCGTCGAGATGGCGTGGGATCCGGTCACCCGGATCGTCGGCAGCCTCGGCGTCTACACGAAGATCGACTTCGACGCGCGGCGCGTCGTCGAGTGCCGCTCGACGTCGTCCATATTCCGCGGATACAGCGTGTTCATGAGAGGGAAGGACCCGCGCGACGCTCACTTCATCACGAGCCGCATCTGCGGGATCTGCGGCGACAACCACGCCACCTGCGCCGTCTACGCGCAGAACATGGCGTTCGGCGTGCGCCCGCCCGCGATCGCCGAGTGGATCGTGAACCTCGGCGAGGCCGCCGAATACATGTTCGACCACAACATGTATCAGGACAACCTCGTAGGGGTCGATTTCTGCGAGCAGATGGTGAAGGAGACGAACCCCTCCGTCCTCGCGCTGGCGGAGCGCACCGCGTCGCCCCACGCCGGCGTCCACGGATATCGGACGATCGCCGATATCATGCGATCGCTCAACCCGTTCACCGGCGCGTTCTACCGCGAGGCGCTCCAGATGAGCCGCCTCACGCGCGAGATGTTCTGCATCATGGAGGGGCGGCACGTCCACCCGTCGACCCTCTATCCGGGCGGCGTGGGCACCGTCGCGACGGTGCAGCTCTTCACCGACTACCTCGTTCGATTGATGAAGTACGTCGAGTTCATGAAGAAGGTCGTCCCGCTCCACGACGACCTCTTCGACTTCTTCTACGAGGCGCTCCCGGGCTACGAGGAGGTGGGGCGGCGGCGCGTCCTCCTCGGCTGCTGGGGCTCGTTCCAGAACCCGGAGGTGTGCGACTTCCAGTACCAGACGATGCCCCAGTGGGGCCGCGCCATGTACGTCACGCCGGGCGTCGTCGTCGACGGCGAGCTCGTCACGACCGACCTCGTCGACATCAACCTGGGGATGCGCATCCTCCTCGGGAGCTCGTTCTACGACGACTGGCAGGGCGACGAGGTCTTCGTGAAGAACGACCCGCTCGGCAACCCGATCGATCCGCGCCACCCGTGGAACCAGACGACCCGGCCGAAGCCGCAGAAGCGCGATTTCGCCGGCAAGTACACCTGGGTGATGTCGCCGCGGTGGCTCGACAAGCGCACCGGCGAGCACCTCGCGCTCGACACCGGCGGCGGCCCCCTCGCGCGCTTCTGGGCGACGGCGCTCGCCGGGATCGTCGACGTCGGCTACGTCAAGGCGACCGGGACGAGCGTCGAGATCCACCTGCCGAAGACGATCTCGATGCCCGAGGTCGATCTCGAGTGGAAGATCCCGAGGTGGAGCAACACGATCGAGCGCGATCGCGCGCGCACCTATTTCCAGGCGTACGCCGCCGCGATGGCGCTCTACTTCGTCGAGCAGGGGCTCAAGGAGGTGTACGCCGGGCGGACCAAGACGCACGAAGAGTTCAAGGTCCCCGACGAGGCGATCGGGTGCGGCTTCCACGAGGCGGTGCGCGGCCTGCTGTCGCACCACATGGTGATCCGCGGCGGCAAGATCGCCAATTACCACCCCTACCCGCCGACCCCGTGGAACGCGAGCCCGCGCGACTCGTTCGGCACGCCGGGCCCGTACGAGGACGCCGTCCAGGGGATGCCGCTCTTCGAAGAGAACGGCCCGTCGAGCTTCAAGGGGATCGACATCATGCGCACCGTGCGGAGCTTCGATCCGTGCCTCCCGTGCGGCGTCCACATGTACCTGGGGGACGGCAAGGAGCTCGAGGTCCGTCACTCGCCGACGTTCGGCGCGCGGGTCGACCCGGGCGCGCCCGGCGATCGGGGCGGCGCGCGATGACCGCGAAGGAGCCCGTCGAGGCGCTGAACGCGAAGATCGCGACGATCGAGGGGCTCATCGAGGCGATCGAAGCGTCGCGCGACGAGGCGACGCGCGACGCTTCGCGCGCCCTGACCGCGGCGGTGCTCGACCTGCACGCGACGGCGCTCGAGCGGATCCTCGCCGTCGTCGCGCGCGCCCCCGCCGGCGAGGCGCTGGCCGCGGCGTGCGGCGACGATCCGGTGATCGCCGCGGTCCTGAAGCTCCACGGGCTGCACCCCTCGCCGCTCGCGTCGCGCGTCGCCCGCGCGGTCGCCGAGGTGCGGGAGACGGTGGTCGCCCGCGGCGGCGACGTCGTCCTCCTCGGGGTCGAGGGCGGCGCCGCGCGGATCCGCGTCGAAGGGCCGGCGAGGGCGCTCGCGGCGCGCGGCGCGCTCGAAGAGGCGATCGCCGCGGCCGCGCCGGATCTCGAGGCGCTCACCATCGACGAGGTGGAGGCGCCGGTCCTCGTGCAGCTCCGCACGCCGGCCGGGCCGAGCAGGAAGGTCGTGTAACGTGCCGGGGCTCGACGCGCTCCGTCGCTTCGCGCGCGGCCGCGACGCCGCCCCGCCCGCGGCGGCCGCCGAGCGCTGCGAGCTGTGCGGCCGCGAGGTGCCGGAGTCGCACCCGCACCTGGTCGCGCCGGCGGCGCGGCGGATCGCCTGCGCGTGCGCCGCGTGCGCGGTCCTCTTCGACCACGGAGGGGCCGCGCCGCCTCCGCCGGCGACCGGCTCGACGCGCTCTCCTGGAGGGGCCCCCGCCGGCGCGGCCCCCGCCGGCGCACCGTCCGGCGGAGCGCCGCGGTACCTGCGCGTACCGACCCGCGTCACGTGGCTGCGCGCGTTCCGCGCCGACGACGCGGCGTGGGGCTCGCTCGGCGTCCCGGTCGGGCTCGCGTTCTTCTCGCGGAGCGCGGCGCAGGGAGGCGTCGTCGCGCACTATCCGAGCGCGGCGGGCGTCACCGAGGCTCCGCTCGACGACGGCGCGTGGGCCGACATCGTCCGCGCCGAGCCGGCGCTCGCGGCGATGGAGCCCGACGTCGAGGCGCTCCTCGTCCATCGCGTCGGCGACGCGCGCGATCACCTGATCGCGCCGATCGACGAGTGCTACCGGCTCGCCGGGATCGTGCGGGGCGAGCGCGCGCGGTCGCTCGACGGCGGCCCGCGCGTCGCTTCGTTCATCGACGCCCTGAAGCGCCGCGCCGCGCCGGACGACGCGCGCGGCGAGGAGCTCCGGTGCCCGATCTGACGTTCACGATCGACGGGGCGGAGGCGGTGCCGTTCGCGGCGTCGCCCGTGATCTCGCTCTCGCTCCGCGTGCGCAACGAGCCGCGCGGCGAGCCGATCGACGGCGCGACGCTCCGGTGTCAGGTGCAGATCGAGCCGGCGCGCCGCGCGTACGGCGACGCGGAGAGGGCCGGGCTCGACGAGCTCTTCGGCGAGCCGGAGCGGTGGCCGACGACGGTGCGGCCGATCCTGTGGGCCCACGTCGCGCTCACGATCACGGCGTTCACCGGCGAGACCGTCGCGCCGCTTCATGTACCCTGCACGTACGATCTCCTCACCGCGTCGGCGAAGTACCTGCACGCGCTCGCCGACGGCGACGTCCCGATCGCGGTCCTGTTCAGCGGCACCGTCTTCCACCGCGAAGGCGGCGCGCTCCGGATCGCCCCGGTGCCGTGGACGCGCGAGGCGCGCTTCCGGCTCCCGATCGCCAGGCTGCGCGAGACGATGGATCACTACTACCCGAACGCGGCCGGCGTGATGCTCCGCCGCGACGTGTTCGACCGGCTCGACCGCTACCGGGCGCGGCACGCGCTCACGCGGTGCGACGACGCGATCGAGCGCCTCCTCGCGGCGAGCGAGGGGGGCGAGTGATGGACGTCGCGACGGTCCGCGCGATCGCCGACGCGGTCCTCTACGAGGGGTACGTCCTCTATCCGTACCGCGCGTCGTCGGTGAAGAACCGGCACCGGTGGACGTTCGGGAGCCTCCTCCCGCGCGCGTGGGCCGACGAGCAAGGGGGCCTCGAGCCGTCGCACATGGAGACGCAGTGCCTCGTCGAGGCCGGCCCCGGCGGCGCGATCGACGTGAAGGCGCGGTTCCTCCAGCTCGCGCGGCGCACCACGGGTCACGAAGGCGACGGGCAGGAGGGGCGCGAGCGCGCCGCCCGGTACGACGCGTGGGGCGAGGGGATCCCGCGCGAGATCGACGTCGGCCCCGTCGCGCTCGCGGCGATCACCTTCGAGCCCGCGGTGCACACCTTCGCCGTCCCGGGGGACGACCACGTCGTCGCCGGCGTCGCGCGCGAGCAGCGCCCGCTCGCGGGGACGATCGAGATCCGCGCGACGCCGCTCGGCGACGGGGTCCACAGGGTGACGGTGCGGATCGCCAACGTCACGAAGATCGAGCCGGGCGCGGGCCGGGCGGAGGCCGAGCTCCTCTCGCTCGCGTCGACGCACGCGATCCTCGGGGTCCGCGGCGGCGCGTTCGTCTCGTTGATCGATCCGCCGCCGGCGCGGAGGGCCGACGCCGACGCGTGCACCAACGCGTCGGCGTGGCCGGTGCTGGTCGGCGAGCCGGGCGCGCGCGACCGCGTCCTCGCGTCGCCGATCATCCTCTACGACTACCCCGCGATCGCCCCGGAGAGCCCCGGCGACCTCTTCGACGCGACCGAGATCGACGAGATCCTCACGCTCCGGATCCTGACGCTCACCGACGACGAGAAGCGCGAGGTGGCGGACACCGACGAGCGCGCGCGCGAGCTGCTCGAGCGGACGTCGCGCCTCGAGCCGGCCGATCTCGCGCGGCTCCACGGCGCGCTCCGTCGGGTCGACGGCCCGGAGGCGCGCGCGCGCCCGCTCCGCGAGGGGGACCCGGTGGTGGTCAGGCCGCGCGGGGGCGCCGACGCGATCGACGTCGCGCTCGCCGGGCGGCGCGCGACGGTGGTCGCGATCGAGCGGGACTTCGAGGACCGCGTCCACGTCGCCGTGACGATCGACGACGACCCGGGGCGCGACCTCGGCCGCGACGGCAAGCCGGGCCACCGGTTCTTCTTCCGCCCCGACGAGCTCGAGCGGCTCGGCGAGGGCGCCCGCGACGCGGCGCGCGGCGCGAACGAGACGAACGAGACGAACGAGACGAACGAGACGAACGAGACGAACGAGAAAGGCGCGGGCGCGTGACGGCCGATCCGCGCGGTCCCGTGGTCCTCGTCGCCGGGATCGGGAACGTCTTCCTGGGCGACGACGGGTTCGGCGTCGAGGTCGCGCAGCGGCTCCTCGCGCGGCCGCAGCCGGACGGAGTGCGCGTCGTCGACTTCGGGATCCGCGGGCTCGATCTGGCGTGGGCGCTCGAGGGGTGCGGCGCGGCGATCTTCGTGGACGCCACGCCGCGCGGCAGCGCGCCCGGCACGGTGTACGTGATCGAGCCGGACGTCGCGCACGTCGAGGCGCCGCTGGACGCGCACACCATGACGCCGGAGCGCGTGCTCGCGTCGCTGGCGGCGGACGCGCGGCCGAGGACGGTCCGCCTCGTCGGGTGCGAGCCGCTCTCGCTCGAGCCGGACGAGGACGGGTTGAGCGAGCCGGTGCGCGCGGCCGTCGACGAGGCGGTGCGCGTCGTCGAGTCGCTCGCGCGCGGCTTGCTCGCCGAGTCGCTCGCGGCGGCGCACCCGGAGGCAGGGCGAGATGCATGAGCTCGCGATCACCGAGGAGATCGTCGACGCGGTGCGCGCGCGCTGCGCCCCGGGGGAGCGCGTGACGCGCGTCGTCCTCGAGATCGGCAAGCTGTCTTCGGTGCTCCCCGACGCCGTCCGTTTCTGCTTCGACCTGTGCTGCGAAGGGACGCCGCTCCACGGCGCGGCGCTCGCGATCGAGGAGCCCCCGGGGCGCGCGCGCTGCCGGCGCTGCGACGGCGAGGTGCTCCTCGAGCGCCCCTTCGGGCGGTGCGCGTGCGGATCGACCGAGCTCGACTGGATCTCCGGCGAGGAGCTCCGTATCCGATCCATCGAGCTCGAGCCGATCGAGCTCGGTCCGACGATGGAGGTGGATTGATGTGCGCGATTTGCGGATGCTCGAGCGACGCCCACCATCCCGGCGGCCACGGGCCGCACGCGCACGGCCCAGGCCACGAGCCTCACCACGAGCACGAGCACGAGCACGCTCCTCACCACGAGCACGAGCACGTCCACGCCGCTTCGCCCGCGGTCCTCGGCGATGGTTCGGGGACCCGCGACGCGCGGGCGCGGACGATCCGCCTCGAGCAAGAGGTGCTCGCACGAAACGATCGGATCGCCGCGGAGTGCCGTGCCTGGCTCGCGGCGCGCGGCGTCGTCGCGATCAACGTCCTGAGCTCGCCGGGCTCGGGGAAGACGACGCTCCTCGAGCGGACGCTGCGCGACCAACGCGACCAACGCGAAGACGGCGACGGCGGGCTCGCGCTGTCGGTCATCGAGGGCGACCAGGAGACGGCGCGCGACGCGGACCGGATCCGCGCGGCCGACGCGCGCGTCGTGCAGATCAACACCGGCACGGGGTGCCACCTCGACGCGCGCATGGTGCTCGCCGCGCTGCCCGAGCTCGATCCGGCCGAGGGGTCTCTGGTCGTCATCGAGAACGTGGGAAACCTCGTCTGCCCGGCGCTGTTCGACCTCGGCGAGCGCGCGAAGGTCGTCGTCTTCTCGGTGACCGAGGGCGACGACAAGCCGCTCAAATACCCGCACATGTTCCGCGCGTGCGACGCCGTCGTGCTGAGCAAGATCGATCTGGCCCCGTACGTCCCGTTCGATCGCGACCGCTTCGTCGCGAACGCGCTCTCGGTGAACCCGCGCCTCGAGGTGATCGAGCTGTCGGCGACCCGCGGCGACGGAATGGATGCATGGTACACATGGCTCCGCCGCGCCGCCTTCGGGGGACGGGGGCCCTCCGGGAGCTTCGAGCCGGCGGGGGGGCGCGGCCGTGCGTGAGCGCGAGCTCCCCGAGGACCTCGCGGACGCGTTCGGCGTCCTCTCGTCGATGGCGTTCGCGCTCCACTCGTTGGATCCGGAGCTTCATCAGATCGTCGTCCCCGCCGCCACCCACACCGACGAGCGATCGCGCGTCGGCGAGGCGACCGAGGGGGTCGTCGTCATCGACGACGCCGGCCGCATCACCGGCATGAACGACGCGGCGCAGCGGATCTTCGGCGTCGCGCAGGCCGAGGCGATCGATCAGGACGTCGGCCTCCTGCTCGGCGATCAGACCGGCGAGAGCGCGGTGCGGATCACGCGCCGCGGGCAGGGGCACGCGAAGACGCTCTCGATCGCGCCGGGCGTGCACGGCCGCCGCAAGGACGGGCAGAAGATCGCGCTCGAGATCAAGACGACCGCGCTGGTCGTCGACGGCGTACCGAGCTTCTGCGTCATCGTCCACGACCTCGGCGAGCGGCGGAAGCTGGAGGAGCCGGCGCGGAAGGCCGAGGCGCGGTACCGCGCGCTCGTCGAGCAGATCCCCGCGGTGACGTTCATGGCGGCGCTCGACGAGGGCGGGAACGAGATGTACGTCAGCCCGCAGATCGAGTCGCTCCTCGGCTTCTCGCAGGCGGAGTGGCTGAGCGATCCGATCCTGTGGTTCAAGCAGCTCCACCCGGACGACCAGGCGATATGGAACGCCGAGTTCGCGCGCGGGATCGCCGCGGGCGGCCCGTTCCGCGCGGAGTGCCGCGTCTTCACCCGCGACCGGCGCCTCGTGTGGCTCCACGGCGAGGCGCGCCTCGTGCGCGACGACCGCGGGCGGCCGCTCTTCCTCCAGGGGATCGCGTTCGACATCACCGAGAGCAAGCGGGCGCTCGAGCAGATCAGGGACGCGCAGGCGGCGAAGATCCGGAACGAGCGCCTCGCCGCGGTGGGCCAGCTCGCCGCGAGCATCGGGCACGACATCAGGAACCCGCTCGGCGCGGTGATGAACGCGTTCTACTTCGTCACGAAGAAGGTGAAGGCGTCGCCGCTCCACGACGACCCGCGGATGCAGAAGTTCCTCGACATCATCCAGAAGGAGCTCAAGGCGGCCACCGGCATCGTCAGCGACCTCCTCGACTTCGCCCGCGAGCGCGCGCCGTCGCTCGTGGCCTGCCCGATCGGCCCGCTCGTCGACGACGCGTTCAGCATCATCCCGACGCCGGCGCACGTGCGGCTCGTCAACGACGTGCCCGACTCGTTCCCCATCCCCGATCTCGACAAGGACCAGTTCCGGCAGGTGATCGTGAACCTCGTGCAGAACGCCGCCGAGGCGATCCCGGCGGGGCGCGACGGGTGGGTGCGCGTCGCCGGCGCGGCGACCGACTCCGAGCTGACGCTGTCCGTCTCGGACAACGGCAGCGGGATCCCCGCCGAGATCGTCGACAAGGTGTTCGAGCCGCTGTTCACGAGCAAGGTCAAGGGGACCGGCCTCGGCCTCTCGATCGTGTCGAACACGATCGTGCGCCACGGCGGGACCATCCAGGTGGAGACGTCGAGCGACAAGGGGACGACGTTCCACGTGCGCCTGCCGCGGGCGCGCCCGCCCGCCGCGGCCGCCGGCGGGCCGGTGACCCGCCCGTGAGCCGCGTGCGCCGGACGATCACCGTGCGCGGGGTCGTGCAAGGGGTCGGCTTTCGCCCCTTCGTGCACCGCGCGGCGACCGGGCTCGGCCTCGCCGGCAGCGTGTCGAACGGGCCGGACGGCGTGCGCGTCGACGTCGAGGGCGAAGAGGACGCCGTCGGCGCGCTCCTCGACGCGATCGCGCGCGACGCGCCCCCGCTCGCGCGGGTCGACGCGATCGACGTGCGCGAGGCCGAGCCGGCCTTCGCCACGGGGTTCGCGATCGCGCCGAGCGACGCCGGCGGGCCGGCCCACGCGGTCCACCCGGCGAGGCCGCCCGCCGACGTGGCGCCGTGCGACGACTGCCGGCGAGAGCTCGACGACCCCGCGGACCGCCGCGCCGGCTACCCGTTCATCAACTGCACCGCGTGCGGCCCTCGCTTCACCATCGTGCGCGCCCTCCCCTACGATCGCGCGCGGACCACGATGGCGTCGTTCGCCCTGTGCGACGCGTGCGAGCGCGAGTACCTCGATCCGTCGAGCCGCAGGTTCCACGCCGAGCCGAACGCGTGCCCGCGCTGCGGCCCGCGCGCGTCGTTCGACGACGGCGGCGCCGTGGCCACGGGGAGCGACGCGATCGACGCGTGCGCGCGCGCCCTCGAGGGCGGCAAGATCGTCGCGATCAAGGGGGTCGGCGGCTACCACCTCGCGTGCGACGCGCGCGACGGCGCCGCGGTCCTCCGCCTCCGCGAGCGCAAGCAGCGCGACGGCAAGCCGTTCGCGCTGATGGCGCGCGACGTCCCTTCGATCGAAGCGCACGCCAAGGTGACCGACGCGGAGCGCGGCGCGCTCACGGCGCGCGAGCGGCCGATCGTCCTCCTCGCGCGCGACGAGCGCGACGCGACGCTCGCCCCCGCGATCGCGCCGGGGCTCGCCGAGCTCGGGTTCATGCTCCCGCCGTCGCCGCTCCATCACCTGCTCGCGCGCGCGTGCGGAGGTCCGCTCGTCATGACCAGCGGCAACCTCCACGGGGGGCCGATCGCGAAGGACGACGCGGAGGCGCGGGAGCGGCTCGGCGCGGTCGCCGACGCGTTCCTCGCGCACGACCGCGCCATCGCCTCCCGCGTGGACGACTCGGTGGTGCGCGTCGAGCGCGGCGTCACGCGGATCCTCCGCCGCGCCCGCGGCTACGCCCCCGACGCCGTCGCGCTCTCGTCGCCGCGGCCGGTGATCGCGCTGGGCGCGGAGCTCAAGTCCACGTTCTGCCTCGCGACCGGCGAGGAGGCGATCGTCAGCCAGCACCTCGGCGACCTCGAGGACGCGGAGACGCAGGTCGCGTGGCGCGAGGCCCTCGCGTCGTTCGCGGCGCTCCTCCGCTTCGAGCCGGCGGTCGCCGCGTGCGATCTGCACCCCGACCTCGCCACCACCCGTTTCGCCGAGTCGCTCGGCGTACCGATCGCGCGCGTCCAGCACCACCACGCGCACGTCGCCGCGTGCCTCGCCGAGCACGGGCGCCGCGGGGCGGTGGTCGCGATCGTCTTCGACGGCGCGGGGCACGGCGAGGACCGCGCGACGTGGGGCGGCGAGATCCTCGTGGCCGATCTGCGCCGGGCGGAGCGCGCCGCGCACCTCCGCTACGTGCGGATGCCGGGCGGCGACGCCGCGGCGCGCGACCCGTGGCGGATGGCGCTCGCGTACCTGACCGACGCGGGC